>Ga0074045_10000391_pt1 | contig 43198 bp, 39 predicted proteins | sample BogForMeECP23OM2_FD_94442 | JGI IMG/M metagenome (GOLD analysis project Ga0074045, IMG submission 94442) | Bog forest soil microbial communities from Calvert Island, British Columbia, Canada - Bog Forest MetaG ECP23OM2 | ecosystem: Environmental > Terrestrial > Soil > Wetlands ...
GAACGGCGAAGCTAACAAGTCCGAGCCCCGGCTAAAGATGGCTCTTACTCACGAAGAGATCGCGCAAATGATTGGCACGTCACGAGAAACTGTGACCCGGTTGTTTGCCGATCTGAAGCGGCGGCAGATCGTGCAGTCCAAGGGCTCTACTTTGTTGATCCGGAACAAGGCGGCCCTCAAGGCGCTAGCCATCACGCAGTAGCATAAGGGTCAGCCCAAGACAACACTTTAATCCCCCAGGAGATGTGTGCTCAATTTGGAACACCTCTTCCGATGAGTGCGTAGGTGGTTGAAAACGCCTTCTTTAGCACACACCGTGTGAACGCGGTCACGGAAAACGGTGACTGCAATCACATCATTCCTGCGGTGGAAAGCGGTATTACCGCAGTATGGGAACCACGGTGCAGTCGAGTTGTGTGACTTGCGATTTCCGTTCTGACCGCTTCTGCGACGTGCCCGCTGCGTCGCTGAAGGCCTTCGACGACATTAAGTCGCTCGCTTCTTACCGCCGAAATACCGTGCTGTTCGCCGAGGGGCGGCCAGTCCGCGGAATTTACATCCTGTGCAATGGTCGCGCCAAGCTCTCCATCTGCTCCGACACCGGTAGGCGCCTCACCTTGCGGGTCGCCGGGCCGGGAGAAGTGCTGGGGATGGGCGCTGCCCTTTCTAATACTCCATACGAGATTACCGCAGAGTTGCTGGACAACTCACAGGTCGTGTTCATCCGCCGAAAAGAACTGCTAAAGTTCCTCCGCGAGCACACAGACATATGCTTACAGGTCGTCCATATGTTGAGCCGGGAACTGCACGGCGCCTATGAACGTGTACGCAACATCTCGACGGGGCACTGCCGACATGGCCGTATCTCGTTCCTTCCTCGCACCATGGTGGTCTAAAAGAAACTCTGAACCAAGTGGTCCCGGTGGAGGAGCTTGGCCTTTAGGCCAGCGTCCAAGTCACCCATAATAATCAGGGGCTTTAGCCCATATCTAAGCAATTCTTGTACAAGATTCGCTGTAAATCAAAGTATTTACACACGGGTGTGTTTTGGATTAGCATGTCGTAATCGCTGAGTGAGTGGCCGCACCGCGACGGTGTAGGCCAAGCCTGACCCGGACTCTGAACGATTGCGCGAAACCGCTGTTCAGGAGGAAGGATGACTCTCAACGGCTGCCGACCGATCTCGCTGTTTCTGTTCCCCTTCCTAATCGGGGTGTGCCTGACAGCAGCCCCAGCTCCAGCACAGGAACATGCGAGTAACCCAGCTCCGCAGGCGTCTGCCGCGCTTCCCGGCCCGGCTGGCGGACAGTACGCCGATACGGATATTTGCAAGACCTGCCATCAGGAGGTCTGGGACAAGCACTTTGCCAATACTCCCCACGCGGCCTTGCTCAAGGGCGGCCAGCAGGGATGCCAGGGCTGCCACGGTCCCGCGCAGGCCCACGTGGATGGCGGCGGCGATGTTACCAAGATCGTCCGCTTTGAGAACCTGAGTCCGGTCGAGACGGCGGCCATCTGCACCAAATGCCACCAATCCAGCCTGGAAACGCAAAACTTCTCCAAGTCCGAACATCTGGCTAGCGGCGTCAGCTGCACGAGCTGTCATAGCCCCCACGGTTCCACGGACGTCAATTTCCTGTTGGTTAAGCCGCAGACCGCCTTATGCTACGGATGCCATGCCGCGCAAAAGGCCGAATTTGCCCGGCCCTATCGTCACCGCGTGGATGTAGGACTCATCCAGTGCAGCGACTGTCATAACCCTCATGGGACGCAGGTGGGCCACCAGGTTCGGGCTGCCGCCGGTCAATTCGCGGTTTGCACCAAGTGCCACACCGACACCATGGGGCCGTTCGTCTTCGAACACGCTCCGGTGAAGACCGACGAAGGGTGCCTGTCCTGCCACACCCCGCACGGATCCACCAACCCGCGGATGCTTCAGGTGAACAACGTCAACTTCCTGTGCCTGCGTTGTCATACGCCCAACATGAACGGAGCCGCTGGCCGGCCAGTCGGGCCAAATCACGATCAGTCCACCAAGTATCAGGCGTGCACCATGTGCCACACCCAGATCCATGGTTCCAACTTCGATCTCTTCTTCTTCCGGTAATTGGGAGGCTGCGAATGAGTTTACAACGGAGACTCAATACTTATTCCTTCGGTCCCGCTGTGTTCGTGGCTTGGCTGCTGCTGGCGCCAGCCGCACCCTCCCAAAATCCTCCAGCGCCGACAGGTTCACCCAGCCCGGCGACAAGCTCCGACGAGGGCAAGGAGATTGGCGGTTTTCACGTGACCCAGTCGATTGAGGTCGGTGGCCGCATCTCAGAGGTCACCGGCAGCCAGCCGATGTATGACACTCTGGTCGATCTGCAAAGCGGCGCGCGCATACTGGAGCAGTCGCTCACCATGCAGTCGCTTTCGCACCAGGACATTTTCGATACTTTGACGTTTAACAGCTTCGGATGGGGCGGCGACCCCCAGCAGGCGGCGCGGTTACGGGTGGCCAAATACCAGTGGTACACCTTCAGCGGCAGCTACCAGCACATGCAAAACTACTTCGACTATGACCTGTTCGCCAACCCGCTGAATCCGCCCAGCGGCGGTTCGCCCTTCATCCCCATTCTGAATTCGCCGCACACTTACTACGACCGCCAGAACCTGTACAACTTCGATCTCGTGCTTCTGCCCATGCACCGGCTCTCGTTTCGCGTGGATTACAACCGCAACCGCATTATCGGGCCGTCGTTCAGCAGCGTTCACCAGGGTACCGACGCGCTCACCAACCAGAACTGGGACAACACGCTGAACGGCTGGCGCTTCGGCGCTGATTTCCGCGTGAATAAGAAAACCACGCTCAGTTACACCCAGTCGCTGCAGTACTATTTCGGTGGCGCCACCTACTCGCTGAACAACTTCAATTCGTACCCGCTGTCCAACGGACAACAGGTGACCTTCGGGCTTCCCTGGTTCAACGGCGGCAGCCCGTGCAGCTCGCCCCTGAAGAACGGAATCGCCAATCCCTCGTGCAACGGCTACTTCAGCTATGGCTTGGACCAGCACGTCTACACCTTTATTCCGACGGAGCAGATCAACCTGAGGTCCTCATCGCTGAAGTGGCTCGACTTCAACGGGCAGTATCAGTACAGCCATGCGAGGTCGAACACGCCGCTTACGGAAACCTTCACTGGATTGAGCACCCGCAGCGCGAACCTGGGTTACACAACGGCTGGCAGCACGTCGAGCTCCAGGTGGAACTCGTCTTCGGCAGACGGCTCTGCTATCTTTCACATTAACGACAAGGTTCGCTTGGTCGAGACCTTCCGCTACCGCAATTTCAGCGTCGCGGGCGATTTCCTGAACTTGCAGAGCAATTACTTCACGGCCGCAAGCGCAGGCTCTGCCACCCTGCTCACTCCCGTAGCCACGTTTCCGCCCGCCCTCCTCCACAGCTCCAGTTCTCCGGCTGACATCATGAATGAAACCAGCATCAACATGATCGGACAGAGGACCTTGCAGAACGACTTTCAGTTTCAATACGACATCTCGCGCTACTTTGGCGTGCGTATCGGCTTCAACTGGGCGAACTACGTCATTCAGCCGGGAAACATTTATCAGGCTGCGTTGGGCGATATCTACTACCCCAATATGCCCAATCGCGGCAATTGCATGGGACTGCCACTGAACCCCGACGGCAGTTGCACCTTCAGCGGCGTCATTACGCCGTGGGGCAGCCCGACCACCGAGATCAATCGCTATACCGAAGTACTGGGAGCGTGGTACCGCAATGGGAACCTGCACGCCAGCATCAGCGCTCAAGCCGGCGGCGCCGACAACTGGGTTTACCGCACCGATCCCACGACCTTCTTCAACATCAATGCCAACGTCTCCTATGCACCGCGCTCATGGCTGACCGTCGGCGGCAACTTCATTTACCGGGAAGGCCAGAATGGCACCGGGGGCATCGACTACAACCAACACAACTACAGCACCATGGTCAATGCTACGATTACTCCCAGCAATCGTTGGGGACTCGATCTGGCGTATAACTTCGACGCCATTCAGCAGAACATAGTCCTCTGCTTTCAAGACACCACGCCTCCGGCCGGCTCCGTACCTTGTTTCGGCGATAACACCCTGCTGCAGACCAACGGCATCTATCAGACCCACACCCAGTACGGTTATTTCGCCCTTAGACTAACGCCGCTGGAACGGGTCACGGTCCGTTTGGGCTACACCATCGTGGACAACCAAGGCAACACGACATCGTTCAACTCGTTGCAGCCATTGGGGCCGCTTTCCTCGACCTATCAGACGCCCCTGGCAGCAGTCGATGTCAATGTCTACAGGAACGTGACCTTCAAGGCCGGCTATAACTATTACCAATACAACGAAAGCTCGTTTGTAGGGCCGACCGCTCCCCGCTACTTCCACGCCAACAACACCACGCTGGCGCTGCGCTACGCCTTCTGATTAGCCCGGCGGCACCTTTCGGCCACCATGCCAAAACGTCGTTTGGCGTGGCTTCCCGCACCTGATTGTTTGAACAGCACAGGGCCATGTGACCCCTATCACGTCGCCCCGTGAGGGCACGCATTGCCTCTTTCCCTGCTTGTCAGCCATGGTTAAAGGTTGCCCGGCGCTGCGTCGCGCGGGCCAAAGCGAGGAGTTTTCGGTGAAGCGTTACGGTCTGGCTTTTGTGATTGCCTTGCTGCTCTCTACGGGGGCTGTGGCGAAACACGCCCCCAAGATGAGCAATGAGGACTGCCTGGCTTGCCACAACGATTCCAGTCTCACGAAAGACGAGAACGGCAAACAGGTTAGCCTGCATGTTGATGAGGCCAAGTTCAAGGCTTCGATTCACAGCACCTTTGGTTGCACCGATTGTCACACTGATGTCAAGGCGGTCCCCCACGACCCGGCGCCGGCCAAACCAGTTTGCGCCACCTGCCATGCCGACCAGCAAACCGCTTACGATCACGGTGTCCACGCCCTGGCCGCGAAGGCCGGCAATACCAACGTGGCGAAATGTCAGGATTGCCACGGCAGCGTGCACGAGGTGCTACCGCCAAGCGATCCCAATTCCAAGGTTGCGCGGCACAATGTCCCTCAGACCTGCGGTGCGTGCCATGGACAGAAGTTCGTGATGGCTTCATCCGGCGTGAGTTCTGCGCCCTTCGCCTCCTACCAGGAGAGCGTACACGGCATGGCGGTAGCGGCCGGCTCCGACACGGCCGCAGTGTGCACAGACTGCCACGGCACGCATGACATCCTCGACGCCCGGGATCCAAAGTCTCCCATCGCCAAACTCAACGTGCCGGCGACCTGCGCCAAGTGCCACGACAATATCCGCCAGGAGTTCGTGCAGAGCACCCACGGCCAAGCCATTGCCCGCGGCAACTGGGCGGCACCGGTATGCACGGATTGCCACGGTATCCATAGCATCAAGGCGCCTGACGATCCCAAGTCTGCGGTGGCGGCTGGCAACGTTCGCGACACCTGCGCCGCTTGTCACGCCAGCGTGAAGTTATCGGCGGAATTCGGTGTTGCCAGCAACCGTGTGTCGAGCTATCTCTCCAGCTATCATGGGATGGCCTCGAGAGTCGGTTCGGCCACAGTGGCCAATTGCTCCAGTTGCCACGGGGTGCACAACATACTGCCGTCGTCGGACCCACGTTCTACCATCAATCACGCCAATCTGGCCAAGACTTGCGGGCAATGCCATCCCGGCGCCAACGACAAGTTCATCGCCAGCAAAGTGCACTTGGACGGCTCTGCCGCGAAGGCTGATTTCGGCAGCAAAATCATTGCGTACATCGGCAAGGTTTATATCTGGATGATCATCGCCGTCATCGGCGGCATGGTGTTGCACAACCTCATCGTCTTCCGCAAGAAGCTCATCTTGCACCGCATTGGACAGCCTCGAATCCTGTTCCGCATGACGGCGGAACAACGCATCCAGCACGTGCTCCTGCTTATCAGCTTCTTTACCCTGGTAATCACGGGATTCGCTTTGCACTATCCTTCCTCGTGGCTGGGCATGCTCTTCGTACACGAAACCGTGCGCAGCGTCGTGCACCGGATCGCAGGCGTCGTAATGATTGTCGTCGGCCTGTATCACATTTGGTACATCATCACCAAACCCGACGGCCGCCAACTGATCAAGGACATGCTGCCTGACTGGACGGACGTCACCGACGTGCGGGACGCGTTCCGCTACTACCTGGGTTATAGTGAGCAGCGTCCTCTGTTCCGGCGCTTCACCTACGCCGAGAAGGCCGAATACTGGGCGTTGGTCTGGGGCATTTTTGTGATGGCCGGCACCGGACTGATGGCGTGGTTCAAGGTCGGCGTAGGCGACCGCGTGCCGGGCTGGTGGGTCGATGTCGCGCTGACGATCCACTGGTACGAAGCTATTTTGGCCACACTTGCCATCGTGGTGTGGCACTTGTACGGCGTAATTTTCGACCCTGATGTCTATCCCATGAACTGGGCCTGGTATGACGGCAAGATGTCCATCGAACACTACGAGCATGAGCATCCGCTGGACTTGGTGGCGATTGAAAAGGCGAACGGCTCCGAACACGAAGCCGAACCTGTCGAGGCGGAGGCAAAGGCAGAGGAGCAGGCTGAACCTGCCGGCCGTTCCAAATAGCGCGATGGCGAAGCTGAAGAACGGCTTTACCACTTTCGGGTGAGTCGAGCGGCAAGTCCGTTGTTTTTTTGGTGCTGCGATTCTATTGTTGTGATTTGCAACACTGACGGTACGTGATTTGCGCTGGGGTACGGCAAAGAAGGGACATTTACATACATGACTGAGGACACGCAGAGAGATCCTCTACGCGATCATCCGCCCGTTTCGCAGAATCTCATCCGCAATCCCATCAGCCTGATCGGTCTGGCGCTGGCGGCGGTCGCCTTCGTCAACATCGTTCTACTGATTCTCATTGACCTGCTCGCCAGCCACCCGTCTCCGTACATCGGCATTCTGGCCTACATGGTAGCGCCGGGAATTCTGGTCTTCGGCCTAATCCTGGTGCCGATCGGAATGGTGGTCGAGCGGCGCCGGCGGCTGCGCCACGTGGGCGTGCCCTTCCACTTCGCCAAGTTCGACCTCAACAACCCCGCGCAGCGCAGCACCTTTGCCTTTGTCCTCAGCTTCATTGTGATCTTTTCGCTGATCAGCGCGGTAGGCAGTTACAAGGCCTATGAGTTTACTGATTCGGTAGATTTCTGCGGTCAACTGTGCCACACCGTGATGCATCCTGAGTTCACGGCCTACCAGGCCTCGCCCCACGCACGTGTGGCTTGCGTCGATTGTCACGTGGGATCGGGCGCCAGTTGGTACGTGAAGTCGAAGCTGTCCGGCATGCGCCAGGTGTACTACACAGCCCTCGGTACCTACCCCCGGCCGATTCCTACGCCCGTCCACAACTTGCGCCCCGCGCAGGACACCTGCGAGCAATGTCACTGGCCCAAGAAATTCTGGGGCGCGCAGTTGAAGAACTTCACCCACTACGGCTCCGACGAACAGAACACCCCGCGCGTCATCCGCATGTTGATCAAGACGGGAGGTGGTGATCCGTTGCTGGGCCAGGCCGGTGGAGGAATTCACTGGCACATGAACATCGCCAACAAGATCACCTACTTTGCGACCGATGAGCAGCGGCAGGTCATTCCCTGGGTGCGCACCGAAGACGAGAACGGTAAGGTGACCGACTACGCGGTAAAGGACGGATCTCCCACCCAGGCGCAGCTTGACAAAGCCGTCAAGCGCCGCATGGATTGCATTGACTGCCACAACCGCCCGTCACACATTTACGTGCCGCCCGATCTTTCCGTGGACCGCAGCATCAGCGGCCATGCCATCGATGCTACCCTGCCCTTCATCAAGCAGCAGGGTGTGCAGGTGCTGACCACCGATTATAAAACTTCCGCCGACGCGCAGAAAGCGATCGCCGAGAACATTACCAAGTTTTACCAGGAGAAGTATCCGCAGATCGCGTCCAGCAAGGCTGACAGCGTCAAGCAAGCCGTCACCGAGCTGCAACGAATTTACAGCACCACGTTCTTTCCCGAGATGAACCTCAACTGGAAGACCCACCCCAACAACATTGGCCATTTCTACTTCCAGGGCTGCTTCCGCTGTCACGACGGCAACCACGTGAGCAAGGAAGGCAAAGTCATCAGCAAGGATTGCAACTCGTGCCACACCGTCCTCGAACAACAGGAGAGCGGCACCCAGGTTGCTTCGTTGCCGGTTCAACCCTTCAAACACCCAGTGGACATCGGCGACTTGACCGCGGTGAACTGCTCCGACTGCCACAGTGGAGGGGTGGGGCCGTAGAGCAGCGCTCAGCTTTTAGGACTCTAGCTCCATTGAATTGTCATCCCGAGCTGAGGCGGCCTTTTTTTGGCCGCCGGAGTCGAGGTATCTGCTGTTCGCGGGGTCCGCCAAGTGCTGGCGACCCCCGAGTGACATACATCACAGGCCCTGGTGATGCCACTCACGGCCCCTTGGGTCATCAAAATCCTATCGTTGAGGTAGCATAGACGAGCTGAAGTCGGCTTCCACTCTTTCGCCAAGAGCGCGCGAAAGAATGGGGTTACCCAGTGCGGGGGAGAGAAAACGACAATGACACAGGGCAATGGGAGTACGCATCCGGCAGGCAAGAAAGAGTACACGCCGCGGCTGATTTTCTGGGAGGTCACCAAGGGCTGCAATCTGCGCTGCATTCATTGCCGTGCCACGGCGACAGAGTTGATGTCGCCCAACGACCTGCCGACCGAGAAAGCGCTCGACATCATCTCCCAGATCGCCGACTTCGGAAACCCAATTCTCGTGCTCAGCGGCGGCGAACCGCTGTATCGCGCCGATATTTTCGAGCTCGCCAAGTACGGAACCAGTCGCGGCCTGCGCGTCGCGCTCGCCACCAACGGCACTCTGGTAACGAAGGAAGTCGCGCAGAAGATTAAGGACGCGGGCATCAAGCGCGTCTCCATTTCACTCGACGGCTCGGATGCCACGACGCACGATACCTTTCGCGGCATCCCCGGCGCATTCGATGCGGCCATCTATGGTATGAAGAACCTACAGGCGATCGGGGTCTCCGTGCAGATCAACACCACAATCGCGCGCCACAACGCGCATCAGTTGCCCGCGGTGCTGGACCTGGCGCGCAACCTCGGCGCTGACGCGCTGCACACCTTCCTGCTGGTGCCAGTGGGCTGCGGCGTGGACATCGCCGCCGAGCAGATGGTCCCGCCGGAAGAATACGAGAGGATGCTGAACTGGTTCTACGATCAGTCACTCGAAGGCGGCATTGAGTTGAAGGCCACTTGCGCGCCGCATTACTTCCGCGTCGCCCGCCAGCGCAAAGCTGCCGATCGGCTGAAGAACGTCGGGTGCGAGAAGCCTGCCGCGAAGCCAGCCACTGCTACCGAAATCGGCCCCACCGACATGACCATGCCGGGCTCAACCGGAATCTCGCTGAAGCCGGGCGGCGGCCCACCCGTCGGCCATACCGGCCATCCCGGCGGCCATCCCGGCGATATGAATGCCATGACCAAAGGCTGCCTGGCCGGGACCGGCGTCTGCTTCCTCTCGCACGAAGGCGAGGTCTTCCCCTGCGGATATCTTCCGGCGCTTGCCGGCGATCTGCGCAAGCAGGGTTTCGCCGACATCTGGAACAACTCCGCCGTGTTTGACGCGCTGCGCGACGATGACAACCTGAAAGGCAAGTGCGGGTGCTGCGAGTTCCGCCATGTCTGCATGGGATGCCGCGCGCGTGCCTTCGCCGCTACCGGAGACTTCCTGGCCGAAGAGCCGTTCTGCGTGTACGAGCCCGGCACCTCGAACAAAATGATTCGCGAAACCGCCATCGGCAAGCCGCAGGCATGACTTTGGTCACAGCCAATCAATGCGACGCGCTCTAGCATTAGGGCATGGCAGCACACACCAGCACACTACTGAACGCACGACTAAGAACCATGGTCATCCCGCGCGAGCACGGCGCGTGGGGCATGATGCTGGTTCCGCTGGCGACCGGCGCAATCGTTGCGCTGCCGTCAGGCATCAACGCTGGCGCGTTAGCGCTCTTCATCGTTGCCGCGATGTCGCTGTTCTGGCTGCGCACGCCAATAGAAGCCTGGCTTGGGACGTCCGCAATTAAGGCACAGACACCACAAGAGCGCGCGTTCGTGCTCCGGGCGATTGCCGGCATCGGACTGCTCGCCACGGTCAGCGTTGCGGCGCTGCTATGGAATGGGCGCAATGCTGGGCTGCTGTTTATCGCTGCGGTCGCGGCGCTTGCATTTGCCGCGCAAGCTGCGGTGAAGAAGCTTGGCCGTAGCGGCCGGATGCCGGCGCAAGTGATCGGCGCGGTCGGGCTCACATCCACTGCGGCGGGTGCGTACTACGTCGCAAGCGGAAACCTTGACACAATAGCGCTCGCACTTTGGCTGGCCAATTGGCTGTTCGCCGGCAATCAGATTCACTTCGTGCAGGTGCGCATCCGCTCCAGTCGCGCCGCCACCATGGAGGAGAAGCTGCAGCACGGACTTCCCTTCTTCGCGGGACAGGTGGTGCTCATCGGCGCAATTCTCGCGGCGTGCCGGTTCCGCCTATTTCCAACTGCGGTCTCCCTCGCGTTCGTTCCCGTGCTGTTCCGCGGAACGCTGTGGTTCATCCGCGGCCGGCAGCCCTTAGATGTACACCAGCTGGGGTTCAGCGAACTCGCGCAGGCGTTGCTCTTCGGCGCGCTGCTGAGTGCGGCATTCCTGCTGTAATCGTGTCAAGTTAACGATACTTCAGCCCGTTCTCCTCCAGCCAGTCGCGGGCGACACGTTCCATGGCTTTGTCGCGATAACGCCGCCATTGCTCTTCGATCCCGAGCTGCTGGATGGTGCGGCGAAAGAGGCGAAATGCCCCGCTGCCATGGACGGCGTCTGACAGTGCGACGCGGCAGTGACAATTGTCTGGTTGGTCGGCGAAGTCCTGCATCATTCGCCACTCGTCGATGTGCACCCGGTCGGGAAGCGCCAGTATGCGGTCGTCTTCCAGAGCGCGCTTGATCTTAGGCAGGAATGGACGCATCCAATCCGGTGCGCGCGCCCAATCGCCACGCGTAGCGATACCTGCCTCTTCTTCGTTGAATGTGATGATCTCGCCCGAGTCCGGATCGAGGTAGGAACTTAGCTCGTCGCTCTGAAGGTCAAGCGCCTCGACGACCTCGCGCAAGGAAATGACAGCAGCCATGAAAGCTCTCCGCTGATTCCGATGGACCGCACGACGATGTTAGCGCCAGTTCGCTCTTCGCGCCACCGTTTTGCCACTTGCCTTACAATACTGCCGATGCCAGTAGCTGCCGATGTGCCGTTTGCCACTGCGCCGCACACTGAGGCGTATGCAATGAGAATCAGACGAATACAGGCGGCCCTCACGATCCTGTTGGCGACTTTCGTCGTCTGTGTGGTTGCGGGAGAACTAAACGACTCCGCACGAGGAGGCGCACCGATGGCATTTGCCTTAAAGAGTTCAGCATTCGCCTCTGGCGCCGAAATTCCCAAGAAATTCGCCTGTGAAGGCCCTGATGTGTCGCCCGCACTGGATTGGAGCGGCCCTCCGACAAAGACTGCCGGCTACGCTCTGATCATGGATGACCCCGATGCTCCCGTGGGAACCTGGGTGCACTGGGTATTTTGGAACCTTCCCGCTAACGCGCATTCCCTTGGCGAGGACATTGCGAAGCGCGAGCAATTGGAGGATGGCTCGCGGCAGGGCCGCAACGACTTCAGAAAGATTGGCTACAACGGGCCGTGTCCGCCGCCGGGCAAGCCGCATCGCTATTTCTTCCGCCTGTATGCCCTCGATGTGAAGCTCGACCTCTCGCCCGGAGCCACCCGCGCGGAGCTTGACGCTGCGATGAAAGGCCACATCCTGGGAGAAGCGGAACATATGGGTACGTTCCGGCGATAATCGCTTGGGTTGCTGAGTAGCGAGGCGGAGCAAAACGCTCGAATCCCTGTCGAACCAGCCGCGCAGCGGCGGAGTAGCATTGAGCCCGGGGCGCAAGCCCCGGGTCAGGCAGAAAATTGTTACGAGCCGCGTAGCGGCGACACCCTCAATGGGCAACAGACTCCGCACTCTTCGGCCTGAGATCGAATTGCTCCACCAGCATGTCAACAATCTCTTTGCCGATTTCGAGCGACGCAGTCGCTGCCGGCGAAGGCACATTGCAGACGTGAATCATGCGTCCGCCGCGCACGAAATAAAAGTCATCGAGCAGGTTTCCATTACTGTCCACCGCCTGCGCGCGCACGCCCGAACCGCCCGGCGCCAAGTCCGATTCCTGCAGCTCCGGCACCATCTGCTGTAGTGACTTGACAAACGCAGCTTTCACCCACGAGCGGTATTGTTCGGCCAGACCCATCCGCCAATACTTGCGCGCCATCTTCCAGAAGCCGGGAAACTCCAGCATCTCCTTGGCCTCGCCCAGATCAACCCCTGCGCCGGTATACCCCTCGCGCCGTAACGCCAGCAGTGCATTCGGCCCCGCCTCCACACTCCCGTTCACGCGCCGCGTAAAGTGGACGCCGAGGAACGGGAACCGCGGATCCGGCACCGGATAGATGAGCGCCTTGACCAAGGAGCGACTCTCTGGCTTCACTTCGTAATACTCGCCGCGAAAGGGCACAATCTCCAGATCGGTGTGCACGCTCGCCATGCGTGCAATCGCATCGCTGTAGAGTCCAGCGCAGTTAATCACGTATCGCGCTCGGAAATCTCCTGCCTTGGTTTCCACGACGTTCGCTTGACCGTCCTCGCGCAGGCCCACGACCTTCGCGTCGAGGACGATCGAGCCACCGGCCCGCTCGATGAGCTCGGCATACTTGTTGGCCACCACGGTGTAGTCCACGATGCCGGTGGTGGGAACCTGCAGAGCCCGGAGACCCGCGCAGTGCGGCTCAATCTCGCGAAACTGCTCAGGTTGGAGCATGCGCAGTCCCGGCACGCCATTCGCAATCCCGCGCTGCTGCAGTTGCTCCAGCCGCGGAATTTCCTCCGGAGTGGTGGCGACCACCAGCTTGCCGCACTCCTCGAACGGCAGACCCTGCCACTCGCAGAAGCGCTTCATGGATGCAGCACCCGCCACGCAGTTGCGCGCCTTTAGCGAGCCGGTCTTGTAATAGAGCCCGGAGTGGATGACCCCGCTGTTGTGCCCGGTCTGGTGCGCAGCGACGTGATCTTCCTTATCTACCACCAGAATGCGCATGTCCGGAAAACGTCGCGTGGCTTCCAAAGCCGTCGCCAATCCAACAATCCCGGCGCCAATAATCAGAAGGTCTGCGGTACGGTCGGCCATAAGGTCGTGCGCTCTCCGATTGACACGCGATTATACGAGGCAGTGCCCGCTGCCGCTATGACCGGCATCACAAGGGTTGCGGCCATGCTCAGAGGCCAGTAGTCTAGGACTTCATCGAAGCACACATTATGCGCACACTAGTCACAGGCGGGGCGGGCTTCATCGGCTCGCATCTATGCGATGCCTTGCTCGGCGAAGGCCATTCCATTATTTGCGCCGACAACCTGCTGACCGGACGATTGCAGAACATCGCGCATCTCGGTAATGATCCGCGCTTCGAATTTCTGCAACAGGACGTCTGCCTGCCTTTCGATTGCGGCAAAGTCGAATACGTTTTCCATTTCGCATCGCCGGCCAGCCCGGTTGACTACCTCGAGCACGGCATCGAAACTTTGCGAGTCGGCTCGCTGGGTTCGATGAACTGCCTCGATCTGGCAGCGAAATACGACGCGAAGTTTCTGCTGGCCTCCACCTCCGAGTGTTATGGTGACCCGCTGGAGCACCCGCAGACGGAAACTTACTGGGGACACGTCAACCCCATCGGCCCGCGCTCGGTATACGACGAATCGAAGCGCTTCGCCGAAGCAGTCACCATGGCCTACCATCGCTATCGCAGGGTGGACACGCGAATCGCACGCATCTTCAATACCTACGGCCCGCGCCTGCAACTCAACGATGGCCGCGTCATCTCGAACTTTATGAAGCAGGCCCTGATGGGCGAAGACCTCACCGTTTACGGCGACGGTTCGCAGACGCGCAGCTTCTGCTGTGTGAGCGACGAGGTCGCGGGGATTCTCGCGCTGTCGAACTGCGGCGAGCACGAGCCAACCAACATCGGCAATCCCGGCGAGTTCACCATCATGGAATGTGCGCAACTTGTGCTCGAAATCACAGGTTCGAGCAGCAACATCCGCTTCGAGCCTCTGCCGCAGGACGATCCCAAGCATCGCTGCCCCGACATCAGCAAAGCCAAACGCCTGTTGGGATGGGCGCCAACGATCGACCTACGCTCCGGCTTGCAGATGTCGCTGGATTACTTCAAGTCGGCCGTTCGTGCGAGCGGCGCAGGAGCCTAAGGCGATTTTCTGCTTTGAAGGGTCGCGGCTTCAGCCGCGCCGAAAAGGCCTCCCTCCTATAATTGTCATCCCGAGGAGCGCGAAGGAGCGCAGGACCGAGCGTCAACGAGGGATCTGCTTTTCCTGCCCGCTTCCCGTAGAATGATCCCCAGTACCCCCGAAGTCCGCTCGATGGACACTCAACTCGAATTCGAGACTTTGCGCCGGGAGAGTTCTTCATGGTGGTACGTCACACGGCGCAAGTTGCTGCGCGACGCTGTCGTGCAAACCGTGCGCAACAAGCGCGAAGCGCGCATCCTTGATCTTGGCTGCACCGCCCAACTGGAATTCTCCAATTCCCCTTACCTGCGCGTTCTCAATGTGCACAGTGGGCTGCCCGTGCTGGCCTTTCAGCAGCTTCAGGGATGCCGGGACCTGCTCTGCACGCGCACCGAAGAACTTGCGCTGGCCTCAAATTCCTTTGACGCCGTCGTCGCCGGCGACATTCTACAGACCCTCCCGGACGACCTCATCGCTCTGCGCGAAATGCGCCGCGTGCTGAAGGACGGCGGCTCGCTGTGCCTAACCGTTCCCGCATATCCCGCCCTTTGGGGCGAGGACGACGAAGCTGGCGGCCACCAGCGCCGTTACACTGCCAGCGAGTTGCGGCGCAAGCTCAACAACTCCGGCTTCGAGATCTCCCGCGTGTCATACCTTGTCGCAATCGGGTTTCTGCCTGCCATCTTAGAACGGGTGGGCAAGAACATATTCAAGAAGTCCATCGGGCGGCGCCGCGAATCTGCCGAAACGCCAGCTTGGGCGAACTCGGGGATGGTCACGCTCCTCGATTGCGAGCGCCAACTGATCCGCGTCATCAATCTGCCATTCGGGACGCGCCTGGTTTGCTGGGCGCGCAAGCCTGCTCTCGTCGCCGAACGCGTCACCGTCCCCGCCTGGGAGCGCCAGTGGTCTCGCCGTCCCCTGCCGCAGGGCATGAGCTAGAGCGTGCGCTACCGGTTTGTTCTGCGGGGATGGTGCAAGCCTTCGGAAAATCAGCCCCGTAGGCGCGGCTCAGTCCTAGCCCAGCACCCTTCGGCTTCGCTCAGGCAGGCTACGCCGAATGCGGAGTGCTGGCGAAGTCGAAAAGGAATCCGAGTCCCGTAGAGGCGGCACCCGAATTTTGTCATCCCGACCGGGGAATTTATTCCGAGTCAGCAATTCGGAAACAGCTCTATCCCATGGCGTGGACGTGCTCAGGCTTGATCTTGTAGAGCACACGTTTTTCGCCGGGTTGCGCGTAAGGATATTTGTCCTGCCCCAGATACTTCTTCGCCATCTTGTCGATGTGCTCGGTGGCGCCCTGCTCGGTAATCTCGTGTACGCGACCGCGAATCCCGAGATAACGATATGGATTGTCGGGATCGATGAGGGCGATGGCCACGCGGGGATCACGCCTCACGTCGCGGTCCTTTTGCCGTCCAACGGCCGAGTTCACCCAAATGTCACCGTTCTGAAAATCCACCCAGACCGGCGTGGTGTGCGGGCCACCGTCGGGCTGGAGCGTGGTAAAGCTGCCGAATGCTTTTTTCTGGAAGAGGTCGAGGTAGTTTTCAGGAATTGAAGTGGACATGCTGATTCTCCTTGCTGGTTCACGAACGATGCGCAGTGTTAGCGCCAACCATTGGATTCGCCACCCATTGTACGAGGTGCATACCGTAATGCAAATCGCGGGCTTGCTATTAGGGATTAAAAGTAACCACCCTTCGGCTTCACTCAGGGCAGGTTACGACACAGAGGTCACGGAGAAGATTTTGTAGAAACAAAATCTCTGTGTCCTCTGCGTCTCTGTGGTCAATGACTTTGCCGGTGACGACAATTCACTACGGCCCGCCCTTGACGTACTCAGGCTCCCGCCCTTCGCTCCACGGATCGTAATTTTGCACAAAGATCATGCGATCGCGGATGGTCGGGTGGTCCCAAGCCCAGAACTCAGCGAACTTGCCGACGTATGGGTAGTCCAGCGAGCGCTCGCCCAGGATTTGAAAAGCCTGCGCAGCGGCCTGCGGTGCGTTCGGCACCAGGCCGTGGACGACCTCCAGTCCATACTGGTCGGCCTGGTGCTCATAATGACGCGACACGGCATTGAAAGCGGGTGTCGCCAGGAATGTGAGCACGCTGATAATCAACACGAGCAGAGGTAGCGACGCCCAATCGCCCAAGCTGTCCATGCCCCAACGACGTGTACCATAGCGGGCGTCCATCCAGTTCGCCAACCGGTATCCCACGTAGAACAACACCAGTAGCTGAAGCAGAATGATGGTCAACTGTTTGGGAATATGACCAAGGACGTAGTGCCCCATCTCGTGCCCGAAGACAAACAAGGTCTGAGGCGTGCTCATGTGCTCCATGGTAGTGTCCCACACCACGACGCGTTTGGTCGCGCCGAAGCCGGTGACATAAGCGTTCAACTGTGTCGTCTTCTCGCTGGCTTTCATCTCAAACATGCGTTGCGGAGGGATCTCCATGCCGGCGCGCTGCACCACACGCTCGATCTGCATCACCAGATCGGCATGGTGATCGGTAAGCGGTTCGAATTTGTTGAACAGCGGCTCGATCCAGATCGGCTGGATGAACAGGATGAAAACGACGAACGGGATCGTTCCCAGCCAGAAGTAGAACCACCAGTGGCGCGGGCTGCGGCGCAGCGCAGCGTACAGACCCCAGCCGGCGATGCTGGCGAAGAGGAAGCCTAGCAGCAGCCCCTTTGCCCAGTCCCAGAACCACGAACCCCAATGCTGGACCGATAGCCCGTACTTCAGGCTAACGTGGTGCTGATAGCCATCGAAGGGAAGCTGCGCCAGTTCCAGCACAAGGACGAACAGCGACATCACGATCGCGGCTTGAAGCAAGCTAACGCGGGAGGCCCGCTCTGCCAGGTTGCGGAGCCACACTCCGAAGCGGGTCCGCAGCATGACGTAGAGCACCAGCAAACCCCACGCTGTGGTAACGACGTAGAGCGTACCGTATAGCAGGTAGAGGGCATAGGCCTTCTGCAGCTGGTCGGGAGGTAGGGTGTATTGCAGGAGCTGCGACGAAGCGGACGAGCTTGTCGAAGCTGCCGAACCCTGTTGCGTAGCCGCCATGCTGGGACGGACCCCGGCGCATGCCGCCACCGCCAAAATGAGAAAGGAAACCTTCCAAAATTTGCTACACATTTGTATCCTTACAAGGCCGAACGACGCACAGGGTGGCATGGTTTAACCGATAGCCCGCGGTCGAGCGTGAAGATGTTACCTTCCGTTGTAATCCAAACAGCCCCATCCCTAATGTTTTCAGACAGTTGAAGTGTACTCTCGAGATGTCGTCAACTCCAAGATATTGAGTAGGTTATAGCGATTTGTCCTTGACATTTCCACAACCTGGGGTAACATTGAGTTATCACCTCCGATCCGCTTCAGGATCGAATGGGCTCGAGGCCAAGGAAGTGTCCCCGCTCCTTGGCAACGGGCCCATTTTAGTGCTCCGGCAAAACTGCTGGGCCGGGCGGTCGAGACACGTACAATAGAAACCGCCAGGCCTCTCTCTAATTCATGAATGCCAGACTTCTGTTTGCCTTGGGGCTCTTCTTCTGCCTGACGCCGTGGGCCTCGCCGCCCCTGGCGCTGCTTGCCGGTCTTACCTTCGGGGCAATCTCCGTTCACCCCTACAAGGATGAATCGCGAAGGCTGTCAAAAGTATTGCTACAGTCGGCGGTCGTTGGCCTGGGCTTTGGGATGAACTTGCAGGAAGTGGTTCGCGCCGGACGCAGCGGATTTCTCTACACAGCCTTGGGCATCGGCTTCGCCATGATTGTGGGGACGTTGCTGGGGAGGCTGCTGGCCGTCCATCAACGGCCCGCGTTCCTCATCTCGACCGGAACAGCAATTTGCGGGGGCAGCGCCATCGCGGCGGTTGGCCCCATCGTGGGCGCGACCGAAGACGAGATGTCCGTGTCGCTGGGCACGATTTTTCTGCTCAATTCCGTTGCGCTGCTGACCTTCCCAGCGATTGGCCTGATGCTGAAGCTTTCGCAAACTCAGTTCGGATTGTGGGCGGCGCTGGCAATCCACGACACCAGTTCGGTGGTTGGCGCCTCGGCAAAATACGGCGCGGTGGCGCTAGCAGTGGGTACGACTGTCAAGCTCGCGCGCGCCTTGTGGATCGTCCCGATGTCCATCGGAACCGCCGCGGTCAAAGGCAGCAAGACGCGCATTCAGTGGCCATGGTTCATCCTGTTCTTTTGCCTGGCGGCGGTGGCGAACACCTACTTCTTTCCGGGCGCCGTCGCCTATCATTTCCTCAGCAACGCGGGCAAATTGATGCTGGTGATCACCCTGTTCCTGATCGGCGCCAGCCTGTCGCCGGCGGCATTGCGCAAGGTTGGTCCGCGGCCGTTGTTGCAAGGCGTGCTGCTGTGGATCGTGGTCGCGGTGGCCAGCCTGCTCGCAATTCGGGCGGGATGGATCGGAATCTAGAGAAGCGAGGCTGGGATTGAGTTATCGCGTGTTAGGGCAACGGGTTGTCGCAACCGCCCTGATTGCCGCTTGCTGGATTTCTCTGCTCGGATCGGCAGCCGGCCAGACGGTACCGGCGAGTCCACAAAAACAGCCATCGCTAAGCCCGCCTGCTTCAGACTCCCCTCACTTCTGCGCCGACTGCGTGCGGGCGAACCTAACCTACCTCGCTGGCCCGGCGCTGCACGGACGTGGCAGCGGTACCGAGGACGAGCATCATGCGGCGCAGTTTATCGCCCGCAAACTGAAGCAGTACGGATTGGCTTCCGCGGCGGAAGATGGGCATTACATCCAGACGGCAACGCTCCGTTCGCGAGCCATAACCAAGGCGCCGGTGCTTTCCCTTGATACCGGCGGTCCGGCAAATCCAACGCCGGTCGAGTGGACGCACGGGAAAGAGATGGTCGTCGTTACGCTTTCTGAATCGGATGTTTCCGGGCCGCTACAGAAGCTGGACCTGAATGACGAAACGGTTTCACCCGCCGCGATCAAGGACGGCGCGGCGCTCCTGTTGAAGCTCAAGCCGGGAACCAGAATGCAGAATGTTTCCGACTCCTACGTGGATAGCAAGGCCGCGATGGTGATTTTCTCCGAGCCTCCCGGCGATGAGGAAATGTTTGAACGGCGGTCGCAGCGCATGCCGCGCATGGCCAGAAAAATGGGAGACGAGCCGAGCGGGCCGGCTCTTGTAGTCGCCAAGCCTGGGGCATTCGCACAACTCTGGGCAGCGGAGGAAGGTACGGTTGTCAAGCTTCATGCCGATGTTACGCCGTGGGAGACGTCGCACACCTGTAACGTACTGGCCAAAATCGAGGGCACTACCGAAAAAGACCAGATCATCCTGCTCAGCGCGCACCTCGATCATCTCGGCGTGAAGAACGGCAAGACCTATCCCGGCGCGGATGACGACGCTTCCGGCACGGTTGCGGTAATGGAGTTGGCGCGCTCGCTGGCAAGACATCCGAAGCCCAAGCGAACGATTGTATTTGCATTGTTTGGCAGCGAAGAAGCTGGACTCCTTGGCGCGCGCTATTTCCTCAAACATCCCACATTTGATTTGCAGGACATCGTTGCCAATCTCGAATTCGAGATGATTGGACGCTCCGATCCGAAACTGCGACGCGATCAGCTTTGGCTGACGGGATGGGAGCGTACCGATCTTGGGCCGGAGCTGGCCGCGCACGGCGCCAAGCTGGTGGGCGACCCTCATGCCGAGCAGAAATTCTTCACGCGCTCCGACAACTACGCGCTGGCGAAGGAGGGCATTGTTGCCCAGACAGTGTCAAGCTATGGCCTGCATAAGGACTATCACCAGCCAACCGACACGCTGGCAAAAGTGGACTGGCAACATCTCGACCAAGCCATCGCGTCGATGATCGCGCCGGTAATATGGCTGGCCAGCAGCGATTTTGTGCCAACCTGGAAGGAAGGAATGAAGCCGTGAGGAAAGGCGAGTTTGGACTGGACAGGCAGACTAAGAAAGTCTCTTCGCGACGTTCGGGTGGCATTCACAGAGTTGCTATGTCCGGCGATCTCGGGTAGAGCGGCGCTTCAGCGCCGCGGCCGTCGGCAAATGAAAAACCGCTTCCGTGGCTGAGGTCAAATACCTCAGCGGCGGAAGCGAAATTAACGTTGCCATCACAAACGCGAGCCTAAAGACCCGCACTACCCTAGCCGGCGACTTCCAGCGCTTGCGACAGCTCTTCCCATTCAGCCATTAGCGGCCCGAGTTCGCTGCGCCGTTTGGCCAGCAACTCGGTCCAGCGCGCTGTTTCCTCTGCGCTGACAAATGACTGCAGCTCGCGCTCACACTCCGCGATGCCGTCTTCCAGCCGGGCGATGCCTTCCTCGATCTGGTGATGGCGCTCCTGCATCTGTTTGAGCTTGATTGGATTGATGCGCTTCTTGGACTGCGACTTCTGCCCCGCGTAGCCAGGCACGTCTGACAGGGTAGGAGTCCATTGACCGCTGCCATTTCCGTCCTCCGACCCAGGAACATCTTCTGCGGAGCTCTCCCGTTTCTTGCGCCACAGATAGTCTTCATAGTTGCCGGGGAAGACTTCGACGTGCCCAACGCCTATCTCGAAGACGCGAGTGGCGAGTTTGTCGATGAAGTAGCGATCGTGGGAGACGAACACCACGGTGCCGTTATATTTCTCCAGCGACTCCAGCAGCACATCCTTGGCACGCATGTCGAGGTGGTTCGTAGGCTCGTCCAGCAGCAAGAAATTCGACGGATGCAGCAGCATGCGGGCCAGGGCATAGCGATTACGTTCGCCGCCTGAGAGCACGCCGATCGGCTTGAACACGTCGTCCTCGGAGAAGAGAAAGCAACCCAGCAGGCCGCGCAACTCGGTCATGGTTTTCTGCGGCGCGACATCGGAAAGATCATCGAGTATGCGGCGCGACGCATCAAGCTCCTTGTACTGGTCCTGCGCGAAATAATCAGGCTCGACATTGTGGCCCAAACGCATCGTGCCCGCCGTCAGCGGCTCAATGCCGGTCAGCAGTTTGATCAGAGTCGATTTGCCCGCGCCGTTGACTCCGACCAGTGCAATACGATCTCCGCGCTGGATGGTGAAGCTCACATCGCGAAACACTTCCTTCGCGCCGTAGCTCTTAGCAACATCGGAGCACTCCACCACCAATCTCCCGCTAGGCTTCGGCTGCGGAAAGGTGAAGTGGATGGTCCTCTCGTCCGGCGGAACTTCGATGCGCACAATCTTCTCCAGCTCCTTGACGCGGCTCTGCACCTGTTTCGCCTTGGTCGCCTGATAGCGAAAGCGGTTAATGAACGCATCCAGTTGTTCGATACGTTCGCGCTGGTTTTTGTATGCCGCCACCAGCGAATCGCGCCGCTCCTGCTTCTGCTGCAAATACTTTTCGTAGTTGCCGCTGTAGAACTGCACGCGCTTGTTCCATATCTCGACAATGCGGTCCACCGTTACGTCGAGAAAATAGCGGTCGTGCGAGATGAGCAGGTAAGCGTACGGATATTCCAGCAGATACTGTTCGAGCCAGTTGCGAGTTTCCAGATCGAGGTGGTTGGTCGGCTCGTCGAGCAACAAAAGGTTTGGCTTCGCCAGCAGCAGTTTGGCGAGCGCAATACGCATTTGCCATCCACCGGAAAATTCCTCGGTGTAGCGCGTCCAATCTTCTTTGCGAAAACCGAGGCCGTCAAGCACGGTTCCGACCCGCGAATCGAGCGCGTAGCCGTCGTTCATGTGGAACTCGCCCGAGATGCGCTGGTAACGGTCTGCCACTTGCGCGTATTCGCTGGAGGTGTGGTCGAGTTCGCCCATCTTGTGGGTGAGGTCCGCCATCTCCTGTTCCAGCGCCTGCAGTCCGCTGAACACAGACATACATTCATCGAAGACGGTGCGACCGGAGAGTTGCAGGCCGTCCTGTGGCAGATAGCCGAAAGTCGTGTTCTTTGCCGGTGTGATGCTGCCGTAGTCGAGCGACTCAAGTCCGCCGAGAATTTTAAGCAGCGTGGATTTACCCGTGCCGTTGGCGCCCACCAATCCCACGCGGTCGTGGGAGGTGATGAGCCAATCCAGGTTGTCGAAGAGGAGTTTGGGGCCGAATCGTTTGCCGGCAGAAGAGAGCTGAATCATGCTAAAGCTTCAGTTGCTCTTCTTCTGACCGCGCAGGATGCGCTCGTCGATCGGTTTGCGGCCGGCGAAGCCCTCCTGCGTTCCATGCCAGTGGGTGATGGTCTTTTCCCCCATCTTCCAGCACAGCAGGATGACGTCTTCACCCACGACACAGGGAAAATCGAGCAGACCTATATCCAGGTCTTTGACTTGCACGCCAGCGGCGTCAATTTCCGCGACGGCGTCTTTGGCGCGCTGAACGGCCTTTTCGCGCTGGGCCTTGCGCCGCGCGACCGATACCACATCCACCAGCGTGCCGCCATTGATGAAAATGCGGTTGGCCAATGATTGCATCTCGCCGTCAACTTCTTCGATCAGCGCTTTCGCCTCCATGGCCGAGCGCAACAACGACTCCAGAACGGGCAACAGGCTCTGGGCTTCGGAAACTGTGAACGTGCGCGACATATCGATACTTTCCAGCTTGGCTTGCTTTTGCGCCTTGCGGCGATTGGAAACCCGGCGGCGATACTCCCGCAGGTCCGACCAGAACCGGGGAATCCGCCGAAGATATTTTTCCCGAGGACGCTTGCGAACAATCATTGAATCTCTAACATCCTATCAAGAGCCACGCGCGCCCACCTCTTTACATTATCTTTTACTTTGATCTGGTTCACCACATTGCCGTCCACCAGGTTCTCCAGCGCCCAGCATAGGTGCTGCGGCGATATGCGAAACATGGTAGTACACAAACACCCGGAATCGTCGAGCGTAATGACGTGCTTATCTGGGTTCTCCTTCCCCAGGCGGTTTACCAGGTGGATCTCTGTGCCGATGGCGAACGAGCTTCCGGCTGGCGCCCCCTGCACCAGCTTGATGAGGTGGTCGGTCGAACCGATGCCGTCGGCCTTCTGGCAGACCTCCCAACGGCACTCAGGATGAACGATGACCTGGATGCCGGGATAGTTCGTCCTGACCTTGTCCACGTGCTCCGGCAGAAAGCGCTGGTGTACCGAGCAATGGCCCTTCCACAGGATGACCTTGGCCTTAACCAGCCGCTCGACCGTCAGCCCGCCTTGCAGCATGTACGGGTCCCACACCGCCATCTCGTCCAGCGGAATGCCGCGCGCGAATCCGGTGTTACGGCCCAGGTGCTGATCGGGCAGGAAGAATATCTTTTCGTTGCGGCTGAAGGCCCACTCAAACGCGCCGTGGGCGTTACTAGAGGTGCAAACCACGCCACCGCGTTCGCCGCAAAATGCCTTGATTGCCGCCGTCGCGTTCATGTAGGTGATGGGCGTGATGCCGTTGCCGTCGTCGTCCGTCAGCCCGAGATTGACGAACTGCTCCCAGGCGTCCTCCACCTGCGTAATGTCGGCCATATCGGCCATGGAGCAGCCGGCGTTCAAGTCGGGGAGAATGACCGCTTGTCCCGGCCGCGCCAGGATGTCTGCGCTCTCCGCCATGAAGTGCACTCCGCAGAAGACGACGTACTGTCCTTTGGCCTGCGCCGCCATCTGCGAAAGGCGGTAGGAATCGCCGCGATAATCGGCGTAGCGCACAACTTCATCGCGCTGATAATGGTGACCCAGGATGACGCACTCACTGCCTAACGTTCGCTTGGCGGCCGCAATGCGGCCATCCATGGAGTGGTCTGGGAGTACGAGATAGTTTTCAAGCGAGCAAGATGCCGCTTCTGTAATTGCTGCCGTAGCCATTTTTCTGTCGCTGCCTTCAGCTCCAGCGACGCGCTTCCTAAGGTCTAGAAGAGTCACGTCCTGGAACGGGGATGTTGAAAGCTGACCTGCGGCTCCAGTAGATCCACTACGCTTGTGACGCCCGACCTACGGGGATGTTGAAGCTGCAAGTTGACGCTTCTTTACTATTCACTCCATTCGATGACCCGGGCAGCGCGTTCGTTACAAAAATGAGAACCGCGCCTCAACCGGCGCGGCCCGCTCAACCGGCGCGGCCACAAGCATCGAACAAGATATTGTGGCGTGTTGGGGAGGATTGTGCAAGGGCGTTTGGTATTAAAATAAGGCAATGAGTCCAGAAATTTCTGATCTTCTAAAACGGGCGCTCGCCCTCTCGGTTGACGAGCGTGCCGCCTTGGCCAACACCCTGCTAGACAGTCTTGAGGCGACGAATGAATCTGTCCAAGAGGCTTGGGACAAGGAGGTGGCGCGTCGCATCGAAGATCTGAGAGCGGGCAAAGCAGTGACCGTCCCTTGGGAAGAACTGCATCGCGAACTCTTGGCCCTGGTGAATGAGCGCTAGACGTGTTGAGTACCATGAGGGCGCGATCGCAGATGTCAAGAGCGCAGTCGCTTGGTACCGAAAGGCAAGCCGCAGAGCGGCCTTGGACTTCATCGAAGAATTGCATCGAGCCGCTGACACAGTCCGTGAGGCCCCGGAACGCTGGCCACTCGGAAAGAACAACACCAGGCGATTCCTGCTCTGGCGATTCCCTTTCGCGCTTATCTATTCCGAAGAAGAATCCGTAATCACAATCTGGGCGGTCGCCCACGGCAGCAGGCGACCAGAGTACTGGGCACATCGCCTTTAATGCGCGGCGTTGGCGTGGCCTGTCACCTGGTGGCTGATCTTTTCTTCGGTGTGGCCTACCACGCGAAAGCTGACGGCTGATAGCTGAACTGCTTTACCCCCCAATATGCACCATCGTCCTTGACGCCGGCATGAATCCCGGCTCGCCGATGTGGTGGCGCTCTTCCTTGTGATCCACCGCGTGAAGAATGAAGTCAACCATGTCTTCGTCGCTTGCACCGCTCAGCATCAACCCTGCCAAATCGTGCTCGCGGACGGAGAACAGGCAGGTGCGAATCTTGCCGTCGGAAGTAACGCGGATTCGGCTACAGTGTCCACAGAAGGGATGCGACACCGGTGCGATGATGCCGATCTCGCCGACGCCGTCTTCGAAGACGTAGCGCCGCGCGGTCTCGCTGCGAGTGTGCTCGATTTCGCGCAGCGGCATGAACTCGGCCATGCGCCGCACGATCTCGTCCAGCGTTACCACAATCTCGGGTGACCACACCCGGTCTTCTTCCAGCGGCATGAACTCGATGAAGCGGACGGCCACGCCCTCTTCGCGCGCGAAGCGGCCGAAGGCGGTGATCTGGTCGTCGTTGAAGCCGCGTAGCAATACGCAGTTGACCTTCACCGGACTGAGTCCCGCCCGTTGTGCGGCGCGGATCCCGGCAAGCACGCGGTCGTAGCCGTTGGGCACGCGCGTGATGCGCGCGAACTCGTCTGCATCCACCGCGTCCATCGAAACTGTAGCGCGCGTGAGGCCGGCATCGGCCAGCGGCTGCGCCATCTCGGCCAGCAGATGTCCGTTGGTGGTGATCGCGATGTCGAGCGCAGGGCTTTCGAGGGTGCGCATGCGGCCCAACTCGCTCACCATTTCCACAATGCCTTTGCGGAGCAGCGGCTCCCCTCCCGTGAGACGAACCTTGGTGATTCCCAATCCGACGAAAACACGTGCTATGCGGAGGTAGTCGGCAATCGGCATCTCGGCAAACTGCGCCCCGTTGTTGCCAGAGCGGCAATAGACGCACTTGTAGTTGCAGCGGTCGGTGACGGAGATCCGTAGATCGCTGATGCTCCGTCCAAATTTGTCGGTGAGAAGCACGCTCATCGCTACTCGCTCTTCGCTTTTTGCCAGATGCTCTTAGCTCTCAGCAATCTGGCAAAGAGCGAAAAGCGGATGGCGACAAGCGATCAGTTTTGATGTGCGGAGAAAGGAGGCGTGACGCCGCGCGATCACAACGGCGCGGCCGAACGTTTCCTTTCCAAGCACGGGAGGCGTGGACGTTTCCCTCCACACCCTCGGTCCCGCAAGATATAGCGGAACACCGCCGCCGCAACCCTGGGTATGCCGTTAGGCTGCGGTGGTCGGAAACAGTGTTGTCATTATACGAAAAGCGAATAGCGAATAGCGACAACGGCCTTCCTACATCCCCTCGTAGTTCGGCCCGCCGCCGCCCTCGGGTGGTACCCAGGTAATGATCTCGTAGGGATCCATGATGTCGCAGGTTTTGCAGTGTACGCAGTTGGATGCGTTGAGGTGGATTTGCAGGCCGCTCGGCGTGTCGGGGGCCTCGACCATCTCATAGACGCTCGCCGGGCAGAAATTCTGACAAGGGTTGCCGAATTCCTTCACGCAGCGCTCATTGCAGATGTCGGTGTCGTGGATGACGAGGTGCGCCGGCTGGTCTTCTTCATGTTTCGTGCCGGAATAATAGACGTCGGTGAGCTTATCGAAGGTGAGCTTGCCGTCGCCTTTTGCCGGGCCAATGACATGCGCTTCCGGCCCGCCATCCTCCGCAAGCCGGTTCAGCGGTTCCATGCGCCGATGGCCCGCTTCGTTGCAGTAGTGCTCGCGCAACCCCCGCCCGCCGGTGAACTGCTGGATGCCGGCGTGAACCATGCCGGAGAGGAAGCCGTTTTCGAAGCCCTGATGGAAGTTGCGCACCGGCCAAAGCTCGCTCTTGATCCAGCTTTTCTCCACGCGGTCCTGAAATGTCTCCAGCATCTCAAGCGAGAAGTCGTCCTTCGCCATGCTGTCAAAGGCAGTCTCGGCTGCCAACATTCCGCTCTTGATAGCGAGATGAATTCCCTTGAGCCGCTGCGAATTCAAAAAGCCCGCGGAATCGCCGAGCACCATCCAGCCGTCTCCCGCGAGGGGCGGAATGCACCACCAGCCGCCGTAGGGCAGGGACTTCGCGCCGTAGCGCACCATCTTTCCGCCTTCCAGCAGCTTGGCGATGAAGGGATGCTTTTTGAACTCCTGCAACACGTGCTGCGGGTCGAGACGCGGGTCGCTGTAGTCGAGTCCGGTGACGAAGCCCAGCGAGACGGTATTGTCTTTGGAGCCGTAAATCCACGCGCCACCATACTCGTTGAAGGTGAGGGGATAGCCCATCGTGTAAATCACTTCGCCGGGAGCGATACGTCCCGCGGGCACTTCCCACAGCTCCTTCACGCCGACGCCGTAAGTCTGCGGATTGCGTTCGCGGTCGAGTTGGAAGCGGTCAATGAGTTGCTTGGTCAGCGAGCCGCGCGTGCCTTCCGCAAGAATGACGACCTTGGCTTTCAAATCGTAGCCGGGCTCGAAGTTGGATTTCTGCTGGCCTGTCCTGTCCACGCCTTTATCGTCGGTGCGCACACCCACCACGCGTCCGGTCTCGAACAGCAGCTCCGAGCCCGCAAAGCCGGTGAAGAGGGTGATGCCGGCTTCTTCGACTTTGCTGCCCAGCCACTTCACAAACTTGTTGATGGAGATGACGTAGTTGCCGTGATCGCGCATGGGCGGCGGCGTGATGGGAAACTTGAACTTGCCGGTGCGCGTCAGGTAATAAACGGCCTCCTTGGTGACTGCGGCATCAAGGGGCGCTTCTTTCTCGAAGCCGGGTAGCAGCTCGCGCATGGAGCGCGGATCCAGCAGCGCACCCGAGAGACAGTGCGCACCCACCTCGCGAGCCTTCTCCAGGAGGTAAATATTTTCTTTTGTGAGCTGTGCCTCGGGGTGTTTGGAGTTGTGTTCGTCAATGAGCTGCGACAGGCGCAAGGCGCAGGCCATCCCAGCCGGGCCTCCGCCCACAATGACGACGTCTGCTTCCATTATCGGGCGTTCGATGCCGGGAAGCGGCTTACGAAAGACGATCATTCGACCTGCCTGGATAGAATGGCTGTACCTATTGTCCCACTTCTGATATTGACTTGGTTACAAATCCAACTTAAGAACACAACTTGCCCAATGATGGTTACGCAAAAAGAAGGGCGCGGGTTCACGCGCCAATTGCAGTTGGTAGGAAGCTCGGTGCGGACATCAATCCTTGCTCTCGCTTAGGCGCCCTTCGCTTTTTTCACTTCTTCGATCAACGGCGGTACGATGTCGAACAGATTACCCACCACGGCGACGTCGGCAATTTCAAAAATCGGCGCCTCTGCGTCCTTATTAACTGCGATGATGGTGCGCGCCCCTTTCATGCCCACCACGTGCTGTATCGCGCCACTAATCCCCAGCGCCAGATACAGCTTGGGCGCAACCGTCTGTCCGGAGGAGCCGACTTGCCGGTCCATCGGCAGCCAGCCCGAATCGCAGATGGGACGCGACGCCGCAATTTCCCCGCCCAGCGCAGCCGCCAACTGCTGCGCCATCTCGATGTTCTTCTGCTCCTTGATGCCTCGGCCGACCGCCACAATGACTTCAGCTTGTGTGAGATCGACCGCCTGTTTGGCTTCTTTGAAGGGAGCTTCGGGCTTGTTGCGCACCACGCCGTCCGCCACTTCCACACTGACCGTCTCGACCGGGGCCGCGGCCGCGCCGTCTTCGATCTTGTCTCCGCGGAACGCTCCGTTCTGGAAAGTGGCGAAGTACGGCGGCTCGCCGGCGAACGATACGTCGGCCGCGAACTTGCCTTGAAACATCTGGCGGGTGAACGCCAGCTTGCCGCCCTCGTGCTTGTAGCCAATCGCATCGCTGATGAGCGCGCGGTTCAACGCGGCGGCCAGTTTAGGGGCGAAATCGCGCACCTGGTAGGTGTGCGGCATCAGCACCAGCCGGGGCTGTTTCTGCTCAATCAACGGCTTGAGCGCGGCCACGAAGCCGTCGGGCGTGTACGGTTCCAGCTTTGCCGACTCCAGGTCGTACACCTTCGAGACCTTCTTGCCCGCGATTTCCTTCGCGATCTCGCCGACGCCGCTGCCCACTACGGCGGTTTCCAACGTCCAGCCGGTTTCGGCGGCGATGGCCTGCGCGCCGGTGATGGTCTCCCAGGAAACTCGATTCAGCTTGCCTTCGCGTTGTTCTACCACTACCAGAATTGTGTCTGCCATTAGGACCCGTTCTTAGTGGCCGGCCCGAGCGCCCATAAGGTGCAACCCGGTTCGGCGGTTATGAATTCGCATTCCGTTGTGACGCCGGTGCCCCACCCAAGCATCCTTTGCTTGTGTGGGACCTTGCATACCCGTTGCGCCCCCGGTTCAGCGGTTCGTCCTTCTCACGCGAGCGCCAATGATATTCAGCACCAATCCCAGAAGGACCAGGGCCCCCGCAATAATCTGAAACCGCGTTTCACCCAGCTTGGCGCCTGCCGGCTGAAAGAACATCACCAGGAATGCAAACAGTACCAGCACCCAGCCAATCACCATCAGGGCTGCGCCGATTTCCACTTTTTCTTCCGACGATGCCATGACCGACCTTCGCCCTAGATCACCTGCATTTCATTGCGCAGCTTGTCCACCAGCTTCTTCGCGATTTCTGCCGGAGGCCCTTCCAGCACCTCGGTCTTTTTCGTCTTCTGCGGGATGTACAGCTTCAAGATCTTTTGCAGGTTTTCGCCGAGCGCCGCCTTGACCTCGTCGAAGCTGACCTTCTTCAGCGGCTTGTTCTTCGCCTGCTTGATACCGATCAGCGTCGCGTAGCGCAGCTTGTTGATGCCCGACTGGATGGTGAGCACTGCGGGCAACGGCATGTCAACGAACTGGAAGAAGCCGGCCTCGAGCTCGCGCTTCACTCGGATTCCGCTGTCGCTCTTTTCGATCTGCATAATGATCGTGGCGTGCGGCCAGCCCAGTAGCTCGGCGAGAATCACGCCGGTCTGCGCAAAGCCGTAGTCATCCGATTGCAGCCCGGTGAAGACGAGATCGAAGTTCTCCTCCTTCATTACCGCCGCAAACGCTTTCGCCGTGTTGAACGCGTCAAGCGTGACGAAACTGTCGCCTTCGAGATGAATAGCGCGATCGGCGCCCTTGGCCAGCGCCTCGCGCAACACCTGCTGTGCGCGCGCCGGGCCGCTGGTAATCACCACCACTTCGCCGCCGTGCTTTTCCCTCTGCCGCAGCGCCTCTTCCAGCGCGTAGGCATCCGGCTCGTTCACTTCGTAGGAAACATCTTCACGAATCCACGTGCCGCCCTCGTTCAGCTTCAGCGGCGCGTCCTTTTGCGGGACCTGCTTCATGCAGACCAGAATTTTCACCCAGCACTCCTTCCGTCCATCACACAAATACGCTTACCGCGTGTGGGCAAACTCACAAGTATAAATGAGCGGGAAAAAGATGGAAACGGGCATACGCGCCGAGTTCCAAAATGGAACCATCGCCGCTCGTCACGCACTACCGTGGCATGGGTCACTGACAGATGTTCGCGGCGCATGTACACAGGTTCCATAGATCACCTTGGAGGTGAATTATGTCTCCCTCTCTAAGGCTCCTTGTCCTTGTTGTTTTCCTTTCAACATTTCTGCTGATGGCGCCTGCTGCATTCGGGCAGCCCACCATCGTCAATTTCGACTTCGGGGCGGTGCCCGTCGGGTGCAGCGGCTGGAACTTCACTTACGAGGGGGCCGTGCTCACGTGCAACTACCCCGTTACGCAGAACTTCAATGCCAGCCCTGGCTTCGGATGGACGTTGGGATGGGTCCTCCCCCTATCCGGCTCTCCCCGCTTTGGTGGCGCCGGCATCACCGGTCCGGACAGTGCAATCAATCCGCCGTCCTTTGACGGACTGCCCTTCAATCAAGCAGCCATCTTGCAGAGCCTTGGCTCTTTCGTTTGGCAAGCGGTGGAAGGCTTTAAGGCCGAAAATTACACTCTCAGCTTCTACCTCGGCGGCCGAACTGCTTATTACAACGGCCCGCAGAAGATTGTGGCCATGATTGACGGCTATGTGATTGGCACCTGGGACGTGCCGGTTGGCATGCCATTTACGTTGGAAACTGCAAAGTTCGCTGTGGGCACGGACGGCACCCATGCGCTGGAGTTCATGGGAATGAATCCCTACGACACGACCGCTTTTGTGTCCTATGTGACCATTGCTCCAGCCGGACAGGCGCCCTAGTCTCTGTTGGCGTGCTGGCGTGACTCAGAAAAGGGCGTCGGTGTACTAGGGGTCGGACTGCTCATCTGCCAGCAGCTTTTCTTTACGCTCTACTCCCCACCGGTACCCTGCCAGGTCGCCATCGCTGCGCACCACGCGATGACACGGAACCGCGATCGCTACTGGGTTTGACGCGCAAGCGCGAGCCACCGCGCGTACGGCCCGCGGATCGCCAATCTCCCGCGCGATCTCGGAATAGCTGCGAGTCTCACCGCGCGGAATCTCGCGCAGCGTCTCCCAGACTTTCTTCTGGAAGGCCGTGGCGCGCACATCGAGGGGCAGATCAATGATCGTCTTCTCGCCGCGCAGGCTGGCCAGCAGCGGTTCGACGTAACGTCCCATCTCGGCATCCTCGCGATGCAATTCCGCAGCGTGAAATTCCTCCCGCAAACTGCGCTCGAGTTCCATGGCGAATTCGCCAAAGCGCACCGCGCACAGGCCGCGCTCCGTCGCCGCAACTAACATTCGTCCCAGCGGCGTCGGAACAATCGCAAACGTAATCGTCGCTCCCGCGCCGCCGCGACGATACGTGCCGGGCGTCATGCCGAGCTGCTGGTTCGAGCTTTCGTAGAGCCGGCTGGGCGAGCTGAAGCCTGCGTCGTAGAGTGCGGTCGTCACGTCGTCTCCCTTGCGTAGCCCGGTTTTGACATGCTGCATGCGGCGCGCCGACTGATACTCGCGCGGACTGAGACCCGTCCCGCGTTTGAACAGCCGCTGCAAATGGAATGGGCTGAGCCCAACTCGTTTGCTGAGTTGCGCCAACGTGACCACTCCTTCTGCGTTGTCCAGCATTTGCCGTGCGCGCAGCACGTATTGCGCCTGCTCGGAAATCTGCGTCGGTTTGCAACGCAGGCAGGCCCGATAGCCTGCACGTTCGGCCTCGCGCGGATCGGCAAAGAATTCCACCGAATCGCGCCGTGGACGGCGGCTCGGACACGACGGCCGGCAAAAAACACCCGTAGTGCGCACCGCGAAGACGAAGCGGCCGTCCTGCCGGGCATCGCGCGCCAGCACCTGTTGCCATTTGTTCTGAAGTTCGGTTTGCATGTTCACAGCGTAGCCCCGGTTCACTGGCGGCGCTATCCGGCCCTTGCGGGCAAAGCGATTGGGTTTGGTCCCGCTACGAACCTCAGCGGTTGAACTAATCCAGTCCTTCCCATGCTCCCAGATATCGTGCAGGCTTACCTTAAGTCTCCGCGCATAAATTGTCATCACGAGCGAAGCGAGGGATCTGCTTTTGCCTCGTTGAAAAGCGGATTCCTCGCGCCCAAAGATGGCACTCGTAATGACAATTCATGTGAGTACGCCTCGCTCGCTGACGAGGTACTGTGCATCGCCACCTTCCACGCATTGCTGTGGTCAGGGCAGCGAGCTGACGATCTGGCGGTACTCAGGCTCCGCAAACGCCCGCAGGGTTTCTGTGCTCACGTTGCCCAGCGCGCCGATAGAGAGCGCGAACCTTGCGCAGGCGGCATCGTCGGGAAATTCCGAGATGAGCACGGCGTCATACCGGCCCATGGTCAAGTACCAGCCGTGAATCTTTCCATCCGCCGCTTCGGCGGCTTTCCTCGCAGCGTCCAACCGTGACGGACTCTGCTTGATGTTCGCGATCCCCTGCGGTGTGTAACGGAGAAGCATTACGTAATATCGCATCCGGAATCCCTCCTGTTGGGATTGGGACATTATGCCACTTCGGACCTGCGATGTTAGGTAGAATTCGCCTGCAGGCCGTTGGCTCTCACCCGCAATAGATTACGATTTGCGATGGTCGACAAACCGCTGATTTTTTCATAGGTTGTAAGCACCAAACCGGGGTATGATTATCAACATTTCCAACCCATCAGTGGCTTGGAGCAAGTGCGATGCGTGCGGATCAGGGCAGAGGAGCTTTTTGGGGCGCGTTGGTTGTGGCGTGGTGCCTGAGCAGTGTCTGTCTTTACGGCCAGACAACCGCAACCAAACGCGGAGTCCAGGACGCGAGTTCACCGGCGACCTCCGGCGTGCAGCCCGGTCCATACTATGCCCTGGTGATCGGAAACAAGAATTATCTGCACTTACCTAAGCTGCAGACACCCATCGACGACGCCAAAGCGATAGCGCAATTGCTGCACGATGTTTTCGGCTTCCAAACCAAAGTCCTGCTCGACGCCGACCGCAACCAAATCATGACCGCGCTGGTTGAGTACCGTCGCACCCTTCCAGAGGACTCTAACCTGCTGATTTACTATGCCGGCCACGGCCATCATGACCGTGATACCGATGAAGCCTACTGGCTCCCGGTGGATGCTCAAGCCGACAACAACGCGAACTGGGTCAGTGCAGACGACGTCACTCGTGACGTTCGGGCCATGCGGTCGGTGCAGCATATTCTGGTGATTTCCGATAGCTGCTACTCCGGTTACATGATTCGGGACCGAGACCCCCATGCCGCGATCGAGCCCAGCGAACGGGGCGCCCTTCTGGCGAAAATGCAGAAGTCGAAGTCCAGGAACCTGATGTCCAGCGGGGGCGATGAACCGGTGGCCGACGCTGGCGCCCCGGGCCACTCGATTTTCGCCTGGGCCGTCCTGCAAAGCCTCCGCCAGATAGATGAGGACCAGTTCACCGCCTCCTATGTCTTTTACAGCTTCATTCAGCCCAAGGTCGGTGGCCGGTCGGACCAGTTGCCACAATATAGCTGGATCCGCAACTCCGATCATGATGCCGGCGACTTTGTGTTCTTCCGGCAGCCGGTCGCCAAAGTTGGCGGCGCGCCAGCCATCACGCCGCGTCCGACGACCACGCCCCCTCCGGCGAATCTGAGCGCTCTACCGGCAGGCATGGACCCGACCATGGCTGACTTGTACAGCCGTGCGAAGGCAGGGAATTCCCAGGCAATGTATGAGCTGGGCTGGGATTATCAAAATGGAAAGGGCGTCCCTAAGGACTACCAGCAAGCTGTCGCTTGGTATCGCAAAGCCGCTGAGGCAGGTAACGCACTTGGGATGACCAACCTGGGTCACATGTACGAGGATGGGTACGGGGTCGACCAGGACTACAAGCAAGCCCTCACTTGGTATCGCAAAGCCGCTGAGGCGGGCGACACACGCGGGATGAACAACCTGGGCTGGATGTACCACCTCGGGCGGGGAGTGGACAAGGATGAGAAGCAAGCCTTCACTTGGATTCGCAAGGCCGCTGAGGCGGGCGACACACTTGGGATGGACAATCTGGGCGCCATGTACGCGAACGGCTGGGGAGTGGAACAGGACTATCAGCAAGCAATGATATGGGACCGCAAAGCGGCAGAGGGAGGGATTCCTGATGCGATGTACGGGCTGGGCTACGGGTATGAAACTGGTCATGGACTGGGAAAAGACCTCCAGCAAGCCGTCACTTGGTATCGCCAAGCGGCTCAACTGGGAAATCAACAAGCGAAGGATGCGCTGAAGCGCTTAGGCGAGAGTCCATAGTGACGGGCTTTCTTGTGCACTGCGCCCTCTTGGATAAACTGTCGACGACTGGGAAGTCCAAAATGTAAATTCGGCTTAAGATAACCTGGAGGTATAAGAAGCGATGGAAAAGCGCCGCTCAACCCGCCAATCGACCAAAGTATTCTTGCTGATTTTGACACTGGTGTTTTGCCCTTCGTACTGGAAAATGGAGGGTCAGTCGCAGAAAGATTCGCAGTGGCTAGTCACTCCCGGGGAAGCCTTGGATTTGGAGAAGGGACCCGATGAGGGCCGATATTCTCCGAGCAGAGATGTTGGCAAGGAACTGACGATAGAGACAATCACCGAGGCTGGGCCCACCGTTCGAGTCGTGCAACCCAAAGAAAACACCATCCACAGCCCGATCAGCGTCACCATTCGGTTCACCCAGCGGAAGTCGCCTGTGAACTTATCATCCTTGCAGGTACACGCTCAGAAATGGGTGTTGGGATCGTTTCGGGGGAATCTCGACCTCATGCCCCGAATCATGCCCTTTGTGACCAAGAAAGGTATTGATGTGAAGGACCAGCAGATGCCAAAAGGGCGATATCGGTTGGTTCTAGCCATATCGGACCAGTCCGGAGCGAAAACCGAAGGGCGCCTCGTATTTGAAGTCAACTGAACATTCCCCTATCGGCGGGTGGCCGACTCATTCGCGGGTTTCTTGCGAATGAGTGGGAGGGCCCATGCGGCGCTTCTGGGATTCTGCCCTCTGCACTAAGAGCCGCCTAGCTCAATTCGTTATCGTAACTTATATTATGTTTACTTGGGCCACTAATGTCACTTTTGGCATATTCTCTAGGTCGAAAACTGCGATTTATTGTACTTAAGTCTTTATTCCAGAATATGTTGCGTATAACTGTTGCAGAATCTATATTTTGCGAACAAATGAGCGCTAAATTATTGATTATACGTAAGGCATGGGAAGGGGGTCTTCAGCGGAAATGCAGAACCCAAACTTTGCCGAAAAGCGAATGGCGAAAAGCGAACCGCAGATCCCTCCGCTCGGACTAAAAAAGTCCTCGGTCGGGATGACAATGTCGGCCGGCAACTGACGACTGAAGACTGACGACTGGCCACTGACTACTGACTACCGATTCCTTCTCGCACAATCGCTCGCGCGCGCTGCACCGACTCGAAGATGTGCGCTTCCATTCCGAGCTCTCGCGCAGCTTCGACGTTGTTGGGACGATCGTCGAAGAAGAGCGTTCGTTCCGCCTCGCAGCCCAGCGCATCGAGGCAAGCGCGATAGATAGCGAGATCGGGCTTGGTCGCGCCAAACTCGCACGACCATATCTTGACTTCGAATTCGTCGAGCCAGTCGAACTCGCGGCGAACGTAAGCCAACAGATCGTGCGGCATGTTGGAGAGAATGGCGATTCTTACTCCTTGCGCTTTGATCTCGCGCGCCAGCGCGAGCGCCTCGGGATTGACGCGCAGCCACATCAGCGTTTCCATCTCGGCGATGCGCTCCACTTGCGCGGGACCAAGTTTAACGTTCGCGGCATCGCAGAAGGCCTGCCAGTGTTGCCGGAAGTCGGTGAGGCCGCGATCATAGTCGTGGCGAGTGGCGGAATAGATTTCGAAGAAAGGTGGCTCAGTGACGCCAACCAGTGCCGCGAATTGCTGCAACTCGTCGGCCGACGGAGCTAGGCTCAGCACTCGGCCGTAGTCGAAGATGACAGCATCCCAGCGGCTTGATGGCATCGTTCTTTTCTAACATGCCGGGATGAACCGGCGCTCAACTCGCGCGCAGCAGCATCAGAGTAACGTCATCGTGTTGCGGCGCGTCGCCGACGAAGCGATCGAGGTCGATCATGATGCTGGTCAACAGCATCTGCGGCGCTACCATAGTGTTGGCATGCAGCATGGCGAGGAGGCGCGACTCTTCGTACTCCTCAGCGCGATTGTTCTCGGCCTCGATGACACCGTCGGTGAAGATGACCAGCCAGTCTCCGCTTTGCAGCGTGACCGTGCCCGATTCGTAGGGCACGTTTTCCTGGATGCCGAGCGGAATGCCTCCGGTCTCCAGGCGCTCGATGACACCCGACTGTCGGCGCAGGATCGGCGCGTTGTGCCCGGCGTTAACGTAGGTCAAGCTGCGAGTGGCGGGATTGTACTCGGCGAGAAATGTTGTGGTGAATCGGCGACCATTCTGGCTATTGGTGCAGGCGTAGGTGTTCATTCGGGCGACCAATTCCGTGAGCGGTTCCGACAACGTGCAGAGTGTCTTCAAGCTGGCCTGGAAGGTCGCCATCAGCATCGCGGCAGGAATGCTCTTGCCAGCGACATCCGCGATGGCGATCAGGAACGTTCCAGGAGAACCATTTGCGGACGATCGCGAGAAGACGTCGTAATAGTCGCCCGCCACTGTGTTGGCGGGACGCGTGGCAAACGCGACCTCGATCCCGGGAACTTGCGGAGCAATGGCAGGCAGCAGCCACGCCTGGATGTCTTTGGCGATCTCCAGGTCGCGCTTCATGACCACGCGATCGCCGACTTCGAGGACCAGCAGAATGAGCATCAGCAGCGCGCCCCAGAAGTGGCCGTCAAAGGTGAGGATCTTGATGCCGCCGTCGCTGCTCTGCCATGAGGCTTCACCGCTGGGAGCGAACATAAACACCAGCGCGACCAGCAGAAGAACCCGACGCGCCGGCGTCATTTTCAAGATGATGGCCCAGAAGAATTGGCCGGCAAGGTTGAAGAAGTGCTTCGCTCTTCCGACTGCCGGGGTTCGCGTGGAGTCGACTTCGCGTGAGTACAGTCGGTAACTGGAACGCGCGTCGGTGCGGAATTGCTTCCACAGCTCGTTGAGCCTCATGCCGTCGGTGACGCGCTGCCAGAACCGTTCCAAGCGAGTCATGACGGGTTCAATTCGCGCCGTGTACGGATCGCGCGGCGGTGGCAAAGGAGCGGCGCTTGGGGCGTTCGAGCTCATGGGGGATGTAACAGGATTATAGGCGAGACCCGAAGCGGGCGAACCTCCAATCTCCGAAGGTTACTGCCGCCGCTCCGGTTGGACTTGCTCATCCAGAAAGGCGACTGTCTGGACTCCGGAAACTTCAAAGCGCTTGCGGCAGCGAACATTCTTGCAGGCGACGAGGTCGTCGCGGCGAACCATATACGAACGGGCTTTGGCGAACTTGGCGCGGTCGCGCTCGTCCGCGCGGCCGGGCAACTGGCGCTTCTTGGTGCGCACAAACCAGCCGAGGTCGTATTCGGCAGCCTGGTGGCAATGCGGGCAGTTCAAGGTGGCTTTGCGGGTCTCTTGCCGTTCGTCGTAGAAGTCGCGCTCTTCCATCACTCCTCCTGGTTGCCACTCGCCTGAGTGGCGCCATCCCGCCCTGAAGTATTAGAACATAGTCGCAACCGCGAAGCTGTGACGCGCCGCCAGACGAGGAGAGATTCGGTCAGGGGCGTACAATCGCCCAGTTGGTTGTATCGGGCGATTTCAGCAAAGTCGAGGACCACCATGACACTGTTGCGAAAGGGCCTGCGAATGGCCGTGAGCAAGATGCCCAAGATGATCGATCCTTCAACTCATGCCGTTCTCGATTACGCTGTCACCGGCGCGTTCCTGATAATGGGAATCCGGTTCTGGAAACGCAGCAAGCGCGCGGCCATTGGCTCGCTGCTTTGTGGTGGAGCGGCCGCGGCGAACATCGCCCTCACTGATTATCCTGGTGGTGCGCGCAAGGTCCTGAGCTACAAAGCGCACGGCCACGTTGACGCGGCACTCGCCAGCGTCACAGCCGCCGTGCCGCGCCTGCTAAGGTTTGAGGACAATCCTGAGGGCAGGTTCTTCGAGTTAGAGGCGCTGGCGGAGACTGCCATCGTCGGCTTGACCGACTTCGACTATTACGAACACCCGTCGCCGAGGCGCTTACTACTCCGCAAGAAGGAGGACGGCGTTCCCGAGGATGCTGCCGCGCCATCCCGCACCTCCGAGCATTTCCCCCCTTGATTTATAGGGTGGAGCACTGCTTCAGAGGTGCATTGAAAGACCATGATGGAAATCGTCTTCACAGCCGCTGAGGTAACAGGACATTATCTCAGGCGCTAAAGCGCGGCTCGAAAAGTGCCAGCCTGTCTTGTACGCCTGAAGGCGTGCTCCACCAATGCCTGCAAACCTAAGGATGAAACCGCTGCTTTAGTGATTGACTTAAGTTACACGCCGAGATTTACACTATTGAAACGTGCGCTTACAAGCTCCAAACCAACGCATCGGCGTCATCAATGCGCTCCGGGCCTTCGCTGCGCTTTTTGTCGCCTGGGGCCACTTTGTCGCCGGGCAAGGTAAATGGCTGAGCTTGTCGGGGAAGTATGGCTACCTCGGTGTGCACATCTTCTTTGTTATTTCCGGATTCGTGATTCCCTGGAGCCTGTATCGCTGCAATTACATTCTGCGCGATTACCCGCGTTTTATCTTGAAGCGCAACGTGCGTCTGTACCCACCTTACCTGGCGTCCATCGCTATCACGGTGCTAGCTACGAACTTTGTGCTGGCGCCTGTGTATCACCTTCCACGGCTGACGGTTACCGCGCGCGACCTGCTGTTCCATTTCGCCTACCTGAATGATCTGGTGCACGTGCCCTGGATCAACGTGGTGTACTGGACTCTCGCCATTGAATTTCAGTGGTATTTGCTCGTCGGCCTAATGCTGCCGCTGCTGGCCAGCCGCAGCCAAATGGCGCGGTTTGTTGGCGTCGCAGCGATGATGCTTTCCTATTTCGTGATTGGTCACGACCGGCTGATTTTCCATAGCATCCCGATTTTCCTGGTAGGTGTCTTTGTGTTTCAGTACCGTGCAGGACTGATTGGATGGCGCGCCATGCTCGGACTGATCGCCGTCATGGTCTTCGCAATGCGTGGCCCAATTGGCTGGATCGTCGCAGGCGTATCCGTAACCACGGGCGTCCTGATTGCCTTTTCCACTTTCCACAACCGCAGAATGGATCGCGTCGGCGATGTGAGCTACTCGCTGTACCTATTGCACCTGCCCATCGGCGTCACTCTCATCGGCTGCCTCTCCCATTGGCTGCCGTATTCAGGGAACTACATGGTCGTGCTGGATGCCATCGGTTTGGCGGCTTGCGGGCTGGCTGCGTGGATGATGTATCAGATTATCGAGAAGCCGTCGCAGGACATGTCTTCGGCGATACGCTTCATCCATCCCAAACCCGATCGGGCATCGCCATCGGCCGTTGCGGCTGCGACACTCGACTGAGCGAAGCCCTGACCGTCAGCCCTCTGCAGCAGCAGTCTCGCGTCGCGCCAGCACCCGATCGGCATGTTCCGCCGCTGACAAATACGCGCCGCCCAGCAACAGCATTCCGCTCCAGAAGGACCAGAAGATCAGAGAAACTGACACCGCGAATGGCCCATAGACTTCCTGAAAGTTAAGCCATGGCAACGCGAAGATGTAGATGTACTTCGCCGCCTCCGACACCAGACCGGTGATGACCGCTGCCGGCAACACCGCGCGCACCGGAACTTTTCCGTGCGGCAGCAGCCAGTAGATCAGGAAGTAAATGGCTATAGTCGCCAGGATCGCCGAGGCTTTCATCACAATAAACCCCAAGCCGCGAAAGACAATGTTCTGGTCGCCGACGACGAGGCCCAGCATCTTGAGGTTCTCGGCCGTCAGCGCGATCGAGAGCATGGCCAGTGAGCCGCATCCCAGCGCGAGGCCAAGCGACACTAAGAGGTTCATCAGATAGGAGCGGTTCTTCTTGAAGCCCCAGATGCTGTTCAGGGCCACTTCTAACGGAAGGAAAACTCCCGTCGACGTAATCAGCAGCATCACCAGCGACAGCACCTGACCGCGACCTTTTACACTGGCTAGAAATTGCAGGTTGCGGATGACGAACTCTTTGTTGCTGGGCAGGTAATCTCGCAACAACTCCAGCACCACGTTGTACATCGCGGGGGAATGGAAGACCCGGCGAATCACCGTCAGCATCAGAACAATGAACGGAAACAGGGAAAGAATCGAATTCGCCGCCACCGAGAAAGCGTAAGTGTGAACCTCGGTTTGCATCAGGTAGCGCAGGGTGAACCAGCCGTGCCTGCGCAGACGATGCCCCAGGCTGTACGACTCTGGCAGGTGACGGAAGAGTTCAGCCTTCTCGTCCTTCTCGTCTTCCGCCAGCAAGCGTCGGGCAGCCGTGCCAGGACGCAGGGGTACAGCGTGCAACTCTTTGGTTTCGCTGGGCTTAAGTGGCGTCGCCGCGACCACCGCCGCAGACCGCAAGGGCCTATTCAAGCCCGCTTCCTGCTCTTCGCCGGTAAATTCAGAGTTGCTGCTCATTCTCTTCAATCGTAACAGACGGCCAAACTCTGGTGGTTCGTTTGCCCTGACCAGACAAATTGCAGGAGCAGTCCTAACTTGAGAACCGGAAGCCCTTGCGATAAAAACACTTGCCAGAATCGTGAGTTCCTGCAATTATCATCTGCTCGCCTTCGGTTGGGCGAAGGACGAGCTTTCGGTTCAACCGAAACGCGGATTTGGGTTGATGTTCTGTCAGCAGTTGAATTTCACGCATTGCTCGGTTCCAGGGATTTGCTCTGACGCACTTACCTTAGTACGTCAGGACGAATTCATGGGCCTTTTTCCTTTGCGCAAGAAGCTGCGAGCTGAGCCGCAACCCTTGTTTCCCGGCAACGTTGAGACGTCATCCAAGCCTCTGCTCCTCAACCACCCCAATCTGCGCAAAAGCGGCGCAACTTGGGGACCCCGGTTTCAGGGTTGAGCTCGGAACGTTCGCGAAGCATGGGTCATTCATTCTTAACCAGGTGAAAGGAGCAGGGTTGTGAGAGAGAAAGGTACAGTAAAGTGGTTTAACGGAGCCAAAGGTTACGGATTCATCCAGCGTTCCACGGGCGAGGATGTATTCGTTCATTTCTCAGCTATCCAGGAGAACGGATATCGGAGCTTGAACGAGGGTGAAACCGTCGAGTTCGACCTCACCAAGGGACCGAAAGGCTTCCAGGCCGCTAACGTCCAGCGCGTATAAAGAACGTCTCGCCGCGCGGGGACTGGGGCATACGCTCACTTGCAACCTGCGCTTCCGAGTTAGGCCAAGACCACTAAAACCCTTCCACTTGGGAGGGTTTTTTCTTGCGCAGGCGCTGCAAAGCCCAGCGCGCGTGTTCGGCGACCGTCGCGTCCTCATCGCGGCTGAGCTCTTCCAACACTGCCAGGAAGCGATCATCGCCGCTGTTGCCCATCGCGATCGCCGCGTTCCGCCGAAGTCCGTTGAACCGCGCGCGCTTCACCGGAGAGTCGCGAAACACCTCGCGAAATTCATCGACGGTCATTCGTGCCAGCCATTCGAGTTCGGGATTGACCAACTCCGGCCGTGCCGCGAAATCCGCTGACGGACTCACCGGAGCTTCGCGGTTCCACGGGCAAACGTCCTGGCAGATGTCGCAGCCGAAAACCTGCCGTCCAATGCCCGCGCGCAATTCCTCCGGGATTGAGCCGCGCTTCTCGATGGTGAGATACGAGATGCACTTCGTGGCGTCGAGCTGATACGGCGCGGGAAACGCATTCGTCGGACAGGCATCCAGACAACGCGTGCAGGAACCGCAGCGGTCCGGAGCAGGGAAGTCGGGCGCAAGTTCCAGCGACGTCAGCATGACGCCCAGAAACAGCCACGAGCCAAGCTCTTCATTCAGGATGCAGGTGTTCTTGCCAATCCAGCCAATGCCGGCGTACTTGGCGAAGATGCGCTCGATGACCGGACCCGTGTCAACGTAACACCAGGTTCGCGGCGCAGGAATTGCTTGCCGCTCGCATGCCTCAAGCAACTTGGCTTCCAGCGCGCGCAATTTCTTGAGTACCACATCGTGGTAGTCGCGCTGCGACCACGCATAACGCGAGATCCATCCCTGCGACGTGGCGCCGGCGTGCGTCGAGTAGGGCTGCTGAGAGTTGTAGTTCGTCGCGCAAACCACAACCGAGCGTGCCCAGGGCGCGGCGTTGGCCAGAGAAGCGCGCCTCAACTCGCCGACATCGTTGCGCTTCTCCAGATAGCTCATCTCACCGGCGTAACCATCGGCGAGCCATTGCGGGAAGAAGCGGTGCTCCGGAGTTTCGCCGACACCAGCGACGCCCGCGAGATCGAATCCGACCTCGGAGGCGAGTCGCTTGATTTCGCCGCTGATGACGGACAAAGGCAAAGCGCCGGACATGCTGGGGCGATTATAGGAGAGGCGCTCTTAGCAACTAGCAATTAGCAACTAGCAATTAGCCAAAGAGACC
>Ga0074045_10000392_pt1 | contig 43161 bp, 37 predicted proteins | sample BogForMeECP23OM2_FD_94442 | JGI IMG/M metagenome (GOLD analysis project Ga0074045, IMG submission 94442) | Bog forest soil microbial communities from Calvert Island, British Columbia, Canada - Bog Forest MetaG ECP23OM2 | ecosystem: Environmental > Terrestrial > Soil > Wetlands ...
AGCCGCTCCGCATCCTCTCCCCGCACGCGGCGGATCCGCAACTCACTCTTCGATTCCGGCATCCTTACTTACCATCCTTTCGCCGCAACCGCGCCTGCACTTCCTCGCTCCGCAATTCCCGCAGCGCATCCGCCGCAATCCAACGCGCCGCGCGCGACTCTCTCTTCTTCAGCCGCTCTCCCGTTACAATCGCCGCCCGATTCAGCCGCAAATTCCGCTTCCCGATATTCCGCAGCGCCCAATTAACCGCCTTGCGCACAAAATTCCGCCCATCATCGGCCTCGCGTTCCACAATTTTCAGGAAGTCCGCAAACTGAGAGTCCGCCGCGGATTTATCCCGATAAGCCAAATAAGCAGCCAGCGCAAATCCCGCCCGCTTCTGAAACTCTTCCGTCCGGCGCGTCCACGCAATCGCTTTCTTCCACGCAGGCCCGGCAAAAACAAACAAATGACAGCACGTCCCGTCGCAAGAATCCCAATTATCAAAATCCTCCACCCACAAATCCATCTGCTCCGCGGTGACCAGCTCCGACTCGCTGATCATCCCCGCCAGAATCTTCGCGTCCTGAATCCCCGTAGCCCAAAGCTCCATCCCCAACGAATGATTCTTCCCCATCCTCCGCGCCAACTCATCAAGTTTCGGCTTCGCTACCCCAAACACTTTTTCCGCCCGGATCCCAAACCGCGCCATCCCCTCCACGTTGCGCGACGTCCCCAGCCGCCGCAACTCTGCGACAATCTCATCCACGTTCCAATCCGCGCCGCCACTCTTCGCGGCCTTCTTAGAACGTCTTCTCGGAATCAAGGAGGATCGTGACCGGCCCTTCATTCACCAACTCCACCGACATCATCGCCTGAAATATCCCATTCCCGACCGGTATGTTCAGCCTGCGCAGCCCCTCCGAAAACTCCTCATACAACTTCTTCGCCATCTCCGGCCCCGCCGCCGCAAGATAACTCGGCCGCCGCTGTCCCCGCGCATCGCCATAAAGGGTAAACTGCGAAACCACCAGCGCGCTTCCCTTCACCTCCAGCAGCGACTTATTCATCTTCCCCTGCTCGTCCTCGAAAATCCGCAGGTTCGCCACCTTCTCCGCCATCGCCACCGCCACCAGCGAAGTATCCTCTTTCCCAACGCCCAGCAAAATCATCAGTCCCGGCCCAATCTCTCCGGTGACCTTCCCCTCCACCGTCACTTTCGCCCGGCTAACCCGCTGCGCCACCACTCGCATCGTCTCTCTTCTCTTTACGGCTTTGCTTCATTGCTTCACTGCTTCTTTACTTCTTCTTCCTCGGCAGCATCTCCGGCAATTCCGCCACATTATAAGCAAACACCGCCAGCACCTGCGCCCCTTCCGTCAAATCGTCCCATCGCACGTGATCCAGCACGTCCGCCTGTGAGTGGTGCATCTTTTCATAGTCCGCCACTTCCTGCACGCACCAGAATCCCGGCACCCCGGCCGCATCGAACGGCACATGATCCGATCCGCCCTCCCGCCGCAGCGTAGGCTCCATAATCCCCACCGGCTCCGCCGCCAACGGATACAGCACCCGATCCATTGTCTCCCGCACGTTGTAATTCTCCATCAATCCGATCGTCAGTACCTTACCCGTGCCGCTATCATGCACCAGCACTCCCGAAATCTTCCCCAACTCATCCTTATGCGCTTCCACATAAGCCCGCGAACCATTCAGCCCCTGTTCTTCTCCGGTGAACAACACAAATCGAATCGTCCGCTTCGGTTTCACTCCCAGCTTCTGCAAAGCCCGCGCCGCTTCCAGCACCGCCATCGACCCGGTCCCGTTATCCGTCGCCCCCGTTCCTAAATCCCACGAATCCAGATGCGCCCCCAGAATCACCACCTCATCCGGCTTCTCCGTCCCGCGAATCTCCGCCACCGTGTTGTACACATCCACCGGCTTCCCGCTGAACGAACTCTGCAAATTCAACTCCACCTGCACCGGCGCACCGCCATCGAGCAGCCGCCACAACTGAATGTAGTCCTCCCGCGCCAGATAGGCCGCGGGAAACGCGGACGGCTTGTAATCCCGCGAATAGCTGGACATATTTAACAGCCCAAACATTTTTTCTGATCCGGAAAGCACCGCCAGCGCCTTTTCTTCCCCCATCATTTTCATAATCGCCGTGCGCATCTGCGTGAACGCTCGCATGTCGAAACCCGCCTCGCTCTTCGCATGGTTGATCGGAAGGGTCCCCTGTCCCCAAGGAGTCAGCTTCGGGTCGAGCGGTGCTTCCATCTCCCGCGGCCGCCCGATAATCACGATTTTCCCCGACAGCTTCCCTTTGTATTTCTCCAACTCCTCCGGCTTCTCCGCATCAACCCCGACCAACTCGCCCTTGACAGTCCCATTCGTCGAGGGCGACCACCCCGCCGCCGCCAAAGTCAGCTCGTGCACCGCCGGCGATACCACCCTCCCCGTCGAAGGCCCTCGCGTCCAACTATTCGCGATGCTCCACGTCTCCAGGTGCACATTTTCCAAGCCCAGTGATTTGAATTGCTCCTGCGTCCAATGGCTCGCTTGATCCAGTTGCGGCGAACCCGTCAGCCGCGGCCCGATCTGTGTGGTCAAATAAGTAAGGTCGGCCTTCAATTGCCCCGCGTCCGCCTTCACCTGCTCGATAATCTTCTTGTCCGTCTCCCCCACCGGATCCGCTTTCGGCGCTTCCGCTTTTGCCCCTGCCGGCGCAACCAACGGCACCGCCCGCCGCGGCAGCATCTCCGGCAACTCCGCCGTGCTATACGCCCACGTCGCCAGCACCTGCGCTCCTTGGTTCACCTCATCTTTCCAAACCTTGTCGAACGTGTCCGACTGGCTGTGATGCGTCTTCATGTATTCCGCAAGGTCCTGCACGCACCAGAATCCCGGCACTCCAACCTCGTCAAACGACAGGCTATCCGTCCCGAATTCCCGCGCCGTCGTCGGCTCCAGCATCTTCAGCTCTCCCAACGGCAAAATCTGTTGGTCGACAATCGGCAAATCCTGATAGTTGTCGTGCAGCCCGATCGCCAGCACCCGGCCCGTCCCGCTGTCGTGAATCAGCACTCCGGAAATCTTTCCCAGCTCGCTCTTATGCACCCGCACATATTCCTTCGATCCAATCAGCCCCTGCTCCTCCCCCGTAAATAGAACGAACCGGATCGTCCGCTTCGGCTTCAAATTCAATTTGGCCAGCGTCCGCGCCGCTTCCATCACCGCCATAGATCCCGTCCCGTTGTCCGTGCTTCCCGTCCCCAGATCCCAGGAATCCAGGTGCCCCCCCACAATCACCACTTCCTCCGGCTTTTCCGTTCCACGAATCTCCCCAACCGTATTCGCCACCTCCACCCGCTTCTTCGTGAACGAATTCGTAATCTCCAACTCCAATTCCACCGGCCCTTTCTTCAACATCCGGTAAATCATCCGGTAGCCTTCTCCGGTAATAAACGCCATCGGCATCGGCCCCATCTGAAACGGCTCAAACGTCGCGTCAGTCATATTCAGCAACGCGTGCGGCTTACTGGCATCCCGCAGCACCGCAATCACCCCTTCCTCCTTGAGAAAACTCGCCCGCGCTTTCATCGCTGCCAGATACTTTTCGTAAGGATCGGGGCGCCCCGGCTCTCCTGCTGCCGGGGGAGGCTCCTCCAACGGGTGGTAATATTCCATGTTCTGATCGATGGGCTTGGGAGGAGACAGCGGCCGCGGCTCCTGGTAAATCACGATCGCGCCCTTCAATTTCCCTCTGTACTTCGCGTAATCCTCAGGCTTCGTCGCGTCAATATACACCACCGGCCCGCGCACCTTGCCTTTCGTGCTCGGCGCCCACGCCGCGGACGCGATCGTCAGCGGATGCTCCGTCGGCGCAATAATCCTCGCCGTCGCAGTTCCCCGGGCCCATCCGTGCGGTATCGTGTAAGACTCCAGATGCACGTTCGTCAGCCCGTATTTCTTGAACATCTCCACGGTCCACTGGCTGGCCCGCTCCAGTTGCGGCGAACCCGTCAGCCGCGGCCCGATCTCATCCGACAAATACTCCAGGTTCTCCATCAACTCGCTATGATCCCGGATTTCACCGATAATCTGCCCCTCCGTCGCGGCCACGGGATCTTTTTCCTCGCTCGCCGCGCGCGCCGACCAAGCTCTCCCCGCCACCAAACAAACCACCAGCCCAGCCACGCCGATAACTCTGCGATTCGTCTTCATCCCACTCTCCCCTGAATGTCTAACTCTTTCGTGATCGGGAACGTGTTCGTCCTGTCGGACTCATCGGCCCTTTTTTGAGGTAATTTTCGCTGCTCGCTTAGACGCACCGCGTGGCCGAACAGGTTTCGCGCGCCCTCCTCTTTTCGTCCCTCGCGGCGTCCTCTGGCAATTCGGGCAAAAAAAACTGCTCCGCCCCGCCACCACGATCCGCCGGATCGCCGACTTGCAGCGATAACACGCCTCTCCCTCCCGCCCGTACGCCTTATGGTGCAGCTGATACTCACCCGGCTCCCCCGCAGAATCAAGAAAGTCGGAAATGGAAGACCCGCGCAAAACAATCGCCTTCTGCAAAATCTCCTGCAACGCCCGGTAAAGCGCCTGCATCTGCTCGCGTGTTAACCGCGCCCCTATCTGTGCCGGATGAATCTTCGCCTTCCACAAACTCTCGTCGGCGTAAATATTGCCAACGCCCCGCAGCATCTGCTGATCCAGCAGCAGCGCCTTGATCCGCGCCCCACGCGATCGAATGCGCTCAATAAACTCGTCCAGCGAAACCTGCAGAGGGTCCGCCCCAAACCGCTGCAACTCCTTCTCCAGCATCTCCCCCGCCAGCATCGCAATCCGCCCGAACCGCCGCGGATCCACATACCGCAACTCTCTTCCATCATCGAGCAGTGCCACCAGGTGCGTATGCTTCGCGTGCGGCTCCCCCGCCGAACGCGGCATCATCGCCCCGCTCATCCCCAAATGCACCAGCAGCGCCGCTTCCTCCGCCGTCCCGCCTGCTACCTCCCCGCGCTCCAATCGCAACAACATAAACTTCCCATACCGCTCGACTTTGCGAATCTTCGACCCCGGCAACCCCCGCTCAATCTCCCCCGGATTGTCCATAAAATCCGTCTTGCCCAGGCTGACGCTGATCACCACGCGCCCCGCGATCTCCCTCTGCAACCCCCGCGCAACCGTCTCCACCTCTGGCAGCTCTGGCATCTTCCTCCCAATCGGTGGCACAGCCATTCCTGGCTGTGCTCTTGGGATCCTCTTCTCCGTGAACTCTGTGCTCTTCCTCTGTGCTAAGTTTTTTTCTTTTCCTTGTTACTTATACCCAGGCCAAAACCCCGCCGCCGTGATCTCCCTCCCATCCTGTCTCTCCGCGTATTTCTTCACCGCCGGCGCAATCTCCCCCGCTTTCCCCACCAGCACAAACACCAGATTCTCCAGCGGAAAATGCTTCGCGATAACCTGTTTCGCCATCTCCGCGGTCACCGCATCAATCCGCTCGTCCATCTGGTTCACTTCGCTGTCATCCAATCCGAAAAACTCATGTCGCGCAATCAACTGCGCCAACTGCCCCGACGTCTCAATCGATGGCGGAAACTGCCCCTTCAAATAGCTCTTCGTCGAACTCAACTGCTCCGCTGTCAGCCCCTCCGTGTGCAGCTTCTTCAAAACCTCCAGCGCCAGGTCGATCGCCTGCCCGGTAGTTTCATTCCGCGTGAAACTAAACATCGCAAACGGCCCAGGTTCCTTCTCCAGCGAAAAAAACGAAGAAGCCCCGTACGTCAGCCCAGACTCCACCCGCAACGCCTCATTCAGCATCGAAGTAAACCGCGCTCCAAACACCGTGTTCACCACCTCAATCCCCACCCGGTCCGGGTCCGTAGCCGATATCCCCGCATTCCCAATCACAAAATAAGTCTGCGTGGCATCCGTCTTGTTGATCAGCAGCAGCTTCTTGCCCTTCACCGGCGCCGCCGCGTCTATCTTCACAGGCGGCGAAGCCTTTGCCGGCCATTCTCCGAACACTTCCTCGATCTTCTTCTTCATCTCCGCCGCGTTAAAATCCCCGGCCACCGCCAGGATCGTATTTCCCGGCGTGTAATACGTCTCATAAAACTTCACAATCGCATCCCTCTGAATCTTCTTCAGCGAAACCTCATCGCCCCCTGTCGGCCTCCCATACCCCTTTCCGTTGTACAAATATCCCTGGTAATAGGCAAGAATGACATCCCTCGCGCTGTCCTTCGCCGCCTTCACTCCGTCCACCGACTGGGCCAGCAGTTTTTCCACCTCGGCTTGCGGAAAAGTAGGATGCAACACCGCGTCCGAAACCAACTCCAATCCCTTCGCCGTATCCTTCGAAAGAAACTCCGCTCCAAAACTTGAATAGTCCGAGCCCGCATCGGCCCCAAAACTCCCGCCAATAAAATCGATGTCCCCCGCAAACTGCTGTGCCGTCCGCGCCTTCGTTCCCTTCCGCAGCAATCCCGCCGTCGTCGAGGCCAGCCCTTCCTCCCCAACCGGGTCCGCCAGGCTTCCTGCCTTCACGATTCCTGCCACATTAATCATCGGCACGCTGTGCTTTTCCAGCAGCAGCACCGTCAGCCCATTCTTCAAAACCACCTTCTCATGCCCAGGCATCTGCAATTTTTGCGCGCAAGCCCCATTCGCTCCCGCCAGCAGCACGATTCCCAACACCGCCAAGAATCCACACACCCGATAGCGCCGGCTTCCTGCTTGCCCCGACGAAGAAAGGGCCGGCCAGCACTTCAAGTTCCCCTCAGTGCCAGATCTGTCATCCCGAATCCCCGCGCCTTTTGCGGGGTGAGGGATCTGCTTTTCCACTTTGCAAGACTTTTTCAGCATGCCATCACCCCACGCCGCCACTCTCATCCTCATGGCTTAACCTTCTCCTCGTTCTCCGGCAACAGCGTCGCCACCGTGCGGTTGTTCGCCCCAAAATATTTCTTCGCCACCCGCTGCACGTCGTCCTTCGTCACCCCGCTGTAATTCTTCGCTGCCTCAAACAGCCGGTGGTAATCCCCGAAAAATACTTCGTAAGTGCCGATCGTATTGGCCCTGCCATTGATTGTCCGCACCTGCCGGTAAAACTCCGCCAGCCGGAAATTCTTCGCCTTTTCCAACTCCTGGTCCGAAACCGGCGCATTCTTCACCCGCTCCAGCTCCTCGTAAATCGCCGTCTCGCACCTCTGTGGGTCCACGCCTTCCTTGGGCTGCGCAACCAACTCCAACAGCGTCGGGTCAAACGCACTGTCCGAGTCCGATTCCACGTCCAGCGCAATCTGATCCTTGTCCACCAGCCGTTGGTACATCCGCGAACTCTCGCCCTGAAACAATATCGATCGCATCACATTCAGCGCATAAAAATCCGGATTGTTCGTTTGCGGCACGTGGTAGCCGATCATCAGCAACGGCAATTCCGCCTGCTTGTGAACCACCAGCCTCCGCTCCCCCAACTGTTCCGGCTCCGTCGTGGTCACCGGCGGAGGCGGCGCGTGCGACGGAATCGGCTCCAGCTCCTTTTCCGCCAGCGCAAACACCTCTTCCGGCGTCACGTCCCCGACCACCACCATCGTGGCATTGCTCGGGGAATACCCCATCGCAAAATGGCGTTTCAAATCTTCCATCGTCCATTGCTCGATGTCGCTCATCCACCCGATCACCGGCCATTGATAAGGATGCGCAATGAACGCCGTGGCCCACAACTGCTCCTCCAGAACCCCTTCGTTTTGCCCGTCCACGCTGCTGCGCCGCTCGCTGGCCACCACCTCGCGCTCGCTCGCAACTTTCTTTGGATCGAAGCTCAAATCCCGAATGCGATCCGCCTCGATATCAAAAATCAGCTCCAGCGCCGAGCGCGGAAACCAGTCCTGATAGACGGTCACGTTCCGCGATGTGTACGCGTTGTTCGACCCGCCATTCGCCTCCATGGCCTTGTCCAGCTCGCCCGGGCCATACTTCTTCGCCCCGTTGAACATCATGTGCTCAAAAAAATGCGAAAGGCCGGTGGTCCCCGGCCGCTCGTTCCGCGATCCAACCTTGTAAAACGTATACAACGCCACATTCGGAATGCTGTGGTCGCTCTGCACCAGAATCTTCATTCCGTTCTTCAGCGTCTTCGTCGCCACCGGATACTCTTGCGCCTGAACTCCGCAAACGCACAACATCGCAACGGCAAGCGCCACAAAAGCCGCCCGCCCATTCCATTTGATTTTCATCGCTTGATCCTTGAACACAGTCCTACTCATTGGACGCGCAACCCTGAAATTGTACTCGTGTATCGGCCGTCCTCCGCGGCGGACGGCCGCTTCTTCCGCAAGTGCTCTGTAAGTGTTTCTGGGAAAACGATCAATCTACGGGAGGGCACGACTTCAGCTTGCCCTGAGCACGCCGAAGGGTCGTGCCATAATTCCAGCAAAGCACGCGGCTTTAGCCTCTGAGGTTCGCTTCAAACTGCTGACCACAAACTCGTCACGGCAGCGGCACTCCCGGCATAGCCACAATCCCTGCCATCCGCAGCAGCTCCTGATATTCCACTTCGCTAATCGGCGAAATGATCAGCCGCACATTCTTCAGCAGCTTCGCCTTCCTCAGCGCTGGATTCGCCCGCATCTCCCCCAACGTCACCGGCCGCGGCAATTTCTCAAACGCCCGCAGATCCGCCACCAGGTTCTTCCCCTTGTAGTCGTGTGGATCCGGATAAGGATCCCGCGTAATCTCCGCAATCGAATACAGCGAACGTTCCGGAGTCGAGTGATAGCACAATACGCGATCCCCGCGCTTAACCTGCTTGAGCGCGCGGATAGCATCGGGTTTCGAACCCGCCCCGTGCCACATCTCTTTGCCCTTCACAAACAATGTGTCCCAGTGATAGTGGTGCGGGTCCGTGCTAAATATCCAATAATGTCGTGTCTGAGGAGTCGCAGTCGCCATCTTCACCTAAAGCCGCGAAAAATATACACGCTCGGCAGAGGAAAACCAAACAAAATGTGCGGGATAGGGACAATGTCATGTGCAAAACCCCATAAAACACGTCCGCAAGTCCCTCTCAAATATCTAAGTATTTTATTATCTAGAAGTTATGCCGATCTTCCGCTGGTGACCGGTACTCTCTGTGAACTCTGCCCGCCCTGAGCGAAGCCGAGGGGTGCTCGACCTCTCTGCCCGCTGTGCTAAATCCGCTCTTCTCTTCCCACACCCCACCGCTATCCCAAATCCACAAAGATGTCCTCACCCCGCACTTCCGTAGGATAACAATCCACCGCCGCAGCCGGGTTCTGCACCACCTTCCCATTCGTAACGTCAAATTGCCACCCATGCCAGGGGCAAGTCACCACCTTACCCTCCAGCAACCCCTGCCCCAGCGGCCCCCCGCGGTGTAAGCAGGTGTTGTTAATGGCATAAATCTTGCCCCCCACATTAGCCACCGCCACGGCCCGACCCTCCACCTGCAACTCCCGAATGCTCCCCGGCGGCAGTTCCGCCACCTTCACCGTTCGCAAGAATGGCATAGTCTTTATTCCCTGTCCTTCGCTCTGGATTCACCGCAAAAACCATCGGGTGCCGCACCCTGCGTCTTTCAGGGTGCGGGTTTCCCCAGCTTCCAGCAAGTCTCCCTTGTGGCACGGGCACTCCTGCCTGTGCGCTTCTATGTGTTGGCTCAAACCTGATCAGCCACGGTTGCCGGAAATCTTTGTAATATTCGCAGGCTGATAAGTCCACTCTTCACTGTTGACTGTAGGCTGTTGGCTGTAGGCTGTTGGCTGTCCGCTGTTCGCCCTACCGCGGCTCTGCCACCTGCGCAATCATCACGCTCTTCTTGAACTCTTCCGCCATCTCCGCCCGCAACCGAACTTCCGTCGGCCGCTTCGCCAAACTCATATTGTCAATCTTGTCCTGCAACTTCAGCAGCGCGTAAAACAGCGCTTCCGGCCGCGGCGGGCATCCCACCACATAAACATCCACCGGCACAATCCGGTCCACTCCCTGCAAAACCGAATACGCATTAAACGGCCCGCCCACGCTCGAGCAAGCCCCCATCGAAATGCACCACTTCGGGTCTGGCATCTGCTGCCAGATCCTTTGAATCACCTGCGCCATCTTCAGCGTCACCGTCCCCGACACGATCATCAAATCCGCCTGCCGCGGCGACGGCCGGAACACCTCCGCCCCAAACCGCGCCATATCAAACCGCGCCGTAGTCGAGGCAATCATCTCAATCGCGCAGCAAGCCAGCCCAAACGTCAGCGGCCACAGCGAACTCTTCCGCGCCCAGTTGAACACATAGTCCACCGAGCTAATCAGCACATTCTTCTCAAACCGCTGGTCAATCACTCCCACGTCAACTCTTCTCTCTTCCGCCTGTAGGCGCATGGCTTTAGCCATGCCAGCCCTCTTCTCTTCGTGTACTGGCCGATTTTCAGATCAGCCGCCCTCCACCCGCGCAGTATATTCCCCGCTTTACTCCTCGTCAAAACTCCTCCAACTCCGTGCCCTCGCCTTATTTCGGCGCGGCTCCCGCGGCCCTCAGCGACAGCTCCTCCGGCATCCGCGTATGATCCGGAAAATTCCCATACAACTTCTCCCCCGGCTCTCCCGTCGTCACCGCCAGCACCAGGTACCTCCCGCCCACAAAGCACCCTTTCCATGACTGCCCCACTCCTCCAAACACCTCTTCCCGGTCCCCGCGCGACTTAATCGCATTAATCCCCACCTTGAACGACCGCAACTCCTCCGCCACCCGCCGCGCAATCTTCGCGTCATCGCACGCAATCGAAGACACCAGCGCCCCATTCGACACGTTCATCTCCGAAATCAACTCCTCCAGATGGTCCACCACAACAATCGTATCCAGCGGCCCAAACGGCTCGCTGTGATACAACCGGCAATTCTTCGGTATATTCAGCAGCGCCGCCGGACCCACATACGCCGAAGTATCCTGATTCGGAAAAATCATGCTCTCCTGCACCCCGCCTTCAAACAAACTGATCGCGCCCTTCCCCAGCGCCTCCACATACAGCACCCGCAACTCTTCCACCTTCTTGCTATTGATCAGCGGCCCAAAATCCAGTTTCGGCAGCGCATCCGTCTCCGTCTCCACCATCACCGGATTCCCATACCGCAGCCCGCGCAGCACCGGCAAGTACGCCTCCAGAAACTGTGGAAACAGTTCCCGCTGCACCACATACCGCACATACGCCGTGCACCGTTGCTTCCCGTAATCAAATCCTTTCTTCATCTGCTGCGCCAAACCCGTCCAATCCGAAAACTTCCACACCCCGTAAGTATTCACTCCCTCCATCTCCAACATGTACCGCTTGTTTTCGTCGTACAGCGTCGAAGCAATCACCCCGCCGTTCGTCTTCCCTCCCACAAACGCCAGGCAATCCACAAACTCATTCCGCACCAGCGCCTCGCTCAACTGCCCGCCCGACCCGCTCACCAGCGACACCGGCAGCCCGCACTTCCGCGCCACCGCATGCGCCAGCGTCAGCGCGTACAGCCCGCCATCCGTCGGCGTTTTCGAGATCGTCGAATTTCCCGCCAGCAATTGCACCAGCACCGAATGCATCAGCACCGACATCGGATAATTCCACGACGCTATATTCGAAATCAGCCCCAGCGGCTCGCGCTTCCCCAGCATGTTTTCGATATTCGCGACGTACCACTCCGCTCCGCTGATGCACCGCTCGATATCCGTCAGCGCCTGCGCATACGGTTTCCCGATCTCCCACATCAACAGCAGCGCAATCAACTCCTGCTGCTTCTTCAGCCCCGCCAGGCAATCGCTCACTCTCCGCCGCCGCTCGTCCAGATCCGTCTTCGCCCACCCCGCCGCTTCGGCCTTCGCGAACTTCACCGCCGCCCTCGCCGTCTCCAGCTCAATCATCGGAATCCGTCCAAGGCTCCGCCCATCGATTGGCGACTCATAGTGCCGCCCGAATCCCGGCTCCTTCCACTCCCCATCCATCAGGTTCAGTACGCGCCCCTCGGCATCAAACGCCTCCGGCGCTTCGCTCTTCAAGCGTCCAGACAGACTTCCCCACTCGGCTGCAGTCGCAATAATCGGCATACTCGGCCTCCCACATTCTGAACCAAAGTAGCCGCATTATAGCCCTTCCGCCGCCCCGCCCCATCCTCAGTATTTCTTATCCCCACCAAAAGTCCCAGCCGCCACAAGTCCCACAGGCTTCAACTTGTGTTCTTCCGCGCTTCTCCGTGACCTCTGTGCTCTTTCTCCGCATCCTTTGTGTTAAGTCTTTTTCTTATTTACGAATTTCGAATTCCGAACTCAGATCCCAATTTTCCATTTTCTATTTTCCAGTTTCTATTTTTTCGCTCCCGGATCTTGTATCTTCTTCGCCAGACTCTTCCAATACCCTACGGGCCGCAACCTCTGCAAAATATCCACCTGCTTGCAATCCGATCCAATTAAAATCCGCGGCTCATATTTCTCCACGCCCTTCAAAATCCGCGCCGCCGCTTCCTCCGGCGTGGTCCTCGCCACCCGGTCAAACCTGGACACGCTATCCGTATACAGGCTAGCCCCCGCTTTCGCTCCCGGCCGCGCATGCTTCGCAATCCGCGTCTTGATCCCCCCGGGATGCACGCTGCTGACAAATATGTTCGTGCCCTCCAGCTCATGCCGCAGCGATTCCGTGAATCCCCGCACCGCAAACTTGCTCGCGCAATACGCCGTCTGCCCCACCACTCCCACCAGCCCGAATACGCTCGAGGTATTCACGATGTGCGCCCGCTTCTCTTTCTTCAGCAGCGGCAGGAAGTAATACATCCCGTAAATCACTCCCCAGAAATTAATGTCCATCAGCCAGCGAATGTCCTCCAGCGACAACTCCTCAAACTTCCCCAACAGCGCCACTCCCGCATTATTGAAAAGCACCGTCGCCCGCCCGTGCTGCGCCGCAACCTCCTCCGCAAACGCCTTCACCTTCGCTTCCTCGGCCACATTCACAATGTGTTGCGTCACTTTCCCCTTCGGCGAGCCCAGCAGCGCCACCGTCTCCCCCAGCCCCTTTTCATTCACGTCCGAAAGCGCCAACGAAGACCCCGCCGCCGCCAACTGCTGCGCCAGGCACCGCCCCATGCCGGAGCCCGCCCCCGTAATCACTGCCACACCCTCGCTCAGAAAGGACATCGGTTCACCTGTAAATTTTATGGATTTGCCGCAAGATCACCCGTGCACGCTATCACGCCCGCAACACTAAGGAAACAAAACCCGCACCTGATTTCGCCCTGCCCGCTTCGCCTCATACAGCATCTGGTCCGCCTTGCGCACCAGAGCCGAAAATTCCGGCATCTCTTTCCCCAGGCACCCCGCGATTCCAAAACTCGCCGTCACGCTCACGCTCCGCCCCTGAAACGGAAACGATAGCGCCGCAAACTGTTCCCGGAACCGGTTGATCGCCGCTTCAATCTTTTCCGCTTCCACGTGTGTCAGCACCAGCAAAAACTCATCGCCGCCCAGCCGCCCGCAAATATCCGAACTCCGCGTGCATCGCTTTAGCTGGTCCGCAAACGTCTTGATCACGATGTCCCCGGCATCATGCCCGAAAGTATCGTTAATCGTCTTGAAGGAATCAATGTCTCCGATCACAACCCACAGGGAAAATCCGTGCCGCGCCGCCCCTCGCAACTGCTTGAACGCCCACTCCTCGATAGCCCGCCGGTTCGGCAATCCCGTCAGAGGATCAGTTCGCGCCGCCTCTTCCAGCTTCGCGCTCTTCGCCGCCAGTTCCCGATTCAAATCGACAATCCGCCGCCCCACCCCGATCCGCGCCAGCATCTCTCCCGGATCGAACGGCTTGGTCAGGTAATCGTCCGCCCCCGCCTGCAGTCCTTCCACCACGTTGCCTTTTTCCGTATTGCTGGTCATCAAAATCACGTACGTATACGGCTTGGTCGCATCTGCTCGTATCCGCTGGCACAATTCCGGCCCCGAAAAATCCGGCATCATCCAGTCGGTCAGCACAATCGACGGTGAATACTCCTCATACAGCTGCAGCGCCTCTCTGCCGTTCCGCGCAAAATGCAATTTGAACGGCTGCGACTCCAGCACCTGCTCCACCAGCTTCCGGTAGACCGGCGAGTCGTCAACCACCAGAACATCATAGTTTGCATGTGGCGCGTTCATACGGGCTTGTGGCGCTTGGCTCCAAGCAGCAATTGTCTTGTCTTTCCCTACAAGTGCGGGCTTGCAACCAACTTAGCAGATGAACGAAAGAATCGCGGGTGCGCCTGCGGAGATTAAACCAAAAAGACAACGGTAATGAACAAATTAGAAGTAACCCATACCACACCTACCCAGGTGGCAGGCCCCGCAGGTTCACCCCGTTGTAGGGGCGGCTTTAGGCCGCCTTCTTGGGTTTCTCTTCTCGGCGCCGTCTCTGCGAACTCTGCGTGTCTCCGTTATCCTTAGTATTCCTTTCTTCAGCCTCACCCTTTCACCCCGTAAATCAACAATGCCCCCTCCGCCTTAAGCGCTCGCAACTCCGCCGCATCCCGGAACCACCGCCCCGTGTAACTCTCCGGCGAAGGGGAAGGATCAACAACGCGCTGCCACGCAACATCCGTAAATCCCGCCGCCCGGAAAAGCCCCGCCCACTCCTCAGCCGACAGCAGATGCGTAGGCACAGCCAACAGCGGCCCCCACTGATGGCAATGCGCATTATCCCGGTAATAATTAATCAGAATCCACGCGGCCCCGCCCGGCCGCAACACCCGAAAAATTTCCCTCATCCCCGCGTCGGGCTCCGGCCAGTAATACGCCGATTCCACAGAAATAGCATGATTAAAGAAATTCGCTTCCCACGGAATTTCTCCAACTTCCCCGGTCGCATAAAGAATATTCTCAAATTCCAAGCTGCCGCGCCGCGCCACCCGGATCATCTCATCCGAAATATCCATCCCGACAACGCGCCCCTCCGGCACCATCCCCGCCAACCGCCGCGAAAGCCATCCCGCCCCGCACCCCACATCCAGCACATTGTCGGCCAACGCCAACCGCATCCTCTCGAGCACCGGCAAGGTGATCGGTAGGTGGTCCTCCTCCATCCCCTCCCCCCGCCCAGCCTCCGCCCACCGGTTAAACTCCTCCCGAAGTTTGTTGATACGCGTCAAGCTACTCCTCAACTTCTTTTTTTGGCGGATATGTCTCTTTGGGGTTCAACTGCTCCATGGCGTCCTTTTGAGGAACTTCATAAGCAGGAAACGCTTCTGGAACGACCAGCAATTTCTTACCTTCAAGTCCTCGCACCCCGTCCTGGGGATAATCCCCTAGCCACTCCCACTCGTCCTGTTCGGCAACGTTCTTTGCATCGGCCATTTCTGCCAGAATATCGCACTTGAGAAGTGCCTCTCTGCGTTCAGCTAGCAATTCCTGGCTTCGCTTAAATCTAGTCTCGAGGGAAAGGTCTGTCAGCACTTGCAGTCCTAGGTCTGCGGTGACCGAGTCGCGCACCTCGATATGCCGTCGGAGCAATCGTTCGGGCGTTGCTCCCCGCCGCATCAGCCGTATGCTTTTCGGCAGTCGCTGAAAATAATCCACCTTGCTCGCTGGCCGGTTGATCGAACCAATTCTCCAACCCTTCCCAAGATGGCTCGTCAATCCGAAGAGTAAAGATCCTTTGGCTTCAAGCTGTTTCCGCGTGGCCATGATTTCGCCGGAACAGAATAAAGTCGGATGAACCATTGCTCGGCCGAAGGATTGCAAAGTACTGCGATCCGCCAACTTTAGCCGGTAGTCGAGAGCCCGAACAAATCCCAGCCGTTCAAATTCTTCGGTGATCCGACTCAGCTTTTCTACATCGAGCCCTTCCACCGTGTTTGGGTCGACAGCCACGCGTCCGGGATTCCGGAACGGGTCTCCAGCTTTGGCAGCTCTTTCGGCGATTTCTTGGCTCTTTCGACGCCGCAACGCTTTCTTGTGATTTTTGGAGAGATAGTGACCGGCTACAATAAACAGCAGAACGCCGAGGAATATGATCCAGTCGACCCAATGGGAAGATGAAGAGCCCATTTCGCCAGCACCTGTCGCTAGCTGGACCGGCGTCATCTCTTTAGCTGCCCGCCCCCTGCACCTTCACCAGCAACTCCGCAAACTTCTGCTTCCGCTCCGTCTGATCGTTTCCGCCCTCGGCTTCCGCCAACTGCGTAATGTTCATCGAACAGAACTTCGGCCCGCACATCGAACAGAATTTCGCCTCTTTGTAAAAATCATCCGGCAAATTCTCGTCGTGCATCGCCTTCGCCGTCGCCGGGTCCAGCGACAACTCAAACTGCTTGTTCCAATCAAACAAAAACCGCGCATAGCTCAACGCATCGTCGCGGTCCCGCGCCCCCGGCCTGTGCCGCGCCACATCCGCCGCATGTGCCGCAATCTTGTACGCAATCACGCCCTGCTTCACGTCCTCCGGATTCGGCAATCCCAAATGCTCCTTCGGCGTCACGTAGCACAGCATCGACGCCCCGTACCACCCGATCATCGCCGCCCCAATCGCGCTCGTAATGTGGTCGTACCCCGGCGCAATGTCCGTCACCAACGGCCCCAGCGTATAAAACGGCGCCTCATGGCACCATTCCATCTCCTTCTCCACCTGCTCTTTGATCTTGTCCATCGGAATGTGCCCGGGACCCTCGATCATCACCTGCACATCGTGCTCCCACGCCTTCTTCGTCAATTCGCCCAGCACCTTCAACTCTGCGAACTGCGCCGCGTCGCTCGCGTCCGCCAGGCATCCCGGCCGCATCCCGTCTCCCAGCGAAAAACTCACATCGTGCTTCTTGAAAATCTTGCAGATGTCCTCGAAATTCTCGTACAGGAAATTCTGCTTCTTGTGGTGCTCCATCCAGTGCGCCATCAGCGATCCGCCGCGCGACACGATCCCCGTAATCCTCTTCCGCACCATTGGCACTTGCTCGCGCAAAACGCCGGCATGAATTGTCATGTAATCCACGCCCTGCTCGGCCTGCTCTTCAATCACTTCCAGCATCAACCCAATCGTCAAGTCCTCCGGCCGCCGCACCCGCGAAATTGCTTCATACACCGGCACCGTCCCAATCGGCACCGGTGAAGCATTGATAATCGCCTGCCGGATCTCCGGTATATTCCCTCCCGTCGAAAGGTCCATCACCGTATCCGCGCCGTAATGCACGGCGTGGTGCAACTTCTTCAACTCTTCATTAATCTCGGAAGTCGTCGCCGAATTCCCGATATTTGCGTTGATCTTGCAACCGAACGCAATCCCGATCCCCATCGGCTCCAGGTTGCGGTGATGAATATTCGCCGGGATGATCGCGCGCCCTCGCGCCACTTCGCTGCGAACGTGCTCCGCCTCAAGCTTCTCGCGCTTCGCAACGTACTCCATCTCCTCGGTGATCACCCCGAGCCGCGCCAGGTGCATCTGCGACATGTTCCGGCTTCCGTTCGCCGACGCCTGTGCCGCCTCCCGCTTCTCAACCCAGCTATCCCTCATCGCCATAGAAACCCCCATGTACAGTGCCCTGTGCCCAGCGACAAAAAATCCCCCGAGTGCCGCAGGCAGCTCCGCACCGTAAGAGTGGAATTATGGCACCGCAAGTGCCCAAGGACAACTGGAGCGAAACCACCAACGGGGTTCGTTCCTATCCGCTTGTCCAGCGCGGCTTGCGCACTTCCTTTGAAGCAGTCCAGTTAATGGAAAGCCCCGGGGGACTGTTCTCTGACCCTGAAAAATAGACTGTCCGCGGCTCGAACCGCGCGATTCTTCTCATGTACCCTGGATGTTCTCTCTTGCACAGTACTGCAAATGATTCCTTGGTAGCGTGAAGCTTGCCGCGGGACGGCTCTATCTTGCGGGTGTTCTAAAATGAATGTGAACCAGTGCGGCCCCGAAACCATCCGGCTTTTCCTTCTCGGGATACACAACTAGTTCTTCAGGGCTGGGTTTGTATCTAATGAGTCTTTAATTCTTTGAGGTTTACTTCGTTGCAGCGAATAAAACCATACCAATCGTCCTCCCGCTTGCCGTAGATCTCGCTGGCCAGCTGGGGGATACTTAAAGACCGTAACGCAATTCGTTCCATACTCGTCTAATTATAGTAGACGCCTCACGGGACCAACGTGAACAGGGGGTTCAAGCACATGAACATCATCGACGGCGCTGCCCAAAAATCGCAACCTCGCCCAATCAGGCAGTCTCTCGTTTCTTTCCTCTCTTTGGCGCTGTTGTTCGCCACCATGCCTCAGAATTTGCCGGCTTCTCAAGACGCCCAAGCTCCGGCGCAAAACACCCAGGCTCCCGGGCAGCCCGCCCAGGCTCCGCAATACGCGCAACAATCTCCCGAGCAGTTGCAGCAACTGGTCGCACCGATCGCCCTCTACCCGGACTCCCTGGTCGCCCAAATCCTGGCCGCTTCCACCTTCCCCGAACAAGTCGTGGAAGCCGACCGCTGGGTGCAAGCTCATCCTGATCTGAAGGGCGACGCTCTCGGCCAGGCCGTGGATCAGCAAAACTGGGATCCCAGCGTCAAGGCCCTCACTGCATTTCCCTCGGTCCTCGGCAATATGGACAAAAACATCTCTTGGACCTCCTCTCTCGGTGACGCCTATTACAACCAGGAACAAGATGTGACGGATGCCGTACAAGTAATGCGCCAGAAGGCCCGCGGCGCCGGCAATCTCAAGGACACACCCCAGCAGACCGTCACCACCCAAGGCTCGACTGTCATCATTCAGCCTGCTCAACCTGACGTGGTTTACGTGCCCGCCTACAATCCCTGGGTAGTCTATGGCGGACCCATCGTCGCCTGGCCCGGTTGGTACCCCTATCCCGGCATCTGGTTTGGCGGCCCATACCTCTCCTTCGGAATTGGCTTCGGCATCGGCTGGTACGGCGGTTTTGGCTGGGGCTGGAATCACTGGGGATATGATTGGCACAACCATTACGCGGTCTATAATCACAATCACTACTACTCCCAGAGCAGAACTTTCTATAACCGCAACACCTATTACCGCGGCGGCGGCGCACACGGGGTCAACAATTTCAATCAGCCCGGCGGCGCGCGCGGCTTTAACTCCTCCAATGGAAACGTTTATAACCACCCTGGCGCCTCGACAAAACCCTTCGAAGGCAACAACCGTGCTGCTCGTGGCTATGCTCCGCCCGCCGGTCAAATGGGTGTCAAATCCGGCGCCTATAGCGGGTACGACCACGGCGGACAAACCAGAAGCTACTCCTCGCGCGGTAACGCCAGCCTTGGCGGCGGTGGCGGATTCCACGGAGGCGGCGCACCGCACGGCGGTGGTGGCGGCTCCCATCATTAAATTGCTCGAAGGGTCGCAATGTTTCGGGTGAATCATCAATTTTAGAAATGGAGAAAAGCTATATGCGGCGAGCGATGCTGAACTTCGACAGATATCACTGGTTCAATCTTCTTCAACTGGCAGTGGCCGCTTTCCTCTTGACCGCCTGCCTTTCCACTCGTTCCATGGCCCAGCAACCCGGCCAAAAAACTTTCTCATCGCCGGAGGACGCGAGCGCGGCTCTCTTCGCCGCAACTCAGACTGACGACCCGAAGGCCCTCCTCGATATCTTCGGTCCCGACGGAAAGGAAATTGTCTCCTCGGGCGACGCCGCCGAGGACGCCAAGAACCGCGCCAATTTCGCCGAAAAATATCAGCAAATGCACCGTCTGGTGAGAGAACCCGACGGCACCGTCACCCTCTACATCGGCGCAAAGAATTGGCCCACTCCCATTCCTATCGTCAACAAAGGCGATGCCTGGTATTTCCACACTGCCGCCGGCAAGCAGGAGATCCTCGCCCGCCGCGTCGGTGGCAATGAGATGTCCGCCATTCGCGTTTGCCAGGAGCTCGTCGCCGCGGAAAAGGAATATCACTCCGCGCAAAACAACCAGTACGCCCAACAAATCTTCAGTGACCCCGGGAAGAGCAACGGCCTCTATTGGAAGGCCGGCGATGGCAACCCCGAGAGCCCCGTCGGGCCCCTTGTGGCCTGGGCAGTTGCTGAGGAAAAGGCCAAAGGCCGCGGCGAGCCTCCCGTTCCTTTCCGCGGCTACTACTTCGATATTCTGACCCGCCAGGGAAAAAATGCCCCAAGTGGCCCCAAGAGCTACATCGTCAATGGCAAGATGACCGAAGGTTTCGCCATCGTGGCTTTTCCGGCGGAGTACCGCTCCTCTGGCGTGATGACCTTTATTGTCGGCGAAGATGGCGTCATCTACGAAAAGGATCTCGGCAAAAAGACCGAGAATCTGGCCGCGAAAATGAGGGAATACGACCCCAACAAATCCTGGCAAAAAACAGACATCGGTCATGAAGAAGTAGCTGCGCAAGAAAAAGCAAATTAACCTGCAACCTGGCCTTGCTCGCTTATCCAGTGGCCCCGACCCCATCGGGGCCCTCCACCTCAGTGCCCTCTGTATTTAAATCCCCTCTCCGCTCCGTTTCCTGCATTTCTCTCTTCAATCCTCGCTGGCCTTTCAAGCCAGCTCTTTCTTCTCCTCTTGCAAATCCCCGGCCACTCCCATTTCACCAGTCGCTTCTTCCTCACTCCCCACAAAAAATCGGCCCACCGCGGTGGCGATTGGGCGCATACTGTTTGCAGGTTAGGAGGGGAAAATACAAGCTCAACTTCATATTCGCACCGTTCTCCATGCACGCTCTCCCCTCTGCACTGGGGCGTCCATTCACTCGCAAACCGCCGCCCCATTTTTCCCAACGACCACTTATCCCAGCTCACGAATTGGCGCTACGCCCGGTATCATCTTTATAGAGATTCGATGACCAGCAGTCTTTCGCACTCGCCTTGCGCCAGCGCAAGGCGTTAGCAGACCGGACTTTTCGCAACCGGTCGGAAAAGAGAAGCTTTCGGTGCGCACCCACCAAATCCTTCAAGCATGGGGAAAGATCCTCAAAGGTGAGCCCCCTTCTCTCTCCATCGAAATCACCCGTGAATGCCCGTTAAAATGCCCCGGCTGCTACGCCTATGACGACGCCCACCTCGGCGGCGGTCAGACCCTGCGCGATTTGAACGATCGCCGAGGTCAGGCCCTGGTGGACGGCGTTCTCGAAGTCGTCGATCGCCTCAAACCTCTTCACCTGTCGATCGTCGGCGGCGATCCACTCGTCCGATTTCGTGAATTGGAGTTGCTGCTTCCCCAGCTATTGGCCCGTGGAATTCACGTCCAGGTCGTAACCAGCGCCTTCCGCACCATGGGCCCCACCTGGCCGAATCTCGATCGTCTGAATGTGGTCGTCTCCATCGACGGCCTGCAACCCGAACACGATCTCCGTCGCGCCCCGGCCACCTACGAACGCATCCTGAAAAACATCGTCGGCCAGCGCGTCACTGTCCATTGCACTATCACCGGTCAAATGATGAAGCGCCCCGGCTATCTGGCCGAATTTCTTGAATTCTGGACTCCTCGCCCCGAAATCAAAAAAGTCTGGTTCAGCATGTTCACCCCGCAAATCGGCGATCGCATGCCGGAAATCCTCGGCCCCGAAGAGCGCGCCCGCGCCATCGCCGACATGATGCAATTGCGCAAGCAATTTCCAAAATTGGACATGCCCGCCGTGGTGATTCAGCAGTTCGCCTCCCCACCGCAAAGTCCCCAGGATTGTGTTTTCGCCCTCACAACTCAAACGTTCTCGGCCGATCTGAAGACCAGCATCACTCCCTGCCAGTTCGGCGGCAATCCCGACTGCTCCTCCTGCGGCTGCCTGGCCTCCATGGGCCTCGCCTCCATCGCCGACCACAAATTGGCGGGCATCCTCCCCGTAGGCACCATCTTCAAAGCTTCCATCAAAATTGGCCAACGCAGAGCAAGTTCCGGAGCGAAGAACAACGGCCAACATCCCGCTAACGACACGCTGCCAATCCTGCCATCCAAAGAAAAAGTCTGCGTCCCAACCGAACAAGCCCCAAGTTAGCCAGCGATCGACCCGCAGCACTCGGCGGGTGCCGCACCCTTCGCTTTTAAGGGTGCGCGCCTTTTGCGCCCGCCTCAGGAGGGCGGGTTTTGACTTACCCTACTAGTCCCCGTCCTCTTCACTCCCCCCGCTTCTTCTCCAACTCCCCCCACCGCGCATACATCACATCAATCGCCTCTTGCGCCGCCTCCAACTCCAACGAAAGCTCCCGCAAACGCGCCGCATCCCCCATCACCTGCGGATCCAGCAAAAGCTCATGCTTCCCCTGCAACTCCTTCTCCGCCTCCGCAATCCGCTCCTCCATCGTCTCCAGCTCACGCGTCTCCTTGTAACTCAACTTCTTCTTCGAACCACCCCCGACGCCCGCCGTCTTGCCTCTCTCCCCCGCCCGCTCCTCATTCTTCGCCGCCGACACTTGCCCCCGCTGCCAAATATCCCACTGCGCATAATCCGCAAACCGCTCCGCGCCTCCCAATCCATCCAGCCCCAGCACCACCGTGGACACCCGGTCCAGCATGTACCGGTCATGCGTCACCAGCACCAGCGCCCCCCGATACTCCAGCAGACTCTCTTCCAAAATCTCCAGTGTCGGAATATCCAAATCGTTCGTCGGCTCGTCCAGCAGCAGCACATCCGCCGGCTGCAGCATCAACTGCGCAATCAATACCCGCGCCCGCTCGCCCCCCGAAAGCCGCCCAACCTTCTGATTCAGCGCCTCTCCCGAAAACAAAAACCGCGCCGCCCACGACGCCACATGAATCACCTGCCCCTGATAAATCACCGCATCGCTGTCCGGAGCCAAGGCCCGCCGCAAAGTCACATCCGGATCCAGCTCCCGGTTCTGATCGAAATAGACAATCTTCAAATTCTCCGCCAGTTTGATCGTTCCCTTCTCCGGCTTATTCTCTCCCGTCAACAACCGCAGCAGCGTCGTCTTCCCGCTCCCGTTCGGTCCCACCAATCCCACCCGCATCTCCGAAGTAATTACAAAATGAATGTCGCGAAACAGCGTCCGCCCGCCCATCCCATGCGTCACCGCGTCCAGTGTCACCAGCTGTTTCGTCTTCCGCTCGCTCGCCGTGAAATCAATCTTCGCGCTGGTCGTCCGTGTCCGCGCCTTCAACTCCGCCAGATCCCCAATCAACTCGTGCGCCGTGTCGATCCGCGCCTTCGATTTCGTCGTCCGCGCCTTCGGCCCCCGCCTCAGCCAGTCAATCTCCGTGTGTACGCGATTCTCCAGCGCCTCTTGCCGGTTCCTCTGCGCGTGCAGATACGCCTCCTTCCCCTCCAGAAACGTGCTGTAGTTCCCTTCCACGCGGAACGCCCCGTCTTCGTATGCCGGATTCACTTCCACAATCGCCGTAGCCACATTCTCCAGAAAATACCGGTCGTGGCTAACCACCACGCACGCAAATGCTGCGTTTTGCAGCACCCCTTCCAGCCACTCGATCCCCGCCAAATCCAGATGATTCGTCGGCTCGTCCAGCAGCAGGACGTCCGGCTGCTGCACCAGCGCCTCCACAATCCCCAGCCGCTTCCGCCATCCGCCCGACAAAGAAGCCGCCTTCGCCTCCATGTCCGCAAATCCCGCGCGCCCCAGAATCTCCGCCTTCCGCCCCGCGCGTTCCGCCTCCGCCACCTTCGCCCGGTCCAGCGCCGCATCCACCACCGAGCGCACCGTGTCCCCCGCCGCATACTCCGAAATCTGCAGCACCCCGCTTACCCGTTTCCCCTTGCGCACCGCCACGTCCCCGCTGTCCGGCAACACCCGCCCGTCCAACATCGCCAACAAGGTGGATTTCCCCGACCCGTTCGGCCCCACAATCCCAATCCGGTCCCCCTCCGACACCGTAAACGAAATCTCCCGGAACAACGGCGTAGCCCCAAACCGCTTCCCCAACCTCTGCGCGCTAATTATCGGTGGCACTAAATCCCCTCTCCTTCAATCGTCATCATCGTCCCCCACCAAGCGCCGGAGGCGCGACGGACATTCACGCAACAACCCGCTCCCAGAATAACAGTCGCCTCATCCACCAACGAAATCTCCGCCTGCTCCTTCTCCCCACAATCTTCATTGACACCGACTTTTCGGAAAGACTAACGTATCGCCACACATCCTGGAGGCACACATGAAGTCCATTCTTCTAGGCGCACTTTTAGCCGGCTCCCTAACAATCGTCCTCGCGGCTCAAGACCTGCCCGACAAACCGGTCGTCAGCAAAGCCTCCACCCAAAAATTCGCCGCACTCCCAGGAGTTCCCGATTGCGCCACGCTGGCCGTTCTGCGCGGTGATCCCTCCAAAGGCCCATCCGTCGTGCAGATCAAATTCACGCCCGGCTGCATCGTGCCATGGCACTGGCACACCTACGCCGAAAGCGTGCTCCCCCTCAGCGGGCTCCTCGAAATTTCCATGCAGGGTGAAAAGCCCGCCTTGCTCACCAACGGGGACTACGGCTATCTCCCCGCCAAACACATTCACCAGGCCAAGTGCTCCGGTTCCAAGCCCTGCGCGGGAGCCTTTATCCTGGATGGCCCCTTCGACATCCACTACGTCGATAAATCCGGCGCCGAAATTCCCGCCGATCAAGCCATCGCCGCTGCTGAAAAACTAATGACCAAGCAAGGCGCCAAGCCCGCCCCCAAACCGTAATCACCCCCAACTCCCCGTCATCGCCGAGCACCACACAATAAAGTGCGCGCCGAACCAGTCGTCGCGCTGTCCTTTTTCCAGCACCACCCGCAAAAACCCCAGTCCGACCCCAGAGGCTGCCAGCAATGTGCGGCAGGGCCACGTTCTCATGCTAGAAAGGTGCCCCGCGGCTGTAAGCCAGTCACATCATGGGTACGGCCCGCCTCCTGTTATCTGCCCGCTGTTATCCTTCCTCCCCCATTCCCAAAGCGACCGTATCCACATCATTTCCTCCTCTGTGGATAACTAAATAGCAAATTATCAAAATATGCTTGACATTCAGCGAAACTAAAGCGAAACTGGCCCATCTCCTTCGCCTCCCTCTCCCACAGGGATTCGCGAAACTTTCGGAGTTCCCGATGTCCGATACCGCGACCCTACCTGCCTCCGCTATCGCTGGCGAACGCTTCTCCGACGCCCTCAAACGCTATTGGGGCTATGACGCGTTCCGCCCCAAGCAGGAAGAGGTCGTCCGCGCACTCGCCTCCGGCCGCGACGTCTGCGTCGTCATGCCCACCGGCGGCGGCAAATCCCTCTGCTACCAGCTTCCCGCCGTACTCCACGAAGGCCGCACCGCCGTGGTCATCTCTCCCCTCATCGCCCTGATGCAGGACCAGGTCGCGCAGCTTCGCCAGATGGGCATCCCCGCTGTCTTCCTCAACAGCGCCGTCGTCGAAGCCGACCGCCGCGACGTCAAACAAAAGGCCATCGCCGGCGAGTATCGTCTGATGTACGTCTCCCCCGAGCGCGCCGTCATGGACGGCACCGCCGAATGGCTCAAAAAAGTCCCCGTCTCCTTCTTCGCTATTGATGAAGCCCATTGCATCTCGCAATGGGGCCACGACTTCCGCCCCGAATATCGCCAGCTCGGCAAACTCCGCGCCCTTCTCCCCGATCAGCCCATCGCCGCCTTCACCGCCAGCGCCACCCAGCAGGTCCGCCACGACATCGTCACCCAACTCGAACTCCGCGATCCCCTCAAATCCGTCTCCAGCTTCCGCCGCGAAAATCTCCGTTACATTGTCCGCCAGTGCAAAGGCAGCATGCAGGACGACTACGTCGTGGAAGCGGTAAAAAAAGTGCAAGACGGCAACGTCATCGTCTACACCCCCACCGTCGCGCGTGTCGGCGAAATCATTGATCTCCTCGAAGAGAGCGGCATCGCCGCCGTCGGCTACCATGGCCAGATGGACAGCGGCGCCCGCCGCGAAAATCAGGAAAAGTGGATGACCGAAGAGGCCCGCGTCCTCGTCGGCACCATCGCCTTCGGCCTCGGCATCAACAAACCAAATGTCCGGGCCGTCGTGCGCCTCGGCCTGCCGGACAGCATCGAGCAGCTCTATCAGGAAACCGGCCGCGCCGGACGCGATGGCTTGCCCGCCGATTGCTACCTCTTCTGGCAAAAGAAAGACAATGCCCTGCGCTCCTTCTTCATCAACCGCATCGGCGACTCCCAGGAAAAAGACCGTGCCTGGCAGCGCTACTACCAGATGCAGCAGTTCGTCGGCGCCGAAAAATGCCGCCAAAAGGGCATCTGCACCCACTTCGGCGAAACCACCAAATGGGACCGCTGCGAAATCTGCGACATCTGCGCCGGCGTGCCCAAATGGCTCTCCGGCATGACCACGCGCTCCACCTCGCTCGCCCGTTCCTCGCAGACCGCGCAGGTCAGCAAAAATCCCAACCGCGCCCTCGAAGCCCAGGGTTTTGAACTCAATCCCACCGTGCAAGTGAACGAAGAGCTGCGCGAATTCCTCCGCGAGTGGCGCAGAAACGCCGCCCGCCAAAAAATGACCGCCGCCTTCATCGTCCTGCACGACACCACACTCGACGCCATCTGCCAGGTTCAGCCCCGCACCATCGCCGAACTCCGCCAGATCACCGGCATGGGCGAAAAAAAGTGCGAAATCTACGGCGCCGAAATTCTCGACGCCCTCCGCCGCTTCGCCACCGGCGAACGCGCCACCAAGGAATGGCACGCCAAACCATCCAGCCCTGCGCAAGAAACCCTGGACCTCCTCGAAAAAGGCCACACCTTCGAGGAGATCGCCCAACTTCGCGGCAGAAAAATCTCCACCGTCGTATCCCTGATCGCCGACCTCGTCGAAAAAGGCGAACTCGACTTCCGCCCCGACTGGGTCCATCCCATCCGCGCCGACCAGATCCGCCAATCCGCCGCCCAACTCGGCTTGGACCTCCTAGGCCCCATCAAAAAGTCCCTCCCCGAAGAAATCACCTACGAAGACATCCGCCTAGTAGTAGCCCACCTCCGCCGCTCTGCCAAACCTGCCGCCAACTAACCGCCGGGGATTCCCCTCCTTTTTCCCTGTAGGGGCGGCTTTATGCCGCCTTCTTTCCGCTTCCCTGTGGCACAGCCACTCCTGGCTGTGCACTCGATCCACTGGCAACCAACCCCGCACAGGCAAGAGTGCCTGTGCCACATTTCCGCTCTTGGAATCTCGTTTAGCCTGAAAAACCGCGAAAAATCAGGTGAAAAATCAAAAATGTCGGCGCGCCGACATTGAAAGTAAAACTTTAAGGTTTGGGAAAAACGGAGGGCACACCCCCTTGTTTTTGCGTATGTAGGGGAAAGAAAGAAGTTAGAAGTCGCATGTGCGTATGTTGGGGAAATGTTGGACTTAAGGCGAAAATGGAAAATTGAAAATAGAAAATGGGCGGAAGGAGGCCGATAGGTTGTGGCCGACAGTTTACAGCTTGGGGAGAAGAGGGGAGATTTCACCACCCTTCGACTTCGCTCAGGGCAGGCGGAGTACACAGAGAGCACAGAGGAAAAGGGGAAAGATCGGAGGGATGTGTTTTGGAGCATGCTGCCTGGCTCGGTCAGGATTTTGGGGGAGATTTCGGAGCGACTGGAGGATCGGCGGCTTTAGATTCGTTGGCGGGCTTCGCTTGGGAAGGGGCGGGCTTGGATTTTTTGGGGTCGGGATATTTGATTTCTGCCAGGCGGCGGAAGATGTTGACGTCGATTTCCCACTGAGTGGCTTCCTTCTTAGCCCCTTTTTGGGATTGGATCAACAAGTGGGCGATGTAGGCAAGGGTGGAGGCTCGGCGAGGAGAGACACGGTTGGCGGCGAGGGCGTCGAAGAGTTTGCCGAGGACGTGGTTGATGTCGATCTGAGTGATGAAATCGCCGGCGGGGCTGGCTAGTTCGCGGAGGAGATCGTCTTCGCGATGGAAGGTGCGGCGGTGGATGGTGGCGTGGTTGAGGCAGAGGCCATTGTGTTCGGGATGGGCGGGCATGGTGCAGTGATTGCCGCTGGCGAATCGAAAGTTGCAAAGGTTGTAGGAAGAATCTGGTCTTCGGTTGCTCATGGGGAAGATATAACGAAGAGATAGTGTACTGACAAGTTACTTTTAAGGCACAATTGAAATTAGCATTCGAATGGCTGTGGAAAAGTTTGTACTCACAGGAAGGAGAAAGGCTTCAGCGCCTCGTCGAGGCACTCAAATCTAGGATTCTGTCGAGTATCGAGTTCAAGGTGGGGGATTCATGTCCCTTCGAGCGAGCTTTCGAGAGGAGTTTGCTAAAGAGAGCGGGTCGCTTCAGACAGCCGTCGGGCTTTTCGGAGAGGAGGAAGAGGAGGGCACCGATGGTGGCTGGTTTGTACGGAAGAGCGCGGAGGAGGAGGGGGCGGAGAAGAGAGGAACCGACCTGAAGATCGGCCACTACAGGGGCGGGATGGGGATGTGGAGTTGTAGTGGCCAGCCTTTAGGCTGGTTCTGGGGTTTTCCATGGAGCGGACCAGGAGACGCCGCCGGCTGCGCACTTCATCCATGCGATTGTTTGCGAGCCGGAAAGGGAGAAGGCTCCCGGACTGGCGCAGAGGTTTTTGCGCACGGGATTCCACCAGATGTAGCAGGCTACCGATTCGATCGAATCGGAGGGCCGCAGAATGTAGTCGTAATAGCTCTTTTCCCAGAGATGAGCAGGGGACGTCTTGCGAAATTCGAAGGCGGTGTGTTGCTTGAAGAGACGGACAAATTCGCGGAGATCGGAAAGCGGGTGGCTGCCTTCGGCGAGGAAATGGATGTGGTAGGGCATTACACAGAAGGCGTGGAGGAGAAAACTTTGGCGGGCGGCATAGGTTTTTAGGAGCTGCAAAACATCTTCTGCAAAAGACGGGTCGCGCAGATTTGGTTTACGGGCGTCGCAGCAGATGGTGATGAAGTAGCGGTGCTGCCCGAGGTAGTAGGCGGGAGGGAGGCGGGTGTTTTTGCGGAGGTAGGGCACGGGAGGTATGTTACATCATTCGTTATATTATAAAACAGGAAAAGAAGGAACCGACCTAAAGGTCGGCCACTACTGGGTTGTCGAAACAGCGAAGAGGAGTTGGGCGGCGTAGTAGGAGGCGAGGATTGGGAGCGGAGCGAACGGGATGGGGTGGTGGAAGCGGTTCCAGGCTAGGAGGGAGTCGGAAGCGAGGAAGAAGAGGGCGCCCGCGGCGGCCAGTTTTGCGGGGGAGGTGCGGAGGAGGAGGGCGCGGCCTGCGGCTTGGGCGGTCATGGTGGAGAGGGCTACGGCGTATACGGCTACTGGCAGGGCGAGGCCTGCGGGGAGAGTGGGTTTGAGGGCGAAGAAGTTGGCTGCGGCTATGGCCAGGAACACGAGCCAGAGGAGCCAGTTGGCGGGGAATTTTGCGTCGCGGGTGGAGGCGGTTAGATAGGCGAGATGCGCGAGGAGAAAGGCGGCCAGGCCGGCGACGAAGAGTTGGTCGGGCCAGATTAGGAGAATGTCGCCGAGGAGGGAGAAGAGGAGGCCGATGCAGATCCATAGCGCGAACGGGAGTTTGATTTTGGTCCAGTTGGCGAAGGCGAGGAGGAAAATCAGAATAGTGGCTAGCGGTTTGAAGATGTAGATGAGCCAGAGATTGCCCATCAGGTGGCCTGCGATGGCTATGGCGGATGCGGCGGCGATAGCCAGGATTGGGAGGATTTGCGAATTGCGGGTCATTGCTTGGGAGGATTCTCCGGATTGCTGGCGGATTCGGATGGCTGGCTTAAAAGCCAGCGCCTACATGAGCGAGGAAAAACCCGCACCCTGAAAATCGCAGGGTGCGGCACCCAGGGGTTAGCGGAGCGCGGCTTTGCCGTTGAAGCGGGCGGCGGCGCCTAGTTCTTCCTCGATGCGGAGGAGTTGGTTGTATTTGGCGATGCGGTCGGTGCGGGAGGCGGAGCCGGTTTTGATCTGGCCGGCGGCGGTGGCGACGGCGAGGTCGGCAATGAAGGTGTCCTCGGTTTCGCCGGAGCGGTGGGAAATGATGGAGTTGTAGCCGGCTTTGCGGGCCAGCTCAATGGCGTCGATGGTTTCGGTGACGGTGCCGATCTGGTTGAGCTTGATGAGAATGGCGTTGGCGATGCCTTCGTTGATGCCGCGGGAGAGGCGCGCCGTATTCGTCACAAACAAGTCGTCGCCCACCAGTTGAATCTTTTTCTTCGACGTCTTGCTCCCCACGCTCTGCGTCAGTGCTTTCCATCCGGCCCAATCGTCTTCCGCCATTCCGTCTTCGAGGGAAACGATGGGGTATTTCTCTACCCAACTGGTCCAATACGCCGCCATCTCCGAAGACGAATGTGTGGACTCGTCCGATTTTTTGAATACGTATTTGCCGCTGGCTTTGTCGTAAAACTCGCTGGCCGCGGGATCGAGTGCAATGGCCACCTGTTCGCCGGGTTTGTAGCCTGCGGCGCTGATGGCTTCCAAAACAATTTGAATGGCTTCTTCGTTGGACTTGCAGCTGGGGGCGAAACCGCCTTCATCGCCGACGGAAGTGGAGTAGCCGTGCTTTTTCAGCGCGGCTTTCAGCGCGTGAAAAACTTCCACGCCCCAGCGCAGCGCTTCGCTGAAGGTGGGCGCGCCGATGGGCATGGCCATGAATTCCTGGAAGTCCACGGAGCTGTCAGCGTGCGCGCCGCCGTTGAGGATGTTCATCATCGGCACGGGAAGGAGATTCGCGGAAGTGTCGGTGGAATAGCGCGAGAGATATTTGTAGAGCGGTTGCTTGAGGGCCACGGCGGCGGCGCGGGCGGCGGCCATGGAAACGGCGAGGATGGCGTTGGCGCCGAGGCGGGATTTGGTGGGCGTGCCATCGAGGGTGATCATCTGGTGGTCGAGGGCGCGCTGATCGGCGGCATCGGCGCCGATGACGGCTTTGGCCAGTTCGGTGTTGGCGTTGTGGACGGCTTTCAGGACGCCCTTGCCGAGATATTTGGATTTGTCTCCGTCGCGGAGTTCGAGGGCTTCGTGCTCGCCGGTGGAAGCGCCGGAGGGAACGGCGGCGCGGCCGAAGGCGCCGGATTCGAGGGTGACGTCGGCTTCAACGGTGGGATTGCCGCGCGAATCGAGGATCTGGCGGGCGCGAACGCGGGTGATTTTGGTGGACATGGTGGCAATGGCTCCTAGTGGATAGGTGCAACTGGAAATTGTAGCAGAGTGGAGTTGGGTGACGAATGGAGGGAAGCTGACAGCCGACAGTCTACAGCCGACAGATTGGAGAGAAGAACGGCCCGTTCGCCGCGACGAGCGGGCCCTACAAAGGAATGCTGATCAAGCGGGCTCGGGTTCTTCGATTAGGGATTCCTGGCGGACGACCACTACGATGCCGGAGGGGGTGACGTGGAAGCGGCGCTTGTCGGCTTCGAGGTCGTAGCCGATTTCGGTGCGTTCGGGGAGGCTGACGTGGCGATCGATGATGGCACGGCAGATGCGCGAGTGGCGGCCGATGTTGACGTGGTTGTAGATGATGGAGGCGGTGACTTCGCAATAGCTGTTGACGCGCACATCGTAGCCGAGCAGCGAGTTTTGCACGCGGCCGCCGGAGAGGATGGAGCCGTGGGCGACGATGGAGTCGAGGGCAATGCCCATGCGGTCGGCGTCGGCAAAGACGAATTTCGCCGGGGGATACTGGTGCTGCCAGGTGCGCAGCGGCCACGCCTTGTCATAGAGGTTGAAAACCGGGGAGACGCTGACGAGGTCCATGTTGGCTTCGTAGTAGGCGTCAATGGTGCCGACGTCGCGCCAGTAGAGCGACTCTTTGGAGTTTTCATCAACGAAGTTGTAGGCGAAGACGCGATGCTTGGAGATGGTGCGGGGAAGAATATCCTTGCCGAAATCGTGGGAGGATTTGGGATCCTCGGAGTCGGCCATCAGCGTGGGAATCAGGAGTTGGGTATTGAAGATGTACACGCCCATGGAGGCATTGCAGTGGGTGCGCTTGTGCGGAGAAGTCTTGGCGACGGCGGGTTTTTCCTCGAAGCCAACGATGCGCCAGTCCTTGTCGGTTTCGATGACGCCGAACTGGCGGGCGGCTTCGACGGCGGGGACTTCAATGGTGGCGACGGAAACTTCCGCGCCGGTATCGATGTGCCGCTGGAGCATTTTGGCGTAGTCCATTTTGTAGATGTGGTCGCCAGACAAGATGAAGGTGTATTTGGAGCGTTCGCTGCCGATGGAATAGATGTTCTGGTAGACGGCGTCGGCGGTGCCCTGATACCACTGCTGGGAGACGCGCATCTGCGGCGGGAGCACTTCGATAAATTCGCCGAGGCCCATGAGCGGCGACCAGCCGGCGCGAACGTGGCGCGAGAGGCTGAGGGCTTTGTATTGCGTGAGGACAAAGACGCGGTGCAGGCCGGAGTTCACACAGTTGGAAAGGGTGATGTCAATGATGCGGTAGAGTGCGCCGAAGGGGACGGCGGGCTTGGCGCGGTCGCGGGTCAGCGGCCAGAGGCGTTCGCCCTGACCTCCAGCGAGGAGTACTCCGATGGCGTCGCGCATATCGGGCATGGAGGTCCGCTCCCGAGGCAGGAATTTTGAAGCTCCTCAGTGTACCAGCACTGGCAAGGGGGCGGGAGACGGGAGAGGGATTACTACGGAAGTAAAGAGTAACTCCGAAGGTATCCCCGGAACGATAATATACGGTTTAGCCGAAAGATTACTTGACTTGGATGGGGGAATTGACTACAAGAAGCCAACAACCTCGTGCGATAATGTATTCAGGGGCAGTGCGGCAAAGCAGCGACAGCACTGCACGTAGATAATCCGAACCGGAATTGGGGTGAAGTACATTGGCAGAAGTAGTCATTCAAGAGAATGAATCCTTGGAGAATGCCCTGCGGCGATTCAAGCGCAAGGTGCAACAGGAAGACATCATCAAGGAAATCAAGAAGCACAGCTTCTATATGAAGCCCGGTGAAAAGCGCCGGGCCAAAGAAGCGCTTTCGCGGAAGCGACTGCGCAAGAAGCAGCGTCGCGAGCAGGATTAATTTCCTGCGCGGGACGCGGCTCGGCGCCGCACTTCCGGAATCAGGCCCCTATCAGGCAGAGCAAGTTGGGTGTTCGTTCCATATCTGCGCCAGCTGGCCCCAGGGATCCGTGCCCGGCGTCCCCCGGTTACGGGTTTCAGTTAATAAAAAGGCCCGTTGTGCAAGAGCCCGGCCCCCCGCCCGATACGGGTCCAGGGGGAGCGGGGTCATGGAATTCCACGATAAGGTGCTGAAGTGTTCGGAGTGCGGCGCTGAGTTTGTTTTTACCTCCGGCGAACAGATGTTTTTCGCCGACAAGGGGTTTAAGAACGAACCGAAGCGCTGCAAGGGTTGTAAGGCGAAGCGGGCGGAGGGTGGAGGTGGAGGCGGGGGAGCCGCTCCACGATCGGAAACGCAAACCACGTGTTCGCAGTGCGGGAAGGAGACCACGGTTCCCTTCCGGCCAACGCAAGGACGCCCGGTTTTCTGCCGCGAATGCTTTCAGGCGCGGCGATCGATGGGGGCAGCTTAGAGCGCAGATTCGGCCGTAGGATTTCAGGCAAAAAAAAGGCACCCGGAAATTTTCCGGGTGCCTTTTTCTTTTTTTGCATGGCCCGGTTTTGAAATCTACGCCGAACGCGTCATGGCTTTCGATTTCAAGTACGTTTCCAGTTGTGAGAGCGATTCGGGCATGTTTTTGCGGCCGTAGCCGAAGCGGATGTGGCGGGGTTCGTCGTACACCGTGCCGGGAAGGAGCAGCACGCTGGCGTCACGGACCAGTTCGTCGCAGAAGGCGAGGACATCTTTTCGCGGCTTGAAGCGCGCGAAGCCGATGGTGCTGGCGTTTGGGGGTGTCCAGTCGAAGAGATCAGCGTGGCGGGAGAAAAAGGCAGTGAGTTGCGGGAGGTTGCGCAAGACGATTTGCAGATTGCGGTCGATGAATTTCTGGCGGTGGCGGAAGGCCAGGGCGGTGAGGAATTCACTGGGGGCGCTGGCGCAGATGGTGGTGTAGTGCTTCAGCGAGACTATCTTTTGGAGGAAGTTTTGGTCGTGGCAGGCGAGCCAGGCCAAGCGGAGGCCGGGGAGGCCGTAGGTTTTGCTTACTGAGCCGAGGCTGAGGGCTCGATCGTAGAGATCGCAGGCGGCTGGAAGGCGCGTTGTGGGATCGTGTTCGAGCTCGCGGTAGACTTCGTCGGAGAAGACATGGATGTTGTGCTTCGCGGCGAGGTCCAGAACGCCGCGGAAGATTTCGGGGCGCATCAGGAGGCCGGTGGGATTGTGCGGAGTGTTGATGTAGATGGCACGAGTGTTCGGGCGGATCAGGGCTTCGAGGGCGGAGAGGTTGTGAGCCCATCCGTCGTCCGGCTTGCGAGGCCATTCGCTGACGGCTGCGCCGGTGCTTTTCGGGAGCGTCAGGGCGCTTTCGTAGCAGGGCGTTTCCACGATGGCGTGATCTTGGGGGGTGAGCAGCGCGTGGTAGAAGAGGAAGATGGCTTCTTCCGCGGCGGAGACGACGACAAGATCATCGGGATGGATGGACGTGTAGATGGCGGCCAGGGGTTCGCGGAGCCAGGGCGCGCCGAGCGATTCGGTGTAGCCGCACCAATGTTTCAGGAAGGCATCGTGGGCGCCGGGTTCGAGCGCGAGAATTTCTTCAATGGTGACAGATTCGGCGTCCGAGGAAGAGAGCAAGTACTTGGCGGCAAATTCGTATTTGCCCATGTACTCTTCGATGCGGAAGGGCGTGATCTGCATGGAGAAAGTGTCTCAGCGAAGGCGATGTGGCGTCGAGGGCCAAATTGAACGACGGGCAGGCGTGGCGGTTTCATTTCGTGAGTTGGGGCCTTTGGTGCCTTGCTTTAAAAGAGCCGAGGAAGATTTCGTCCGAAGTGAGCAAGGGCGAGTGCTGAATGCGGTTCTGAATACTGTTGATGGCGGTGCCATTGCGGGAGCCGAGATCTTCCAGAATGTAGGCGCCGTCCTGCTCCGTGATACTGGCGTGGTGGCCGGAAATGATCGGATAGTCGAAGCAGACATCGCAATCGGCGGCGCGGCCAATCTTAATTACTCGCGAGGCCCCCGCTTTCGCAGGCGCGGCTTTTATTTCGTCGGGCCATGGCAGGGGTATATCATTTCCGAGCACGACGGGTTGCAGGGGAGAAATCTTGAGCGGAGCGCGCGGGGCCAATCGGCGGCCATCAACGAACGTGCCGTTGAGAGAGTTTAGATCCTCGAGGAGAAAGCCGTGATCATGCTGGGTGAGGCGGCAATGCTTGCCGGAAACCGTGGGATGATTGACGAGGATGTCGCACGTCGGCGAACAGCCAACGGTCCAGGAGCGAGCAGTCTGCGGTGATTGCTGAGGCATCGCAAGCACTCCAAAGAACGGTGAGTGTAGCATAGGGACCGGGCAGGAATATGAAAAGGATGGGCGGAATCGAACGCGCCAAGAGCGATTCACGGGAGAAGAGAGAATGCGTTGGAGAAGCTTGAAGGCAGCGGGAATTTGCGGTGTATTGCTGGCAGGAGCGGCAGCGCGGTGCGGTGAGAAGCCGGCAAAGGAATACTGGGTGAAGCTGGTGTGCGAATCGGCCGACCGGATCGCCACGGTGAAGTTTGGGCCGCAGGGAGCGGGGCTGGAAAAGACCCTGGAGACGCGGATCCTGCAGAGCGACATCAGCGGGCCGCATGGAATTGCGTTTTCGCCGGACAAGAAGAATTATTACGTGACCATCGGGCACGGAAGGCCGTATGGAACAGCATTGAAGTATGAAACCGCGACGGACCGCGTGGTGAAACAGGTGACTTTGGGGCTTTTCCCCGCAACCGCGGATGTGACTCCCGATGGGAATTTTCTGTTCGCGGTGAACTTCAATTTGCACGGCGATCCGGTGGCGAGCAGCGTATCGGTGGTGGACACGAACGAGATGCTGGAGGTGGCGCGGATTCCGACTTGCGTGATGCCACACGGCTCACGAATTACGAAAGACGGCCGGCATCAATACTCGGCGTGCATGATGAATGATCTTCTGGTGGAGATTGACGCGGAAAAGATGAAGGTGTCGCGGAGCTTCCGGGTGAGCGCGGGGAAAGAGCAGGGATATGCGGGCTTGCCGGAAGAAAAGATGGAGCATCACGAAGGCATGCCGATGAATATGGCGGGGATTACCTGCAGCCCTACGTGGGCGCAGCCCTCCAGCGATGGAAGCCGCGTGTATGTGGCTTGCAACAAGTCGAGCGAAATTGTGGAAGTGGATACGAAGGAGTGGAAACTGGTGCGGCGGATTCCCGCGGGGAACGGCGTTTACAATTTGGGAGTTACTTCGGACGGGAAGCTGCTGCTGGCTACAAACAAGCGGGATGCATCCGTTTCTATTTTTGATGCGGCGAGCGGAAAGGAATTGGCCCGGCTGGCTACGAAACGGAAGGTGGTGCACGGAGTGGTGGTTTCGCCCGACAATCTTTATGCGTTTTATACCGTGGAGGGCGTGGGAGAGGAGCCTGGGACGGTGGAGATTGTGGATCTGGAGGCGCGGAAGATTGTGGCGGAAGTGGACACGCCACCGCAGGCGGCGGGGATTGATTTTTGGAAGATGGAGTGAAGAGTTAGAGATTTAACACAGAGGGTACGGAGGCGGAGCACAGAGTACACAGTGAGAAAAGCGGACCGCCTCGCTTCCTGCGTCAGGGCAAGCGGAAGGCGGTCCTTACAAGCGCGAGACGAGTGGCTAGATTATTGGAGCGGGGGATCGGTAGTCATGGAGTAGGGTTTGGGCTTGCCTAGCTTGATGATCCAGAGGCCAGCGTGGATGTCGTTGACGTAGATCAGGCCTTTGTACGGATAGGCGCCCCACGCGAAGGGAAGGTTTGGACGGAATCCCTGGGGATCGCCGCTCCAGAAATGGGCGATTTCGCGGCCCTGGTTGTACAACTCGCCGCGAAGTTCGCCGGAAACATCCAGGACGCGCGCGCCGCCATTATAGTAACCCATATAAAGGACGTCGTCGAAGATCCAGATGTTGTGCGAGCCGGCTTCGGGGACGCTGTAGGTTGCCACTTCGCGCGGATGCGAGAGATCGCTGACATCCAGCACGTGGGCGATGCCGCGGACCGGGATGCGGTTTTTCGAAGCGATGTCAAAGTCTCCGGGGAACACTTCGTCGCCAACGAAGAGATAATTCTTGTAGCGGTAGATGGCATGCGCGCCGGCGAGCCAGCCGGAGCCGTACAGTTCGTCGTAATTGAAGCGGTAGTTGGCGACGAACTGCGGATGCTCGGGACTGCCACCCTTGATGCCGTTGCCGACATCGAGAATGATGGCGCCATCGCGCCAGTAGGCGAGATAGGCCAGGCCGTCGACGACCTGCAAATCGTGGAGATAACGGCCGACCATGGTGAAGCCGCCGCCTTCTTCCTTGGGAATCGGGATGCGCATTTGGCCGGAACTTTCGATCTGCCAGCGCGCGACTTCCTTGGGATTCTTCACGTCAGCGAAATCGATGACTCGCATGGAACCGGTGGCATCGTCGGTGAGATAGACGTAGTGCGAGTTGATGTAGGCGCTGTGGACGCCGCCGGTCACCGTGGCGGTGTATTCGGAGAGAACTTTGGGATGCATGGGATCGGAAGTATCGAGGAGGACGATGCCGTTTTTGCGGCTGGAAGCGCCTTCGCGGGTGATTACGCCAATTTTTCCGTCGGAGGTGACGCTGACGTCGTTGATGAGGCGCGCGTCAACCTTGAGGGGATCGGCGGCCAGGGGATGCGCGGGGTCGGCGATGTCGAAGATGTAGAGTTTGTCGCTGATGGTGGAGAGATAGACGTAGTGATCCCAGATCCATTCCTCGGCGAACTGTTCGTCTTTGGGCATGGCGTGGCCGACGACTTCGGTTTCGCGGGCGATGTTACGGGGAGCGACCACGACGCTGGCGGAAGCGAGGCGATCTCCGACGGCGGCTTCGATGGTGTAGGTGCCGGGGCGCTCAGCGACGAAAGAACCGTTGGGGAAAATTTGCGCGCCGGAATTTTGCAGGGACCAGGCGACTTCGGTGGAGATGGGGGAGCCGTTTTTTGCCTTGGCAGCGAAATGGAGTACGTCGCCGGTTTTGGCGGTGGCGTTTGCGGGAGAAATTTCCAGAGCCGTGACGGAATTTTTGACTACCTGGATTGAGGTTTCGCCGGTGACGCCGTCGGCGGCGGCGCGAATTTTCGTGCTGCCAGGCTTCAGCGCGTGGACCAGGCCTGCGGCGTCAACAGTGGCGATCGAAGGGTTCTCGGACGTCCAGGTGAGAGCGATATCCGTGCGCGGGTCGCCGTTGGCGTTGCGCGGCGTGGCGGTGAGACGATGCGTGGCTCCGGCAGCTAGCGGCATGGAGAGAGCAGGAACTTCGATGCCGGCGATGTGTGGCTTGCTGATGATTACGTGGGCATAGCCGATTTTCTTGCCGATCAGCGCGCCGATGGTGATTTCGCCAGGCTGGACGAAGGACACTTCGCCGTTGTCATCGGCGGCGGCGGAATCAAACGGAGCGGCGAACCAGTGCTTGACGGGATCGGGGAGCGGCTGGCCGTTGGCGTCTTTGGCGACGGCCTTGAATTGCAACTTGCCGCCGACGGTGGAGGTGGACTGGGCCGGAGAGACTTCGACGCTGACGACTTTGGAAACTTCTTCCGGTTTCTTCTCAGATTCCTGGGGGTTTTTCGCAACGGCCGTAGTCGTTGGCAAGAGACATGTAGAGATAAACAACACAAACGAAAATAAAGTGGTCGTTAGCGAACGAATGCGCATTAATACGCCTCGATTCCGTATCGGAAATGATGGCAACCGAACAATGAAGCCGATGACGCGCGAGTGTATGGCAGGCGGTGAATCGTGTCAATGGACTTGGGCGTTAGGGCGGGGCGCGTGATGTGTTTTTTGAGGAGGGAGGAGTATGATATTGGCTCCGAAGTCCCCAGTAGAGACCCAGCAGCCGGGAGGGCCGCCATGGCTCACCGCTTCACCATCGGTGTCGAAGAGGAATTCCAGATTATCGATCCGGAGACGCTGGAGCTGCGTTCGCACGTGGTGCAGCTGCTTTCATCCGCCGCGGCTCGGGGTGTCGGCGACCTGGTGAAGCAGGAGATGCACCAGTCGATCGTCGAGACGGGGACGAAGATCTGCGACAACATCAGCGAATTGCGACTGGAGATGCATCGGACGCGGAGCGAATTGGTGATGGCGGCGGAAAGCACCGGGTTACGAGTGGCTGCGGCGGGAACGCATCCATTTTCGAGTTGGATCGACCAGGTGATCTCTCCCGGGGAACGTTACCAGCACATTGTGGAAGAGATGGGGCAACTGGCGAGGTCGCTGCTGATTTTCGGCATGCACATCCACATCGCCATGCCGGACAAGCAGACGACCATCGACATGATGAACATGGTGCGTTATTTTCTGCCGCACCTGTTGGCGCTTTCGACGAGTTCTCCTTTTTGGATGGGACGGAACACGGGGCTGAAATCGTTCCGGACCACGGTATTCCGGCGTTTCCCGCGCACGGGGATTCCAGAAATTTTTCAATCATGGAGCGAGTACGAGAATTTCATCAATCTGCTGGTGAAGCTGAACTGCATCGACAACGGGAAGAAGATCTGGTGGGATGTGCGGCCGCACCCGACGTATGGAACATTGGAATTCCGGATGTTTGATACCGCAACGAAGGTGGAGGAAGCGGTGGCCATCGCCGCGATGACGCAAGCGATTGTCGTGAAACTGCACAAACTGTATACGCGGAACCAGAGCTGGCGGATTTACCGGCGGGCGCTGATTGAAGAGAACAAGTGGCGGGCGGCGCGGTATGGAATTGAGGGTAAGTTGATTGATTTTGGGCGTGAAACGGAAGTGCCGGTGCGCGAACTGATGGGGCAATTGATGGAGTTGACTGACGATGTGGTGGACGAACTGGGCAGCCGGAGCGCGGTCGAGTACATTCACACGATTTTGAACGAGGGGACGAGCGCCGAGCGGCAGTTGCGGGTGTACCAGGAGACCGGCGACCTGAAGGCGGTGGTTCGGCACCTGGTGATGGAGACGCGGGCGAGCGTGATGGATTCGAAATCGAATTCGGCGAGTGCAATTAACTGACGGAGCGACCGCGCCGAATCGGCGGCTTCCGTTCAGGGAGGAACCCATGTTGAAAGTTGGACTGATGTGCGGGCGCGAGTACAGTTTTCCTCCGGCGTTCATCGAGCGGGTGAACGAACTGGGAAAAAAGGAGGGTGTGAGCGCTGAATTTGTGAAGCTGCGCGGCACGAAGATGGGGGAGGCGGCGGAATATCGCGTGATCGTGGACCGAATCTCGCATGAAGTGGAGTACTACCGCGGCTATCTGAAGCATGCGGTGCTGCAGGGGACTTACGTCATCAACAATCCGTTCTGGTGGACGGCGGATGACAAGTACTTCAACTATTCGGTGGCAGCGAAGTTGGGCATTGCGATTCCGAAGACGGTGCTGCTGCCGCAGAAGGGGTATCCGGCCGATGTGGATATCAATTCGGAGTCGCTGCGAAATCTGACGTATCCGATTGATTGGGATGGATTGCTGGATTACGTTGGGCGGCCGGCGATTCTGAAGCCGTTTTCTGGGGGCGGGTGGAAGCACGTATATAAGGTGAATAATAAGGAAGAGCTTTGGGAGGCGTACGACAAGACTTCGCCATATTGCATGACGCTGCAGGAGTTCATCGATTTCGGGCAGTACGTGCGGTGCTTCACGTTTGGGAAAACAGACATTTTGCCGGTGGCGTATGACCCGAAGGAACGAAAATACCTGGTGGAGCACGCGTATTTGTCGAAGGAATTGGGGGCGCGGGTGGTGAAGGACGCGCAGACGATCAACCAGGCGCTGGGCTATGAGATGAATACGATCGAGTTTGCGATCAAGGATGGCGTGCCGTATGCCATCGATTTCCTGAACCCCGCGCCGGATTTTGAGCGCGACCGCATCACGGAATTTTATTTTGAGCATGTGGTGGAAAAGATGGCGCGGCTGGTGATTGACCGCACGTTGCACGGGAACATCGCAAACACCTGGCCGCGGTGGGAAGAGATGCTGGGCATCGGGGCGGCGGCGGGGTTTACGGGAGCGCCTCGAGCGGCACAGGCGGCGCAAACCGCGCCTTCGGGATCCACGAAGCGATGAAAAGGGCGCAAACTTCGACTGCGGGCCAAGACCCTGTTGAATATTGGAATGAAGTGCTGCGGCCCATTCTGGAGGAGTCTCCCGGCCTTCCAAAGAAATTCCTGAAAGAATTGAGGAACGCGAATCTGACGTTTGGGAACCGGGTGCATTGCCCGTTTCTGCGGCCGTTTTTTCTTTCGCCCCGCGATGAAGAACGTGTGCGACATGCCACGGAAATGCTCGCGAGGCTTGGTGAGCGAGTCGCCAGCCTGGCGATGGAAGATCCATCGCTGTTTGCGCAATTCCACCTGCGGCCGGAAGAAGAGAGACTGGTGCGCTTGCCCGCCGGCGGAGGGCCGGCGAGCACGGCGTCTCGCGTGGATGCATTCCTGCTGCCGGAATCCCTGAAATTCACGGAATACAACGGGGAATCGCCGGCAGGCGCCGGATACACGGAAAACCTTGCGGAGGTTTTTCGCGAATTGCCGGTGATGAAGGAGTTTGCGAAGAGATTTGAAATTCACAGTTATGCATTGAGCTCGCAACTGTTGGATGCGCTGATTGGCACGTACCGCGATTGGGGCGGAACCACGCAGCGCCCGCAGATGCTGATTGTGGACTGGAAGGAAGTGCCGACGTGGAGCGAGTTTGAGATTTTGAAGGAGCGGTTTAAGGCGCTGCGGGTGCCGGTGGTGCTGGCCGATCCGCGCGAAGTGGAATGGGACGGTAAGAAGCTGACGGCCAAGGGAAAGAAGATCGATTTTGTCTACCGGCGGGTGCTGATCAACGACATTGTGGCCAGGCCGAAGGAGTGCGCGGCGCTGGTGAAAGCGTACGAAGCGCAGGCGGTCTGCACGGCCAATAATTTTCGGTGCAAGATCCCGCATGTGAAGGCGTTTTTTGCGGTGTTGACGGAGCACAAGAACGCGAAATTGTTTACCTCCGAGGAACGAGAGATGATTCGGCGGCACGTGCCGTGGACGCGGGTGGTGGAGGACGTAAAAACGGATTACCGGGGCAAGCCGATCGAGTTGCTGGAGTATGTCCGGAAAAACCAGAAGGAACTGGTGCTGAAACCCAGCGACGAGTATGGGGGGACGGGCGTAACGCTGGGATGGGAAGTGGACACAAAGCAGTGGGAAAAGTCGATTGAGCAGGCGCTGCCGGGCGGGGAATTGCAAAAGAAACATGGATGCTGGATTGCGCAGGAGAAAATTTCGATGAGCCGCGGGGAATTCCCGTACATCGGGGCGAATGGGAAAGTGGAGTTCCGCGACATGCTGGTCGATTTGGCGCCATATATGTTTCGCGGGAAGTTGGCGGGATTTCTGACCCGGTTGAGTGCCAGCAGCCTGGCCAATGTGACCAGCGGCGGGGGGCAGATTCCCGCGTTCCGCGTGGAGCCGAAAAGGGTGAAGAAGGCGACGCAGGCGTAAGCGGGATGGGTTTTGAATTTGCCCCGAGATTAGGAGAAAGTCCGCCGGCCGGGTGAATGCGGCTGCTGCTTTTTGGAGACGGGAAGATTGGCAGGGTGAGAATTTTAGGTAAAATAACAAGGATGACCTTTGGAGACGCTCCCGCTGAGTTGATGCCTGGCGCCGAAAACGCTGTGGATGTATGCCTGGGTGTGCAGCCCGGAGAGCAAGTGGCATTGATTGCGGACGAAGTGAGCCGCAGCGTGGCGGCTAGCCTAGAAAAAGCTTTGGACGCGCGTGGGGCGGTGTTCACCGGCCTGCTGTTGGAAGATTTTGGGCCGCGGCCGATGAAGGGTGCGCCGGAGGCGGTGCTGGAGGCGCTGGAGACGGCCGATGTAGGCGTGCTGTGCATGACCCCGCAGCCTGGCGAGCTCGGCGCGCGGATGTCGATTGTGAAAGTGGTGGAGCGGCGGCAGATTCGTTACGCGCACATGATTGGGGTGACGCCCGAGATAATGCAGGAAGGCATGCGGGCGGATTACCGGATGGTGGACCGGTTGAGCGATAAATTGCGGGAACGGATGCTGCGCGCGGAGACGCTGACGGTGAGGACGGAGGCGGGGACTTCGTTTTCGGCGCACTTCGACCGGGGACTGGATTGGGTGAAGACCAGC
>Ga0074045_10000393_pt1 | contig 43139 bp, 43 predicted proteins | sample BogForMeECP23OM2_FD_94442 | JGI IMG/M metagenome (GOLD analysis project Ga0074045, IMG submission 94442) | Bog forest soil microbial communities from Calvert Island, British Columbia, Canada - Bog Forest MetaG ECP23OM2 | ecosystem: Environmental > Terrestrial > Soil > Wetlands ...
ATTTCTTCGTATTCAGGGATAACAACGGCCCTTTTTGCTCCAGGGCAGGTTAGGATATGGTGGGAACCTTCTTTACGTTTATAATGACAACCGAACAGCTCAAATATCCTGCGCTGAGTCTTCCAGTCCGTCGGATATATCTTGGGCATTAATTTACCTGAACAAACTGTTTCTCGAACCCGATCATTTCATTAATAGGCTCAACATTATCTCCTCTGATCTCAAAGCCGCACTCCGCAAGATAGTCCTCAAGAGTCCTGAGTTCTCTCATTTCCTCGAACTGTATCCTGACAACTTCCTTTAAGTTAGATTTAGCCTCATCTACCGTGCGCCCTTGGGTGACAAAATCAAGCTCAGGTATTTTAGCGATGACCCATTTTCCTTTTTGCCAAAGCTCTATAGTTAACTTTATCTGCATAATCCCTCCCCTTAAGCATAATGATAACACAATAAAGAGTAATGATACTTCTCCCCGAATTGCATCATCAGAAGTCACAGCGCCGGGATAACAGAGGGAAGCGCCTATTAAACTATCATCGGCAAAAGCAAAGAAGTGATTTGTAGCCTGACTACACAATTTGCGCCAAGCGCAGGCGGGACGTGGCGCCGTAGCGGGCGTCGGCAACCCGAGACGCCAGGGATGGCTGAACGGGCTGTCGTCGCCTTCGAGCAAGGCTCTGAGGTCCCCGAAAAGTCTCAGACTTTTTGGGGTAGCAGTGGGATGCCTTGGAGATTTAGCCGAGGCGCTGTGTCCTGCCTGCTCTTGGCGCCACTATATTGAATGAGCTAAGAACTAAGAGATGAACGCATGTACTTGCTCTTTACTCTTAGCTATTTTCTCTCTTCGAAATTTTTAATAAACTCCCCCAGTTGAACTCCGAGATAGACGCATTTTATATTGTTCATGCAGTCATCGGCATCTTTCTTTTCGAGATGGGTTGTCAGTTCATTGGCGCCTTTACGGAGTTTCAGAATCCATGCGTTTTTGTCAGCGTCAAAGTTCAGTCCTAATGATATGCCGTGTTTTCTTATCTCGGGGTACATTGCCAGTACCTTGTCCTCCAAAGCGACTTGTGTGTAGCCCATAGTGCCTCCTTGTGTTGCCTATTGCCAATTTTTATTGACTCTTGAATTAACTCTATCGAAACTCTACTTTGTTGTCAAGATGGTTTTCTCTCTGATAGAATTAACCAGGAGGACACAATCGCAGCTATTTACGGAAACATAACAGGTTTAAAGAAACATTTCCTCTCTTCGCTTGAAAGGATTTATCGCAGGAAAATCCCCTCCGGTATTTTGATTACGCCTGAGTTGGCCAGATACATTGGGGGGCTTTCTCATGATTTGGGCAGACAAATAGGCATTATTGCTGCGAGGAACGGTTCGATAACACATGTCATTGTCGGCGACGCTAACGGCGTCTTTATCCCTGAACTCGATGCTTATCCTCTGGGGAGGAAGGCGCTGCGAGGCCTTCGATATATCCATACACACCTCAAGGATGAACCGTTGAACAATGAGGACCTGTCAGATCTGGCCCTTCTCAGATTCGACATGATAGCAGCAATAAGCATTAAGGACAGCCTCCCTCATACAATCTATGCGGCCTATCTCATGCCCTATGGTTCCCCTAAAAAACACGAAACAATAACAGAGGACTTTTATCGTTTTGACCTCGATTTCAACAGTTTCGTTCATTCCCTTGAAGATGAAATAGACAGATCCAGGGTAATAGACCAAAAGGACCGGCGGGAGCGGACCATTCTGGTAAGTGCATCGACGGGACCGCGTTATGGGATGGAAGATTCCATGGAGGAATTAAAAGAACTGGCCCAATCCAGTGAGTTGGCCGTACTCGATACAGTAATACAGCGCCTGAAAGTGGTCAACCCGAAATACCTGCTCGGCGAGGGAAAGCTCAGGGAAATTGTAATTAACGCCATGGACAAAGGGGCAACATTGCTTGTCTTTGACCAGGACCTGGCCCCTTCACAGGTACGGGCGATAGCCGATACTACGGAACTGAAGGTCATAGACAGGTCTCAGCTTATTCTTGACATATTTGCAAGAAGGGCGCACAGTCGCGACGGTAAAGCTCAGGTAGAGCTTGCACAGCTCAAATACATGCTGCCCCGGTTGACGGGCAAAGGGACAGCCATGTCCAGGCTGATGGGAGGCATAGGCGGCAGGGGACCGGGAGAAATGAAGCTTGAACTCGACAGGCGGCGCATACGTGACAGGATAGCAAGACTTGAAAAGGAACTGAAAATACTCAGCGAGGCACGGAGGCAGCGCAAACAGAGAAGGGTTGGGAACAGGGTCCCCATTGTTTCGATAATAGGATACACCAACGCCGGTAAATCGACGCTGTTGAACACGTTGACCCGAAGTTCCACTATTGTTGAGGACAAGATGTTTGCCACGCTCGATACCGCAAGCAGGAGGCTGAGGTTCCCCCGTGATAGAGAGATCATAATAACAGACACGGTCGGGTTTATCAGGGACCTCCCCAGGGACCTTCTCGCCGCTTTTAAAGCGACTCTCGAAGAGCTTGAAGATGCGGACCTGCTTATTCATCTCGTCGATATGGCCAGCCCCCGCCATGAGCAGCAGATCGCGTCAGTCGAAAACATTTTGAAGGACCTCAAGCTGGACGGCAAGCCCAGGCTGCTTGTTTTAAATAAACTCGATCAGGTGGCTAAAGATGAAGCGGCATACATGGAGGCGCGTTATAATGCTGTTGCCCTGTCTGCAAAGCAGCCTGAAACGCTGGCCCCATTATTACAGGCAGTTGAGCAGAGCATCTGGGAATCTAATACTCGTGCTCAGGCGTAGGGAATGCAGACATTCCCCTGTCATACGAGGTATACTATAAATAATGGAATTTACGCCTAAATGGATAGCCTGGGAGATCACCAGGCGTTGCAATCTTAAATGTGTTCACTGCCGTTCGTCATCGGAAATGGAGATCAAGGGACATCAGGATTTCTCTACCGGGGAGGCGTACCGCGTACTGGATGATGTCGCAGGGTATGCTAAGCCTGTGGTTGTGCTGTCCGGAGGGGAGCCCCTTCTAAGGAAAGATGTATTTGATATAGCCCGCTATGGAAGCGACAAAGGACTCAGGATGTGCCTTGCAACCAACGGCACTCTTGTTTCAGACGGAATATGCGAAAAAATAAAGGCCTCTGGCATAAGGATAGTATCCATGAGCCTGGACGGTTCGACTGCCGCTGTGCATGACAACTTCAGGAATGAAAAGGGTGCTTTTGACGGAACACTGAATGCAGCAAAGCTCTTTAAGAAAAACGGCATTGAATTCATTATTAATTCGTCTTTTTCCAAACGCAACCAGGAAGAGATCCCAAAAATTTACAGGCTCGCAAAGGAGCTTGGCGCCACTGCTTGGTACATGTTTATGATTGTGCCGACCGGGAGGGGTGAGGATATCATGGCCGAGCTGATATCAAAAGAGGATTATGAAAAAATCCTCGACTGGCATTTCCATATGGAAAAGGATGAGCATGATATGCTGGTACGTCCCACATGCGCGCCGCACTACTACAGGGTCGTCCTTCAGAAATCAAAAGAAGAGGGTGGGGCCGGTTTTGAACGGCGCACTCTGAAATTTTCGACTGGCGGCGCCAAGGGATGCCTGGCAGGACAGCTTATATGCCTCATTGATGTGGATGGAAATGTTTTACCCTGCAGCTACTTCCCGAAACCCGCAGGGAACATAAGAGAGCAGTCTTTTAAGGACATATGGGAGAATTCCGAACTGTTCAGGGAAATGAGGGATTTCAAAAAATACAAGGGAAGCTGCGGTTCCTGCGAATACATCAACGTATGCGGCGGGTGCAGGGCGCGGGCTTATTCAGTGTACGGCGACTACCTTGCTGAAGAGCCGTTTTGCAGCTATGTGCCGCTTAAAATCAAAAAGGTTAAGACTGAGGTTGAGGTTAAGAAAAAAGGAAGTTCTTGATTTTAACCTTAACTTGGGGGTTTTATGAATGATACATTTCTGAAGGCGTGCAGGGGCGAAAAGACGGGCTACACCCCTGTGTGGCTCATGAGACAGGCAGGGAGGTATCTCCCTGAATATCAAAAAGTACGGTCCAAGGTCGACTTCCTCACTCTCTGCAAGACACCCGAACTCGCAGCTGAAGTTACTATTCAGCCGGTGGATATCCTCAAGGTCGATGTTGCCATACTTTTTTCGGATATTCTTATTCCGATTGAGCCCATGGGCCTGAAGCTCGAATTTTCGGAAGCAAAGGGACCTGTGCTGCATGACCCTGTGCGGGACGCAAAGGCTGTCGCCCGGCTGCGGGATATTGATTCCGGGGCGGATGTCCCCTTTGTTGCTGATGCCATAAAAATTCTTTTAGGTGCATTGGATGTCCCCCTGATAGGTTTTTCCGGCGCGCCATTCACGCTTGCCACCTACATGATAGAAGGCGGCAGTTCCAAGAATTTTATTAATACGAAGAAAATGATGTACCGGGCTCCGGAACTGTTTGCGTCCCTGATGAAAAAAATTACGGCTGCTGTGATCAACTACCTCCAGTCACAGATAAATGCCGGAGTCCATGCGGTCCAGGTCTTCGATTCATGGGCGGGCATCCTCTCCCCCGTTGATTTTGAGCGCTTTGCATTGCCTTACGTGCAGCAGATTATCTCGACATTCAAGGGGAAAGTCCCGGTTATTTACTTTGCTTTTAACGGGAGCGCTATGCTCAGGAGCATTCAGGATTCAGGAGCTGATGTGCTTGGACTTGACTGGAGGATTGATATGAGAGACGCGGTTGTAAAACTGGGCGATAATGCAGCAGTCCAGGGCAACCTCGATCCCTGCGTGCTTTTTGGGACTAAGGAACTGATAAAGGACAGGGTCTCAGGTATACTGAATGGTGCGCGTGGAGCAAAGGGCCACGTCTTTAATCTCGGCCATGGCATACTTCCCGAGACGCCGGTGGACAACGCTGTTGCAATGGTGGACGCAGTGCATGAAATGAGCAGCCGTTAGCGCTCCCCGGATTCATTGAAGCGGCTGGAGCGTAGTTTTTTCTTTTCTGACACCTTTGACTTATCGGCGAGCATTTTTTCTTTTGCCCTCCTGGAGCGCTTTCTTTTCTGGCGGCGTATTTTTTCTATCCTCTTTATCTCTTCGCTTTCCGCCCCTTTCACCATCTGCTCGATCTTGTCTACAAGAAGCGCACGCGCGAGATACCGGTTCAGGGCTTGTGACCTTTCCTTCTGACACTTGACCTCTATGCCGGTCGGCAGGTGTTTGAGGTAAACGCACGTCGAGGTCTTGTTCACATGCTGGCCGCCTTTGCCGCCCGAGCGAACAAAGGATTCCAGGATGTCCTCTTCCCGTACATTCATAGCCTCCATTTTGGCCCTGAGGGCCTTTTCTTTTGCAGCGCTGACTGAAAATATTCCCATATTTTTCTCCCTCGACAGCTTTATTATAAAATAATTATCAATTTTGGGCACTTTTCGTATTGCATTCATGACTAACGGTCATTTATCATTAATGCTGTTATGCGAACCCGGGCCTTTTGTTTAGCCGTCGTCCTCATTATGGTATCACTTTCAGGTGCAGCCGGCGCCGATAAATACCTGTATGGCAAAGATACCACAGTTGTCGGCACTCTTATGACCGGTTCAATTGAGAATGAAAATGAGTCACTTATAGAACTGGCCCGGCAATTCGATCTCGGTTACAATGAAATAGTCGATGCTAATCCCGGCCTCGATCCCTTTGTCCCCGGAGCAGGCAAGGCCGTCATCATTCCCTTATCATGGATAATACCGGACGTTCAAGTCTATGACGGCATTGTTATCAATATTTCCGAATTGAGGCTGTACTACTTCTTCAGTCAGGGAGGGAAACGGCAAGTTGTGACCTTCCCTATCGGCATCGGCGATGAAGGCACCGAGACGCCCCTCGGTTCCTTCAGGATTATAGAGAAAATAACTAATCCGGACTGGCATGTGCCGGCCTCAATAGGAAAGGACCACCCTGAACTGCACGATGTTGTGCCTGCAGGACCCGACAATCCTATGGGTACCCATGCTTTGCGTCTTTCTCTGCCAAGCATTCTCATTCATGGTACGAACCGACCCTGGTGTGTCGGAAGGAAGGCAAGTCACGGCTGTCTAAGGCTTTATCCTGAAGACATACGTAAACTTTTCAGGATAGTGTCCATTAATACGCCGGTCACGATTGTCAGCCAGCCGGTAAAGATAGGAGTAAGGGAAGGGAAAGTGTACATAGAACGGCACAAGGACAACAGCATAAACGACGAGGCTTGCTTCAAAATGGCAATCGAACTGTTAATGAAGAAACACATTCTTGGCCGCGTCAGTTCCGTTAAACTTTTAAAGGCACTCCATGACAAGCAAGGGTTCCCTGTTGAGATCTCACAGGATGCTGCTGAAGCCGGCATTCCCGTGAAATCTCATGAGGACAGCACGCAGCAGAAAAATATATTGCTCTCGCTGTAAATAAACTACCCCGTCCGCTTGCGGAGGGGTAGTTTATTATATGCTTTTGCCGGGGGGGTCCATAATAATTCTGCAGGTCATTGCAGGTCTGGAAACGCACTAAACGAAGACAGACTGCTTCAGCCTCCGGTTACTTCAACTTCTTGACGTCAAACATCGTTATTTGGTTCAGGAGCCCAAGAAGGTTGAAGAGTCGCTCGTCTTTAACATTCATGGAGATTTTCACTTTGTCTGCGTTTACCAGTTTTATGAAAAAGCCTATTACCGAAGAGGTCATTGAAATAGACTCAATGATGTTAACGGTTACTGAACGCCTTCCTTTGTCGACCATGCCCATGACAGTTTTTTTGATCACATGGTAATCTTCGATGCTCTTGATGTTGCCGGACACTGTAACCTCAGAATCTCCTGTCACGGTTATTCTCACGTTGTCCATCGCTGTCTCCTTAATAGCCGCCCTCTAAAATGAGGCTGTGCCCGAGTCTGCTGAAATTGAATCCTGCTAATGTGATGTCACTCACACTGTTTTCATCTCCGCCCATAATGCGCAGCTGTACATGGCCGTTTGCCGCTTCCGGCACATTATCACCGTGCCTCACGTTTTATATCGTCAAGCAGGCTTACTATCCGGCCGGAAATATTATCTGCCTCGTCATAGAGCCTCTCTGCATTTTTCCTGTCGCCGGAGTACAACGCCTTCAGAGCTTCCTTTGCTATGGCATGTATCTTTATGTGCGGCCCCTCTATGGATTTGTAAGAAGGCAATGTGCCGCAAGACTGCACGCCTTGATCGTAGTACCACTTGCCAAACCTGCAGGCGCGGTGGTCCGGCAATTGGTCAGGCTCCAGTCGCATGCTTCCTGCCATGCACGCATGTATCTTGCCCATAAACACCCTATGATCTGTTTTGGCAAGGTCCAGGATCAGGAGATGGCCCCCCTTCGTCTTGAAGTTCGCAGCAGAGCCGCGGAGGTGCTCCACAACCTTAGTCAGGCCGCTAATCTCGTTCATCACGTGGTCGGCCATCTTTTCGAGGTCAGTTGAGATGGCGGCAGTCTTTTCGATGTTGCTTGCCACTTCTCCGGACGCAACAGTCTGTTCCTCAACGGCCGTGGCTATATGCGTTATTTGGTCCCGTACCTTTCGTACAGCCTCAAAGATATGGTTGAGCGAGTCACCCACCCGCTCTATGTACTCGGTAGCCTTGGTCACTTCGTTTGACGCCTCATGCATGAACCGCGCCGTCTGCTCAGACTCGGTCTGGACCGCGCCTATCTTTTCCGTAATCTCGCCGGTCGCCCTGATAGTCCTCTCCGCCAGCTTTCTTACTTCATCGGCAACTACTGCGAACCCCCGCCCCTGTTCTCCGGCACGGGCAGCCTCGATGGCCGCGTTAAGAGCGAGCAGGTTAGTCTGGTCTGCGATACCCTTGATGACAGTGACGATGTTGCCGATCTCACCAACCGTTCCGTTGAGTCTATCAACCATCTTAGAGAGTTCCACGGTTGAGGTGTAAACTCTGTTGACAGTGGTCACAGCGCCCTCCGCCACTTCTTTGCCCTTAGAGGCTGTTTCCATGGCCTCGTCCGAGGACTGTGAGGCGTCGGAGGCATTTCTGGAGATATCGGTGATGGTTTGGCTCATCTCCTCGCTGGCGGTAGCTATCTGGGTCGCCTGCCTCGATTGGGTCCTCGTGCCTGCGGAGGTTTTTTCAGCACTGATCCTAAGCACATCTATCGTCCCAATGATGGTGGTCGCTTCCGATAGGATGCCGTTTACAGTGTCGTTGAAAGTACCTACCATTTTCTGGAGGCTGACTATGCATTGTCCGACCTCGTCCTGCCTGTCAGACGTCATATCTACAGTCAGGTCGCCTGAGGAAAGGACGTCCATTTTCCGGGAAAGATAATTCAACTCGTTCCTGATCGGCCGGGCCAGAAGGACAATGAAGCCGAACAGCAGCAAAGCGATAACTGCCGCGTACACCACCCATGAGGACTTCTCCATTGAGTTCTGAATGCTGAGCGCCCTGCCGTTCTCCTCTTGCATTTTTTCGTTGACCAGGGCCTTAAGTTCGATCAAGGCCGCCTGTGTTTCTTTCAGTGCCGGCTCGGTCTCTTCGGTGAATATCTTTTCAGCGAGCCCTCTGTTTTTTTCTTTCAGAGAGGCAATTATCTTTGCTGCCGACTCGTAAAGCCTTTTTTGGGGCGCTTCGATTTTACTGAAAGCCTCTTCCAGGTCCTTTGGCGGTTTGTACGAGTAGAACCACTCCCCGAATTTGCTTTGCGTCGGGTCGAGCTCGCCCGTGAACTCCTTGCCTTGCATAATAGTCTCCACAGAGAGGGCCTCGGCCCATCTGAAGTGATCGGCCATCCCCACGACCAACAGGTCGCTAAGCCTGGAATATTCATCGATTTCCCTGAGTGTTTGCTTTGTGTTCGTGATGCTTATATGAGCAAACAAGGCGAGTGACAGCAAAATGACTGTAACGATTGTGACGCCCGCGTAAAATTTGTTCGTAATAGTTAGCTTCATACGCCCCTTGTCTTGTTCTTATGGCCATCACCTGAAAGCCTGTCAGCATGCGGTCCAATGAACTGGCTGCCGCTCATTATAGAATATTCCTATTTTCCGCTGCAATAAAATTCTGAACATCATTATTTTATGTTGACAATTTCACCCAGGTGGTCCAGCGTGCGCCTGACCTCATTCGCGCCATAAAGTCAAAGTGGATAAGAACCGTGAACCGGGACGATAATTACTTGCGGGCTCTGCCAATTTGATGACCCTTGCAAAGGTCTCCGAGATTCCTGCCGGCAATGGGAGATACGATCAATGATGGTTCAAATGTCCTCATTCTTCAAAATGACCCAGTATTTTAGACTTGTCGGATTTTGTTAAATCGGCCCTGATATTTTTATCAAGTTTCGCCCTGACTGAAGGATCAAGATTTTCGATGATCCGGTTGTTTATTCTGTCCCCTGCAGCCAGGTACCATTTCGCGCAGCCTTCTTTCTCAACCAACATGCTGATATCATCAGCGATCCGTCTTATCACCTTCTTTTCGACCTCAAGTTCGAGGTTTCGGGGTTCTCCTGAGCCGGTCGCTGTCCCGCCCTTTCCCCCGCCCCTGCAAAAGCTCCCTTCCGCGTCGGTAACTTTCTCCATGGCTTTTCCGTGAGTATCAAGGATATCGTAACTCTCTATCAAATCCACTATTGCGCTTTCATTCGGATTTTTTGAGACCCTGTATGCCTTGAAATGGCCTAAATCAACTACAGCGATCACTTTGGTCATATAACAATCTCCTTGTATTTCGCCATTTCCCTCAGCTAATGAAGGGACGTCTTAAGTATAGCAGCATTACACGGAATTTCAAGCAGAACAGGAATTGGACTTCTTAGCGGATTGAGCGGTATCCTCCAAGGACCCCCTTTGGGGAGAGTACAATCTGCCATACCTGCAAACAACGTGAGCGGAATGACCCTGCGCAGCTCAACAGATAATATTTCCACATACGATAAAACCGGTCGGAGTACTGATTTTTCAACGCATCCCAATTCTTGTTAAAATTGTTGAACCATGAGGAAAGGGTAGGATCGTAATAAACGCCAAAATTGTGTAAATCTTCGATGACGAATATTTTTTCTATCGCAGTGCTGATCTGCTTCAGAGAGGGGATAAGGGAGTTGGGGAAGATGTATTTATCACACCACGGTTCCATCGCAACCTTTGAGCAGCTTTCGCCGATAGTATGCAGCAGGAAAAGCCCGTTATCGCTTAGGCACTTATCGACAGTTTCCATATAAGTACGGTAATTCTTGTACCCGACATGTTCGAACATTCCGACAGAAACGATGTGATCAAATTTTTCATCAAGTTCATGATAGTCCTGCAACCTGATTTCGACAGGCAGCCCTGCGCACAGCTCTCTTGCAAGCACTGCCTGTTTTCCCGAAACCGTTATGCCCACTGCTTTGACCCCGTATTTCTCTGCTGCGTATTTTACAAAACTCCCCCAGCCGCAGCCTATGTCCAGAATTCTGTCGCCGGGTTGCAGATCGAGTTTCCCGCATATCAGGTCCAGCTTGGCTTCCTGCGCTTCGTCAAGATTGTTTGCGTCTTTCCAGTAGCCGCAGCTATAAGTCATCCTCTTGTCGAGCATATTCTGATAGAGTTCATTTCCGATGTCATAATGCCTTTCCCCGATCTGAAAGGCCCTTGATTTTCCGTTCACATTAAGAAGCGCTGCCCGAAGGAGCAATTTCCAGTCCTTCTTGACCTTGTCCTCGGCGTCGGAGCACATAAGCCTGCAGAAAAAATCATCCAGACGTTCGCAGTCCCACCATCCCTCCATGTATGATTCTCCAAGCCCCAGGCTGCCCTCGGAGGTGACCCGTTTATAGAACCTTTCGTCTTTGATGCGGATGTCAAAAGGATTTACGCCGTTGATAGAGATACCTGCAGCAGAAAAAATTTCTTTGATGGATTGTTTTAATGCACAAGTCCCCATTTGTTCAACTCATGTAACCATATATTAGGTTATCACCCCGAAAAATGTTTATACCCAGGGCCTTTCACTGCCGATATTCGGTCACATCATACTCAAGCCCGTATAAAAATTCTAGCAGATTTACCTTTGAAGTCAATGAGCGTACGCACCGCGGCCGCGCAGAGGGAACTTTCCCCTTTTATTATTGCTCTCGCGGATTCTGCCAATGGAGATACCTCAGAAACTTCGGAAAGTTAATCCGGTGTTCACGTTGCAGCTTTTCGGCCATCGACCTGTATTCAAGAAGGTCCGGGTTATTCAGCATATCGCCAAAGCCGAAGATTAAGGCGTTCCGGTATGCCTCACCGAGAGGGAGCTTCAATGTACGGCCCTCAAAGATCTCCCGTACGGAGGCGTATAGGGCGGGGAAGTTGTCACCGGGGCTGTTCCACGCATTCATTACGAAAACCCCGCTTCCCTTCAGCCTCGCGCGGCATGCTGCGATAAAGTCCTTTTTCAGGAGGGTTGCGGCAGGGCCGTCTTCATCGAACGCATCGATAAGGATCAAGTCGTAACCTCCCGGGTCCTTACTCCGGCAGATGAAGTCATGGCCTGCGTCATGGAATATTTTCAGATGCGCGTGTTCTCCGGGCAGGATAAAAAACTTGTGCGCCAGGTCGATGACCGTCTGCCTGATCTCTACGATATCAATTGCGCATCGTGGGAACGCCTTTAAAAGAAAATTAATCAACGAGCAGCCGCCAAGGCCGATCACGAGGACCGACCCGGGATTATTCATAAAGAGCAGTGCACTCATCATTGCCTGACAATAATCCTCGATGAGCATATCGGGCCGATCCAGCCAGATGCTGCTCTGGAGGATTCCATCGCCAAAATAGAGAGACCTCACATTACCATCGTCGGCTACTGTGGTTTCCCCGTATAAGTCCCGGAGACTACAGACTATCGTACCTTTGATGTTTTCCTCACTCATAGAATCTCCCGCACATATAAGGCCTCGTTCCCCATAATAATTCCTGTTTCTTTAAAAAATAATTACAAGCTGGTACTTCGTTCCCCATCTGCTTTTACTGCAACAGCGAGGCGACCTAATCTTCTGACCTGTAAAAGCACCTCGTTTGCTTCGTAATCACGATTCCGGTAGTTGTTCGCTATATTAGCGCCGGCACTGGCAAGCGCCAGCGCGATAGCCCGCCCGATGCCACGGCTCGCTCCGGTTACAAGTGCAACCTTACCTGATAAATCGTCCACGTATACCTCCTATCAGGGAAGACGCCTTTGTTAAGGCCCGGATTATCATCAGACATGCAGGTCTAAAAAGCACTTCTTTAATAAGATTATATCTAAACTACCGCTAACTATCAAACGACTATTTATATGGTATCAAACTTTTGTAAGGATTCATATTGACATAAGGATTCCTATTGCTTCCCTTCGCACCGAAGCTTGTGTTAAAATGGTGCCTATGGAAATGAGGCGAGCCCGGAGATTGAAGGTAAATTTAAAGGCAGAGCGCCTTTCGGGCAATGGAAAACATAGCGTATTTATTGAAAACATCTCCGAACACGGTATCCTCATGCTTGTGCCGCATTCAACCGATACAAAAAAATTCAATTCCGGGATGGCTGTTGATCTGAATCTTCAGCTCAACAGTGGTGGGGAGATTAGTCTGGCCTGCCTGGTCAGATGGTTATGTTTAAATACTCCTCCTGACGGTTTGACGGACAGCATAGGCCTGGAAATCGTAAATCCCCCTGAACCGTATAGACAGTTCGTCAGATTTCTGCATTGAAGTATTTAGTACTGATCATTTAACGGCAATACCTGGATTTGTTCAATTTGAATTATTTTCATTCCGATATAATCAAATTTCACGATTGCTTCCGCGTTATTAGTAATCTCAACGATGCGTCCCCTGCCGAAATAACTGTGTCCAACTAGCATTCCTAGCATTGTACACCTCCTTACCAATCCCACTACCCGGAGGTACTGCACCCACCGGCACACCCGGAACCCCCAACGGCTGCGGCAGTCAGAAAACCAAAGTGAAATACACATGCCCCGGCTGTAAAGCAAAAGCATGGGGAAAGCCCAACCTCAATATAATCTGCGGCGATTGCAACCAAACCATGAAGGACGGGAAATAACCGCCTCCCGCGTCTCTATACCTTTTTTACTTGATAGTGTTTTAGTAGTTTAGTATACTAATATATAGATACACCGTTGGAGGGTATAATTATGGATGCCACAGTAAAATTGGACTCGGGAAAAAGAGATGTACTGAAAATCATTGCCACGGTCGAAAAGCGCGATATCAAAACCATTCTCGGAGAGTTGGTGGATGATTATATTGAACGAAATAAAGAAACACTCGAAATTCTCTCCCGGCCTGATTGGGTTGAAGCTATTGAGGAAGGTGTTGCTGCTGCAGATAGGGGGGAAACCATCTCGTGGAGAAAAAAGAAAGCGGCGAAAGCTGGAAAGTAGTCCTCACAAGACCCGCTGATAAAGCATACGATAAGGCGAGCCAGGACATGCAAGACCGCCTTGACACCTGTTTTGAAGAACTTGAAAAAAATCCGCTTAATGGCGCCAACATCAAACAGCTTACTGGAAAGCTTAAAGGCTTCTCCCGCTATAGGATAGGGGACTGGAGAGTTATTTTCAGAATAGTGACCGAGCGCAGAGTTGTTGAAATAATCGCGATTCTTCCGCGCGGAAGCGCTTATAAAAAATAAGGAGTAATGTTAGTCGTTCTCAGCATATTAGCTTTTCTATATGTTTTTTCTCATATCTTTTTCGCAATTGTACAGCTTCAGATTCATAAGAAACCGTCACCCCAATCACTCGCCCCCCCGAACAATAACCTCCGCCGAATCATAATCCGGCTTATTGACAAGCGACGAGACCTCATAAAGCTCCATATCCTCTGATGGAAAAGAAGTCAGTAGCGGAATTAACCTTTCCTTATCCGTGATATGGCGATCCAGCCACACATCTTCCTTATCCCTAGAAATTATCACCGGCATCCTGTCATGGAGCGGCGCCAGCAGGTCATTGGCTTCAGTCGTGATAATAGTACAGGTGCAGACTTCCTCTCCGTCAGGAGATACCCACGTATTATAAAGACCGGCAAACCCCATAGGGCTTTGTGATTTGAGACGTATATAAACTGGTATCTTCAACTTTCCTTTTTTGCGCCATTCATAAAACCCATCCGCGACTACAAGACACCGCTGCCGCTGGAATGCGTCCCTGAAAGCAGGCTTTTCAGCCACCGTCTCCGCCCTGGCATTGATCATCTTATACCCCATAGACGGGTCCTTCGCCCACGAAGGAAGAAATCCCCACCGGCATTGCAGAAGGTGCCTTTTACCATCGTCCTTAACTATGACAATCTGGCGGGAAGGCGCGATATTGTAGCTGCCATGGTAGTCACCCGCAAAGCGATCAACCTTGAACGCTTTCAGAATGGTTACCATCTCGGAATGTAAATCAAACCGTCCACACATATTAAATTATAAAACATAATTCACCGCATTCACCGCAGAGTTTGCAGAGTCCACTCTGTGCTAATGCGTTCAGTAATGACCTTAACATCTCTTATATTAATTTGCGTCTTAAAAAAATGTTGAATCGTTATTTTGTTTGCATCAACAAGTACCGTATAAGGGACAAAAGCTTCAATAGGCCAACCTATTACTAGAATAAATACCATAATAATCCACAGAATACTCAAATAATGCCTAATGGATATTATTTTTTTTAACAACCTGATATCCCCAATTAGCGCAAAACTGAAATAATAGTAGCCTTCTTCGAGATCTCGGAACGCATCCAACCCGGCGACAACTATTTCCGAATGTACTTGACGCTATTATATCAAATTGCAAAACCGTTTGTTACAGGAAGACACCAAACTATTGGTCCGATTTTTTGCCGATGCTTTCTTTTTGCGTCATACAGGGCAAAACTTGCCAACTACCTTAACTGATCTAAACGACTCTCGTGCTCTCTTAATGTCTTCCTGAAATCAAGGGCAATCCCATTGATATAATTGTTCTGAGTACTTCCTGCTATACGCCGATTTTATCTATATTATTTTTCTATAGATGATAATTTTACCGAAAAAAGATACAATAGAGGCAATAGTGAGGTGAATCATGAGTAAGAAAGAGATTTTGTTAAGCGAGATTGAACAGGCGCCAGAGCCAATTATCGACGAACTTCTAGATTTTGTTCAGTTTCTGAAGACAAAAATAATCAAGGGACGGCTTGATACGGCTATTGCCAGTGAATCATCTCTTAGGAAAGATTGGCTGAGACCCGAAGAGGACGAGGCGTGGCAAAGTTTGTAAAGGGGGATGTCGTAGTTGTTCCCTTTCCGTTTTCTGATTTGACCGAGGTAAAAAGGCGACCTGCTTTAGTTGTCGCACCACTAGATGGCGAGGACGTACTCCTCTGTCAGATCACCAGCAAGGCATTCAGCGATAATTATTCTATATCCCTTATAGAATCGGATTTCCAATCAGGAAGCCTAAAGCAGGTGAGTAATATCAGACCGAACAGGCTTTTTACTTCTGACAGCCACCTCATACTTTATCGTATTGGTAATCTCAGTCCCGAAAAGGTTAAGGAAGTTGCAAACAAAATTGTTGAAATAGTAACAGCCTGATATTCAAGATGTTGCTGAGGCTATCCCTATCATAGGTGCAATTCCCATTAGTTCGTTTCCCGATAAGCTTTTAATTTTTAAAGAATTTCTGCAATAAAACAAGTTGTCAAATGAGAACAGTTCTCATATTGTTCTCATTTAAAAACAGCTGCTCAAGTTGGCGTAAGCAGTTGAAAAAGAAAGCCGGGAAACGGACTCGAACCGTCGACCTGCTGATTACGAATCAGCTGCACTACCAACTGTGCTATCCCGGCAATGTAAGAATTGTCTTAAGGGCTATAGTTTATCAAATTCCTGTTTAAAAAAACCAAGAGTAAGTTCATCGTGGATGCAAAACTCCACAACAAGCACAGATGAATTGCTGTTTTTCATCAGAAAATCTTTTGCCGTACTGACCAGGATCTTTGCGCAGCGGTCTTTTGGAAACCCGAATATGCCGGAGCTGATGGCGGGCATCGAAATGCTTGCGAGTCCGTTGCCCGATGCCAGTTTAAGGCTGCTTTTCACAGCGTTTATTAACATATTGTCTTCGTCTCCTTCCCCCATCCTGGGGCCTACGGCGTGAATAACAAATTGTGACGGCAATTTGCCTGCTGTAGTAATAGCGGCGCCTCCTGTCGGGACAAAGCCGATTGCGTCGCTTTTCTCCTGAATGACAAAGCCGCCTTTTCGTACTATGGCACCGGCAACTCCGCCTCCGTGCTGCAGGTGAGTATTGGCTGCATTGACAATGGCATCAACGTCGCGTTCAGTGATGTCTCCCATTACCAGTTTCAGCGCCTTACCGGCAAAAGTGTGCTCAGCAATAATTTTCATGGACACCCCCTTGAGTCTCTGAATATTGTACAATACTCTAATGAAGATAGCATATTTCGACTGTTTTTCCGGCATAAGCGGGGACATGTGCCTCGGCGCCCTTGTGGACGCCGGCGTCAGTATTGAAAAACTCGCTTTATTGCTTAAAAAGCTCCCGGTCAGGCAGTATCATCTCAAGGCAAGCCGGGTTTCACGTTCAGGTATTGCAGCCACCAAGGTTGATGTCGTGCTTGATAAAGGTTATAGGGCCTCGCCGCTGCAGTGGAAGGATATAAGGGACATAATTATTAAATCGAAACTCAGGGAGACATTACGGATTCAGGGATTGCGGATCTTCAAAGGACTTTTTGAGGCAGAGGCAAAGGTGCATGGAAAAGGCTTTGAAACAGTGCATCTGCACGAGCTTGGTGGAACAGATTGCATTGTTGACATCTTCGGAACGCTGATTGGGCTTGATCTCCTTGGAGTGGAGAAAGTCTACACATCTCCTGTCAACATGGGCAGTGGTACGGTAAAATGCTGTCATGGGACCTTACCTGTGCCTGCCCCTGCAACAGCCGAGCTTTTGAAGGGGTACCCGGTGTATGCCTCAGGCATTCCCTTTGAGCTGACTACTCCTACCGGAGCAGCTATCTTAAAGGGGCTGGAAGCTAAAGCGCTTCCCGTTCCATCTCTACGGACCGGGCATATAGGCTATGGGGCCGGCAATAAGGATTTCGAGGGCCTGCCCAATTTGCTCAGGATCTTTTTTGGCGATACAGCCGGTACAGATTATCCGGCCTGTCAGAGATCGTCCGATACAGAGGTAACGGTTATCGAGACCAATATAGATGACATGAACCCCCAGCTTTATGAAGATGTTATCGATAAGCTCTTTGAAGCGGGCGCTCTGGATGTGTTTTTGGAGAATATCATAATGAAAAAGGGGAGGCCGGCCGTAAAACTGACCGTTCTCACCGATGAATATAAGCGTGAGACCCTTGCTTCTCTGATTTTTAATGAAACAACTACTATTGGCCTTAGATTCTACAGGGCAGGGCGCCGGGTGCTCAGCAGGGAGATCAGGAAAATCAAGACCGGATTCGGCGAAGTGAGGATAAAGATAGCCCGGATGGAAGGTACCATTATCAACATCTCTCCCGAATTCTCCGACCTGAAAGCGCTTTCTAAAAAGACGGGACAGCCCATTAAGATACTTTCCGAAGCAATCACAGCGGAATTGAAGGATACCGAAACAGTGATTTAATAAAGGATGAGCCAGCAACAGCGCGCCCGCTTACGATTTTTGCGTTTATGTTGGGCTATCCGGGGCCGGGATTCAGGAACCGGTCGCACACGAACTAATCGGTAAAACTGCTGTAATTATTCAGTAATGATTTGTTAAGGACGCAAAAAACATGTTAAGTACATTCACCGTTCCAACATGCATCTAACTAAATAAGAAATATGATTGACAGATACGATAAAGGAATATAAACTAAAAATAAGCACTATGTAAGATACATGGCGTAGGACAAGGAGGCTTTTTTAATGAAAACTTTGGTAAGCGAGAGGGGCCAGGTTGTAATCCCCAAGAAAATAAGGGAAACGCTCAACTTACAGAAAGGGGATGAACTTGACATTGAGATAGTAGGCAGCGACACTATTTTACTGAAAACCGTAAAACGTTTTAAGGCCCGCACCTGGCGCGACTATATCGGCTTGGGGAAAGGCGTTGTTGATGCTCACCTGAAGAAAAAAAAGATAGAGAAGGAGAAAGAGGATGCTTATCTTTGATAGTTATGCCCTCCTATGCCTCTTCGATAAAAAGCACCCCTCCGGACAGAACAAAATCAAACAGTATCTTTCCGATGCGGAAAAGGGCAGGATTAAACTCTATATGAGCAAGATAAACGAGGGGGAAGTATTCTACAGACTATACAAGTATTTGGGAGAGCCTGTCGCCGCAGGATTTCGGGAAGACATAAAAAGCGGGGTAGTTCCCATTACTGTGATCTCCGTAAACGACAAACGAGCGGAAAGGGCGTCTGAAATCAAGGCGAAACATGCCGTGGCTTATGCTGATGCCTTCTGTATCGAGTTGGCCTTGGATATGGGCCTGCCTATAGTTACAGGAGACCCGGAATTTAAAAGCGTCCGGCAGCTTGTGACAATTGAATGGCTCGCCGCCCGTTGAGGTCGTAGAAATGAAAAGCTATAGAAAAGAACTTTGGTTCAATGTCCCGACGCGCAGGGCATTTATTAATATTACTTCTCAGGTCGAGGATTGTCTTCAGGAGAGCGGTATAAAAGAGGGATTGGCTCTTGCCAACGCAATGCACATAACCGCCTCTGTTTTTATCAATGATGATGAATCCGGACTCCATAAGGATTTCGACCTTTGGCTCGAAAGGCTTGCGCCGCATGAGCCGGTATCGCAATACGGGCATAACAATGGAGAAGATAATGCTGATGCTCATTTAAAGCGGCAGATTATGGGCAGGGAGGCGGTAGTTGCGATTACGAACGGCAAGCTTGACCTTGGGACCTGGGAACAGGTTTTTTATGGCGAATTTGACGGCAGAAGAAAAAAGAGGGTGCTCGTAAAGATCATCGGCGAGTAGGCCTGCAATTTTTCTTCACCCACGAACAGAAGATACTATATCAACTAATATGTATTGAAAGAAAGCATGCCAGGGGTATACTATTATGCGTTACCTACTGAGGGCAGCAGCTCTGCCTGGGATGAGGGAGCTTGAAAATTAAACAATTAATCCGTTGTCTGTTAAGGGAGGTTTTATGGGAACAGCTTTCAATGAGATATCGTTGACCCTGGTTTTCGCTGTGGTGATTGTGCTCTATATACTTGGGAGTGCGGTAAGAATACTTAAAGAATATGAGCGTGGTGTAGTATTCAGGCTCGGGAGGATAATCCCTATCAAGGGTCCAGGCCTCGTTCTGATATTTCCTCTCATCGATAAGCTTGTCAGAGTGAGTCTTAGGACGGTCACAATGGACGTCCCGCCCCAGGATATTATTACGAAAGACAACATCACGGTCAAAGTCAATGCGGTTATCTATTTCAGACCCGTGGACCCTATACGGGCCATTACCGAAGTTGAGGATTTTTATTATGCCACTTCTCAAATATCACAGACCTCGCTGAGAAGTATTCTCGGCCAGAGCCAGCTTGACGACTTGCTCGCAAAACGTGATCAACTTAATGTGGAATTGCAGCGTGTAATTGATCAGCAGACGGAGCCATGGGGAGTCAAAGTCAGCGCTGTCGAAGTCAAAAATGTCGATTTGCCGCAAGAGATGCTGCGGGCCATCGCCCGGCAGGCAGAAGCGGAAAGGGAACGGAGGGCCAAGATAATACATGCTGAAGGAGAATACCAGGCGTCCCAGAAGCTTGCTGATGCCGCTAAAATAATTTCATCCGAGCCGGCTACGCTGCAGCTCAGATATCTGCAGACTCTCACTGAAATAGCAACCGAGAAGAATTCAACTATAATTTTCCCGCTCCCGATAGAAATGCTGAGACCTTTTTTTGACAAGCATTAAACTTAAACTACCACCTGATTAGGGCAGATCCCCAGGTCAGCCCGCCGCCGAAGGCTTCAAGGAGCAGGTAATCGTCTTTTCTGATTCTTCCGCTCCTGACGGCCTCATCCAGCGCTATGGGGATTGAAGCTGCGGACGTATTACCGTAACGGTCAATATTGATGATGACCTTGTCCATTGAGAGGCCGAGCCTGTTTGCCGTGGCCTGAATGATGCGCAGGTTTGCCTGATGGGGGAGCAGGAATGAGAGCTGAGAGGGTTTCAGATTATTTTGTTTCAACGTCTCGGTGACAAGATTTTCGAGTATCTTTACAGCAACTTTGAAGGTCTCATTGCCTTTCATTTTTATATAGTGCATTTTTTTGCCGACTGTTTCTTTTGTCGCGGGATATCTTGATCCGCCTCCGGGGAGGCTTAATAAATCACCCAAACTTCCGTCGGCATGCAGATGTGTGGAAAGGATGCCGTTTTCTCCCGCAGTGGCCTCCAGGATTGCTGCGCCGGCGCCGTCGCCGAAAATGACGCATGTGTTCCTGTCCTCCCAATCAGTGAAACGAGAAAGCGTTTCCGCACCCACAAGGAGTATTCTTTTGTACTGTCCCGACCGGATGAAGCTGTTTGCAACGGAAAGGCCATAGATAAAACCCGAACACGCAGCATTGATATCAAAAGCAGCGGCTTTTTTTGCATCCAGGCGGTGTTGAAGAATGCAGGCCGTAGACGGGAGAAGCGTATCGGCGGACATGGTTGCGACTATTATCAGGTCCAGCTCTCTCGCCTTGAGGCCCGCGTACTTCAGGGCATTTACCGAGGCCTCGAGGGCCAGGTCTGAGGTGGACTGGTCCTCCCCAGCTATCCTCCGCTCTTTTATGCCGGTGCGCCCGGTAATCCACTCGTCCGTAGTGGAGACAATTTTTTCCAAATCAAAATTTGTAAGCACTTTTTCAGGAGCATACGATCCTGTTGCTATTATTCGCGCTCTAAGCAAACTCTATATACCTTCCGCCATCTTTCTCTGTGCATACTCGCCAAGCGTATGTGTAATATCTTCGTGTACTTTTTTCTTTGCCATCTCCGCAGACACCCGTATGGCATTTTTTATGGCTTTTGAAGAGGAACGTCCGTGGCTTATGATGCATGTACCGTTTATACCGAGGAGCGGAGCGCCGCCATACTCCGAATAATCGGTCCTTTTTCTGAAGTTCCGGATGGCGGGTTTAATCATCAGGTACCCTAACTTTCCGGTAGTGACATTGACGATCTCCCTTTTGAGCATCTTAAGGATGGTCTCGGCAAGCCCTTCACTTACTTTCAGCACAATATTGCCGATGAAACCGTCGCACACAATTACATCTGCATTTCCGGAAAAAATATCTTTTCCCTCCATGTTGCCTGTAAAATTAATGCCTGAATGCTTGAGCAGTTTGAAAGCCTCTTTCGTGAGTTCATTCCCCTTTGTATCTTCCTCACCTATGCTCAGGAGGGAGACCTGTGGATCAGGCACATCGAAAAGGGCCTTGCAGTAGGCATTCCCCATCAGCGCGAACTGCATAAGATTCTCTGGTTTGCAGTCCACATTGGCTCCCGCATCGATCAGGACAAAAAAACCGGTGAGAGAAGGCATTATCGTTGCGATTGCAGGCCTGTCTACATTGGGAAGTTTTCCCAAAATAAAAAGCGAGGTAGCCATTGCAACACCGGAATTGCCTGCACTGACCGCAGCATCGGCCAGATTGCTTTTGACAAGCTCAATGGCTACCCGGATCGAGGAATTCTTTTTTTTCCTGAGCGCTATAGCAGGTGATTCATTCATCGCGACAACTTCAGACGTATGTACGATGGAGATCTTATGAGGGGGATGGCGTTTTCCTCTCAGGGAATCAGTCAGCTGCTGGCGATCACCGACAAGGATAACCTCTACGTCATACTCATTGACCGCTTCGACCGCTCCCGCTATGGTCATTTCAGGTGCAAAATCTCCCCCCATAGCATCGAGGGCGACCTTCATGATTCTTTAGAGACTACCTCAAGTATCTTCCTGCCGTTGTATGTTCCGCACTGGGCACATACGCGGTGCGGCTGCTTCATTTCCTTGCAGTCAGGGCAAGCAACAAGGGCAGGAGACTGGCCTTTCCAGTTTGCCCTTCTTTTGTCCCTTCTGGTACGTGTATGACGATGCGTTGGATTAGCCATGGATCACTCCTTTTTTTTTAATAATTGTTCCAATACTTTCAATCGGGTATCTATTTCCGAAACATCACAGTTGCAACTCGACGTATTCAAATCCGCCCCGCATCCCGGACATATGCCTTTGCACTCCGGAGAGCATAGCGGTTTCATGGGCAAATCAAGAAGCAACTGTTCCACCAGTACTTCATCCGTATCAAGCAAATCATTGTTGTAGAAGCCTGTATCAAGCTCATCCCTCTTTAATTTATGGTGTTCTTCTTTGATAATCACCTCAGAAGGTTCATACACGACATTAATCTGCTGCCGTACTCTCATTGTATACGCATTGAGACACCTGCTGCACAGCAGTTCTACTTCGCCCTCCAACATGCCGTTCACCAGCACTTCAGAACCTACTGTGCGTATATTCAAAACAGCGTGCAGCGGTGAAGCCGTTTTTGCAGACTCCAACGTAATATTTTCGTTGAATTCTACATCTATTCCCCCTTCAGGGATTTCCGAGATGACAATTTTCATGGAATACTCTCATACGCCTGAAAGCGTTGAATTATTATTTTAATTTTAACGGGCTGTTTTGTCAACCCACGGAAGGGCCTAATCTGAAATAAGGTCGAAACTTAAGTAGTTGAAAAAGAATTTTTTTAAAGTATAATCTATAATAATAGCACAGCGTTCAATGCTGTTAATAAGGGGCTTGACGCCTTGATTGCTACGCTTAAAAATAAAACCGGCAATTTCTCGCAGATAGCAGAAAAATAGGGCTGCGGATGGCCTGACGTTGCGGGCCGGTGAAAATTAAAATTATGGGAGGAATCGCTGTGAAAGAACTTCGCATCCTGGTAATCATGATCATTTTGTTATCAATGGCAGCGTCTGCCTGGTCGCAGACACCGTTCACCGGTCTTTTGGGGAATGATGAGAAAGCAAAGGGGTCTGTTGTCGGAAATGAGAACGAAACAGAACAACTCTCCGAAGGAGAAACTCTACCCGATCCTCTTGAGCCATGGAACCGTTTTGCTTTTGGATTTAATGACAGATTGTATTTCTGGTTCATGAAACCTGCGGCCCTCGGCTACAACGCGGTAGTGCCCGAGGTGGCAAGAACAGGGATAAATAATTTTTTCCGTAATCTTGAGATGCCTGTAAGGTTTGTGAATGCGCTTTTTCAGGGACAGCCGAAAGCAGCCGGGATAGAACTGGTCCGCTTCACCCTGAACAGTTCAATGGGCGTCGGAGGTCTCATTGATATAATGAAACGGAACCCCAACTTTCAGCCTCAGGAGAAGGATACGGGTCAGACGCTCGGAAAGTATGGTATAGGAAATGGTTTGTATATTGTCTGGCCTTTTTTGGGCCCTTCAACTATCAGAGACACTGTTGGCATTGTGGGCGACAGTTTCCTGACTCCGGTCGATTATATAACGCCTTTCGTGGATATGATTGGTGTTAACGCATCTGACAATTTGAATAAAACGTCATTGCATATCGGTGAGTATGAGGATTTTAAGGAAGCAGCCATCGACCCTTACATTGCGGTAAAAGATGCATATCTCCAGCACCGGAAATATATGCTCGGCCGGTAGTAAGGATCTGCCGGCCCCCTTGTTAATCTTTAAATACAATGAGTTGCTGTCCGGATTGTCTGACCGGAATTAAACTTCTAAAGTTTACTCATAAATGGCCGATAATTAAGGTAACCGGTAATAGGCTTTGATGGAATAGAGTGATAATTTCATAGCAAAAGGAGAAATACAATGCAAATTCCTCCAAACGCACCACCACCAGGATATGGGAACGGCATAAACGATATAAATTTACCAAAACAAACAACTCCGACACCTCAAACAACAGGGGACACCGTAGAGCTTTCGCCTCACGCAAGGGCCATGCAACTCAAGCAGCAGGGAGGAAGCGATTCCGCGATTGCCGCCCAACTGGGCCTGGATACTAAAACTGTGAGCGGTTACTTTGGGACGCCGACTGCTGCACCAGCGACAACTCCTCAGCCTTTCAGTGCTGCGCACGAAGCAATACAAAACACTGCCGTTAAAGAACTGACGGCTCAAACGAAGAAATAAAAAAAGTTTTAATTCAAAATACGGATCAATGGATATGTCCTGAAGGCATATCCATTTTTTGTGCGGCAGACATGGGAGCACGCCCGGCTGTATTTTTTTCTAATCTTTATATTATAGCACTGCCTGTAAAATCTTAATAGCTTTACAAGTCAAAAAAAATGAGGTATTCTTTAATCAACAAAAGGGAATAAGAAATCCCTGAGACGGCAAGCCCGAAGAAACGAAAACAGTAAGGGAGTTGGTGAAGGATGTCGTGAGCAAGCCCCCAGAAGCGAGGGGGAAGCCTGAAACATCCTCCGAAGCTCCCAAGTAGCAAGAGAGCTTGGGTAAGCGTCTCGGGGAAATTTTTTAGAGCCATACAAATATAAGGCCGCATGCAGGCGTTCTGGTGGTGGTTAAGGATTGCCAAACGTTAAGACATCGGCCTATCCAATGGAGATTGGGGAAAATGTATGGCTCTATTTATTTTCTCCCCTGTAAGGTCAATTTGTCCCGGTCAGGAAAAATCAGGCCTTCCGATTTTCCATGTTCTGATGGCGAACAAGGTAAATCAAAAAAAGCACCGGAAGCATGTATTGACCGACTACCAGCAGAGTTAAATCTACTGCTACTGCTCCAGTAAAATGGAAATAAACTATTAATGCGTTGTTGATTCTGTGAAAAAGATGTGTAAGAAACAGGAAACCCAGACCCGCTGCGAACCCCCTGATCTTCTGTCCGAGTGGCATTGACCTCGTTGCGAGGACGAGCGAGGCAAATACGACAATGCTGAAAGTTTCATAGTAAACGGCAGTTCGCCTCACGAGATTGATATGGTAATTAAACAATGAAAAACCGGAGACCATAAACCAATCGAGGAACCGGATATACCAATAATGTACCTTCAACCATACAAAGAACAGACATAAGGAGATCAGCGCAAAGCGGGCCATAAAACCTGCCGTTTTCATAACGGCGCCATGCTTCGACCCTTCCTTATCGACCCATTTCATCCATAGGATACAGGTCAGAAGGACCACTAAAATGGTAAACACCTGCCCCAAATAGACGTGGACCACCTCAAACAGTTTCGGGTCGTATCTGGTGACAACGAAAGTCACTGCGAGGCGGCCAAGGTTGCCCAGATATAATACGGGGATTCCCATCAGCAGCCCCTTTGCCTTCTGTCCGACGGAAGCAGGATAGAAAGCTATAAAGCAGAGAAAGAGGCCGACCATAAAGAGCGCTGTGCACTCCGTGATTACCTTGAACGACAATCCGCCGGCTGAGACGATGTCTTTAGTTGTTGAGACCGGAATGCCAAAGGCGTTGAGGACCAGTCCCAGGGTCCATGCGGTATGCCCGGTAAGCGGGTCAGTAAATGACGAAGGAAGGGCTTGAATGCAGGCATAAAGCCCTATGCATGCAATCGTGAAAACCGCCGTAAAACGAAAACGATCGGACCGAATCAGGGACGATAGGGGGGAGTCGTGCGCAGGGGCCTTTTTGGCGCTGCTCCGCTTCTTATCATTTCGACGTTTTGGTTTATGTTTGGCCATATGCAGAAAGCAGAACGCCGAACGCAGAACGCGTCTTTATTTATTCTTCCGTTTTAAGGCCAGCCCGAGTCCAAGTGCTGCTGCAACAAAACCCCATGGTCCCATTGCAGGACTTGATACTGATGCCGCCGCCTGGGAAAAGGTTGCCATGACCGAATGGTTGGATGTAATGTTAGAAATCGTATAGGTAAAAGTCCCCGGCGGATTTTGAGTTGCGCTCACGGAGGTCCCGTTATCCGTGAGTCCGCCCAGTGTGTAGCCGCCGGCCGGGACAATTGTGAGGGTGACGTTCGATCCGTATGCTACATATGAATTCGCGGGTGAGATGCTGCCGCTGCCGCTGCTTATAGAGGCTGTGACAGTATAGTCATAGACGGCGAAGGTTGCAACTACGGTATGGGCCGAGGTGACATTCGTGATTGTGTAAATGCCGCCATTGACGCTGCCCGTTACGTTAACGCCGTTGTCGGTCAGAGAGGACAGGTAATAACCGGCAGTTGGAGCGATGGTCAAAGTGGCGCTGCCTCCTGGAATAACCACGCTCGTTGCCGGGCTAATTGTACCTCCGATGCCGTTTGCGACTGATGCTGTTATAGTGAAAGCCGGCAGGATAGTAAGGTTCACTGTCGTATTTTGAGCAACGCCGCCTCCGGCGCCGCTGACGGTCACGATGAAAAAGCCGGTGGCGGACGATGCACCGGCTGTTAATGTCAGTGTAGAACTGCCTGAACCCGGCGAGGCTATCGTTGCGGGACTGAAAGTTGCCGTTACTCCTGAAGGAAGTCCTGAAGCGGACAATGTTACAGCATTGCTGAAACCGCCCCAAACAGCCGTACTTATGGTGGTTGTGACCGATGCACCCTGGTCAACGGATGCTGTGGAAGGGGAAGCCGAAAGGGTGAATGATATCAGTCCGTTCATCCAGTTGCTGACGAGCGCATTGGCATCCACCGAACCGAGGCCCGTTACAGGGTCGTAGCCGGTTGTACAGGTGTAGCCCTTCACTCCGGGTACGCTATTATTGCCTGAGGTGATGTCATGGAAGACCGTGAGTTTTCCGGAGCCGTACTGCGCGCTGCCAAGCTGGTAGAGGCGGACATTGGCGTTTCCCTGGCGCTGGCCTGTATTCTGCACGGCAAGCGCCATAAGTCCGGCAAAGGAAGGAGATGCTGCCGAGGTGCCGCTCACGGAATAAAGGCTGCCCTGTATCTCGACGAGATAGCCGTCGTGGCCGGCTGCACTCAGGGCCACATCAGGAACGTAACGATAACTCCCGGCAGGAACCCCAGGCGCGGCCTGCCATGCCGGTTTGGCGTATATTGTCGAGACACCTCCGCCTGTGGCCCACAGATCGGAGCCGCCGGACACATCGCCGCTTTCGTTCCAGGCCACTTCAGGTATGTAGCTTATGGCAGATACGTATCCTGAACCGCTATTGGTTGTGCTCCAATAATTACCTGATCCTTCATTGAATTCGGTGCCGCCGACAGCCACATTGTAAGGTGTTGAAGCGAGTCCGTTGACCGCGCGTCCATGTCCCCTGGTATCGCTGCCAGTGTAGCAACCGGCAGCGCCGGCGTCGCCTGAGGAGACAAAGGGCGTTATGCCTTGAGTCGTTGCTTGTTGCCATAGATTATTATAGAAAGAATTTTCAGCCGATCCCATATCCGCTTCGCAAGAGCCAAAGCTTGTGCTCATTACTGGCGCCAGGTTGTTGTTTACGATATACTGGGCGGACAGGTCCACGCCATCCGTTGACCCGGTTGATTGCGAGGTCACGAATAAAATTGAGGCATATTGTGCCACAGCCCCCGACCATTCGACGTCCAGGTCGGCTTCAGTGTCCTCGTCAAAGCCGATATCACCTGGATTGGGACCGTTCACAATTATCTGGGGAGGATTGGCAGGCAGACCCATGTTGCTGCGAAACCAGGTCCAGTCAGTGGCGGCCAGGGACGGGTTGGTACGGCCGACAATGGCAATACTTTGGCCGTTGCCATTGGTTCCCGAGCCGTAAAGTGCATTGAGGTCATAAATGGTCGCAAAGTCGCCCGGGGACAGATAATGAGTGGAGCCGACGGTGTAATCAGGCTGAACCGGGTGAATTTCGCTGTGCATCATTTTACGCGGGAAGTTATGGAAAGAGACAATGCCTGTCACCAAGTCCGACAACCCCCGCGGTATAGATGGGTCTGTAGCATTTGCATGATAAAGCCGGCCTTTAACATAATAATTGTGAATTTGCGTATGGAAAACGCGCTCTACATCAGCCACCGAACCTGAGAAATTTATCCAGGACATCCCCTTGGCAACCTCATCAATAACAAAGCCGTTGGATACGAGCCAACCGGTTATTGCCTTGACATCCTCGGGAGACGGTCCAAATCGCTTGCCGAATTCCTCCGGGGTGAGCCAGTGGTGGAAATTGGGGGAAGCAGGATTATTGAGTTCGGTGAGGAGCCTGTCCAGCTCGGCTTGCTTGCCTTTACTCAAACGCAAAGTGAGTATCATCCGCTCCATCCGCAGGGATGGATTCGTTGCTCCTTTGTCGAATTCGGGGCGGGCAAGCGGATGCACATTTCCACGCAGTATGACAGTATCATTATTGTCGATAACACGGGGCGTGAGCGCAAAGGAAGGCGGCGCCGGGAATAACAGCGACGAGCCGACAAACACAATGATGCTCAACAATATCTCTATGACTATGCCTTTCATTTTTACCCTGAAAAAACCCGAACCGATCATCGGTATCAGCACGATTAATCCGGGTTTCACGTGTCCTTTAAGAGGTCAGTCAAAGTGCCCGTAAATAAATTATCCCCTATTAAAACACCTTAGCAGTTACAAACTGATTACGAGCGTGTTACATTTCGGTTAAGATATTGCAAACAATGACATCCCCAAGGTGTTTTGACCGTCCTGGAGGTTGATGACATGCCCCTCGCACTTGTGATAATCTATGGCTTATATAATGAAGAGTGAATTTATGTCATATTTGCGATCACTCCTGCCACCTGCGGCGCGTTCATTTCATCAACCTCCTGCGACTTACAGTCTCCGCCCGGAGAAAAAAGACCTTCCTTTCTCTCCCTTAGAGTCTGCTGTTCGTATGGCGACGGGAGGCGTGACCCGGTTTATTCGTTCGCGAATGCACAGCATGGATGACATGGCAGCGCTCGTCAACGGCGATGGGCCTGCCATCGCATGTTTAAGCGACGCAGAGCTGAAGGCTGAGGGCCGCCGTCTCGGAATGGAACTTCGGGTGGCAGGCTTCCGCAAAGACCTTGTTGCCCATGCCTTCGCCATCATTCGCGAGACGGCTTCAAGGACAATAGGTATGCGCCATTTCGACACGCAGCTAATGGGGGGATGGGGACTTCTTAAAGGTATGATCGTCGAGATGGAGACTGGAGAAGGAAAGACCCTGACGGCGACGCTTGCCGCGGGTACGGCTGCCCTCGCCGGTGTCCCTGTCCACATCATCTGCGTAAACGACTACCTGACCGCTCGTGATGCGGAAGGCATGGGGCCTATCTACAGTTCGCTCGGCTTGTCTGTCGGGTCTGTTGTACACGAGAGGACGCTCGAACAGAGGCGCGCCGCATATCGATGCGATATCACATACTGTAATAATAAGGAGATCGCGTTCGACTATTTACGAGACAAGTTGGTACTTGAGGAGATGACGGACCCGCTGCGGATCGAGGCAGAACGACTCTACTCGACTGAACCACGGGAGGAACGCCTGATGCTCCGGGGACTCCATTTTGCTATTGCAGATGAAGCGGACAGCCTGCTTATAGACGAAGCCCGCACCCCGCTTATTATATCGGGCGTCGAGCGGGGAATGGAAGAAGAGGCTTTCATGCGCCAGGCGATGGCGGTCGCAATCGAGCTGAAGGAAGGCGAGGATTTTACCCTCGACAGGGCTTCACACAAGATCGACCTTACCGGAAAAGGCCTTCGGCTGACCAGGGAGAGCACTTCAGGACTCGGGCCATTATGGGCCGGGACCCTCAGAAGGAATGAAATCATCCGGAAGGCCCTTTCCGCTCTGCATCTCTTTTCCCTGGACATTCATTACCTCGTGCGTGACGGCAAGGTGCAGATAATTGACGAATATACAGGAAGGGCGATGCCTGACCGGTCATGGGAGCGCGGAATTCATCAGCTTATCGAGCTCAAGGAAGGCTGCGAGACGTCGAAACAGAGGGAAACACTCGCCCGCATCACTTATCAGCGGTTCTTCAGGCGGTATCTGCACCTCTCGGGCATGACCGGTACTGCATGGGAGGTGAAAGGAGAGCTATGGTCGGTGTACGGTCTCTCTGTGATACGCATCCCCACCTTCAAGCCATGCATGAGGGAACGGTATCCGGACGTTATCGTGCCTACCCTTGGGGAGAAAGGGAAGTCTGTACTCGAAGCTGTCCGGAAACTGACCTTGCAGAATCGTCCGGTGCTGGTCGGGACGCGTTCAGTTTCGGTTTCCGAGGAATTGAGCGCACTTTTTGCCGAAGAGGGGCTGGCGCACAAGGTACTGAATGCCAAAAACGACCGCGAGGAGGCAGATATAATAAAGCATGCCGGAGAGCCCGGGACCATAACAATTGCTACGAATATGGCCGGGCGCGGCACCGACATTAAACTGGGGGCAGGAGTCGCCGAATTAAAGGGACTTCATGTCATACTAACCGAACTCCACGAGGCCGGCCGCATTGACCGGCAACTCGTGGGAAGGTGCGCACGCCAGGGAGATCCCGGCAGCTATGGGGTGATCGTGTCGGCCGAAGACCCGCTCCTTATAAAAGGACAATCCGGAGTCATCTGTTGGTGTGCGAGGCACATGCCCGAGGGATCAGGCCTCTGGAAATCCGTGGTGAAAGGCGCCCTTTTCCTGGCGCAAAAAAAGATGGAGCGACTGCATGGGAGGATAAGGCATCAACTACTCAAACAGGACGAAAAAATTGGAAGCATGCTATCATTCTCCGGTACCCAGGAATAAAACCTCGGGGATATAAATTCGGGTATTATACAAGAATAGCGGACACGGAAATACGTGGTAATGTCAAAAGTTTTATGAAAAAAAGGAGAAAAAAATGAAACCGCAAAGAAACCACAGCCGACATTAGCCGAAAGAAGCCAACAGTAGGGGCTATTAAGCCGGGCTTTAAGCCAGGACACAGAGGAATCCTTATAGATAAAAAGCGCCATAAAGTCTTTCAGAGTTCACAGAGTATTTCTCTGTGAACTCTGTGGTTAGGTTGTCTCTGTGTTCTCTGTGGTTAATTTGGAATACATGAGAGGGAGGAGTGAATGACAGGAAGGTCGCTTATTGCAGCAGTTATGATAGCAGTTTGTATTATGGTGGCCGGCTTGGAAGCTTCCGCCCTGGCCGATGATTTCGAATGCATGATAGAGCCGTATCAGGAGGTCAAGGTCAGCAGCCAGGTGCCGGGCATTATAGAAGAGGTGCTGGTGGAGCGGGGTGACATCGTTAAGAAAGGGCAAGTGCTGGCGCGTCTGAAGTCCGGAGTCGAGAAGGCGGACGTCGAATTTGCGCGTGCGCAGGTCGAATTCAGCAAACGGAAGCTTGAACGGAGCAGGGACCTTTACGAAAAAAAGCTTATATCCGATAACGATAAGGACGAACTCGAAACTGAAATCAGAAAGGGAGAAAGCCAGCTTCAGCAGGCAATTGCGAAGCTGGAATTACGGATTATCCGCAGCACGGTGGACGGCGTTGTGGTCAAGCGGGACCTCTCGTCAGGCGAGTACGTCGGGGACAAGCCGATCCTTACCGTGGCGCAGATCAACCCCCTGAATGTGGAGGCGATCGTCCCGGTCAGGAAACTTGGCTCTGTGGCACTCGGCATGAGGGCTGAGGTGCGGCCGGAGTCTCCGGTCGGCGGCGTATATGCGGGCACGGTAGTCATCGTCGACAGGGTTATCGATGCTGCAAGCGGTACCTTCGGTGTGCGCGCAGAGCTGCCAAACCCTTCTCTCAGTCTTCCTGCCGGCCTCAAATGCAAGGTCCGCTTTTTCAGGAAATAGTCTGACCGGCCTTTCTCGCCGTAATAAGAAAGAAAGGCGTTTCCAGGTCGATATCGCTGACTGAGATATCCAGCAAGCCGAGCTCCTCCAGCTGGTTCCTGTAAACCTCGGGTGAGCGGAAGGAGTGGGCAAAGAGCAAAAAGGGGACCATCGAAAATGGCGTCTCTTTTTTCGCGACTTCCAGGGGGCCCCGTTCGAATATCAGTATCGTACCTCCTGGCGCCAGCGCATCGCACGCCTTTAAGATCAGGTGGTTCGCGATGTTGACGGGCCAGTCATGGAGTATCGACTTAAATGTGATGAGATCGAAGCCACCCGGTATAGGGTCGGCAACCGCATTACCGGCAAAGAAAGATATCCTGTCAGCCTCGGGTTCAGGTCTTACGTGCTCTCTCCCTATATCGCAGACGAGAGGCAGATCGAAGATCGCCACCTGAATTCCCGCGTTTTTTTTGCAGACCTGCAGGGCGAATTCGCCGCTGTTGCCCCCGATATCGAGCATATGAAGATGGGCTCCTAAGTCATGATATTTTAAGCAGGCCCGGGCCTCGTATCGGGTGAGGATGGTGGTAAAACGCATCCAGCGTCTTGTAAGCTCACGGCTTCCGGGGCTGTTATCGAAGCACCTGCTGTAATCGAAGAGGCGCAGCATCGATGCGCGCCGCATGAATTCCCCCGGGTCCCGGACCAGATATGCGAAGTTGTACAGGACATCGCGTGCAGCGAAGAGCGAAAAATCAAGTTTGGCTTCGAGGAGATCTCGACTGCGCAACGCCCCGGAGAAACGTTCTGTCAGACGGATTTCGTTGTCCTCCTCTGTCACAACATGATAAGCGAGCAACAGGTCAAGCAGCAGCCGCAATCCTTTGCCATCGGTTTTCATCTCTGTTTTCATTATTTCGAATGAAGAAAAACGATGTTGCACAAGATGGTCGATGAGTGACATTTCCAAGGCAGTAGCCAAGGCTCTGGCGCCTATGAAATCCCGTATAAAATAATCAACGTCCGGGTAAACCGGTTCATCGCCTCTGCTATTATCGCAAGATGTCAAACAGCTATTTCCTTTCGCTCAGAAATTCCCATAATAAGCGCTCTTGAGCACAACCAGCTCGTCGCCTTCCATCCGGTAATCGATGCCGACATCGTATTTCAGGTGATCGAGAGACGACATGTGCTTTATTACAAATGAGACAGTTTCAGCGGGGTAATCCATCCGCCGCAGGAACCACAGAAACTGCTGAACGTTTATGCCGGAAAAATAGACGCAGTCGTTCTGTTGTTTATTGGCGACGCAGATGGTTGAACAGTCGAGCAGTTCTGGCCAGAGGATTTTTTTTAGGGACAGCCGGGTCGTATCGATGAAGGCAGAGCATGCGATCTTTGCAGAGATATCTTCGAGGTGACGCCTGGGGTCGAAGAAGAAATAGAAGTTTTCGAGCCTGGTGGCGCGCGCAGTGAGTGAATAGTTGATACCGGCCGAAACGGTGCTCCCCGGGTTGCCGAGATACATGTGAATTTCATCGATGGCCGTGTTTCCAGAGACGAGCTCCTTGTCGATATCTATCGAGAACATGAAATAGTGAAGGCTCTCATTAGGCTTTATCCCGCAGGCGGCAATCGGCTTCATGGCTTCGATGACTACAGACATCGAGTTCCGTCTGTTCCTCCTTGCATAATCATAAAAATAGAATTCCCAGGTAGTCCGGTCTTCCCATCGTTTAACACCCCAGACGGTGCGGGAATCTCCCACCGCCTCTCGGAGCTTCTGCACGAGCAGGTGCGCTCGGTCACCCGCATCCTCGAGTTCAAAAGAACGAAAGAGCAGGTTGGAGGCCCTGAGCTTGCCGCATACAGGAGCAAGAGGCTCATAATTCCACAGGCAGTAATTGTAAAAGATTTCTCGTTCGGTCGAGTATTCGAATTTCTCCATAATATCTTCCGTGGTCCCGGCCTGCCTTCTTCAGCAGGCCGCCCCCGCAGCGTCTTCCTCAGACAGGAATGGTGAGAGCAAGTCTCTGTCGTCGCCATATTTGGCGATATACGCGCTCGAAAGCCCCCAACACTCTTTTGCCTTGCAGCCGGTCCTGTGCGCGCATGACCCGAAGCCGTTTTCGTTGAAGTATTTCCAATAAAGAGGAGGGATGACTGTATACGCCAGGGTCCCATCGATATATCCAGGTTCCGGCACAGGGATGCATTGAGGGAAGCTCTTGAATACGAGCGGTCTGCCGGAGACAGCGACCGCATCCAGCATTCCCGGGATTACCGTATTCAATTCCGCCAGGCTTATTATGAGGTTCTCAGTATCAGTCCTTTGCATGGGAAAGTAATTCCAGACGTGGTACTCGGATGCCGGCGTCCTTCCGAGGAGACTCAGAAACTCAGGCATATCCCTGAAATTCAACCTGGTGACGACTGTGCTCGTAATTACGTTTGCGCCAGCTTCGTCCGCCGCATAAAGCCCTTCCCATGTCTCACTGAACGAACCCGGCCGGCGCGTGATCGCATCATTGATTTCCTCGCGTCCGTGAAGGCTTATGAAAAACTCGTTCACTCCCGCATTCACCAGCTGCTTCGCATATCCCCTGTCGGACAGCCTTCTTCCGTTTGTCTGTATCTGGATCTTCCTGAACCAGCCCGCAGACGCCGCAAAGGCCGCATATTTTTCGAGCTCGCTGAAGGTCGTGATCTCGGCACCCGAAAGGATCAGGCAGTCATGCACCCCTGCGGAGACTATATCGCCGATGAGTTTCCTGTACACGTCGAAATTTAAAAGAGGGAGTGAGTTCTTCACTTTGGAAAGCATGCAGATAATGCAGTCGTTGTTGCAGCCGTACCAGGCCGTTATCGTGACATATCTCTTCAGATCGATTCTCGTGTAATCCATTGCCTCACCGTGAGGAGTCACAGTTAATGCCCTTCCATCCCGTAGTAGAAGGTTAGAAAATCCCTTCCCTTCCTGTCAATGCCGCCTGAGATATGTCCGAATTTCCTTGTTCTCATGCGATCATAGAAGCCGTTGAATTCTTCAGGAGGTATACTGAAATGGCGGCATGCTGCGGCCAGCTGAGGCGCGATATCCTCCAGCAGGAGGCCGGCATTGTATACGTTGATGTCGAAGGATCTCCTCTGATTTCCCTCTTCCGTTACGTCCATGTACATAAGTTGCTTCCGCCGCAACCTGTCCGAAGCGGTCCCTGTTATGTCCCTCACAATATCGAAGGACTTCCGGTGGTCAGGGCCGTAATAAATAGCCGACACCTGTTCCAGGATATCCTCCGGTGAATATTCGGGGCGGCACGTGTAATTTGTTATCGCCCGCCGTGAGCGACCCGATGCGTCCCACTTGAATCCCTCGAAAAGAAGCAAGGGGACGGATTTGCGTTGTCCGGTCAGCATGGCATCCATCATTCTGTCCACAAATTCGAGATACACCTTGAAGGTGCAGGCTGCCTCGTCTTCCTCAAAACCGAAGTAGATGATCTTTGCATACGGCAGGTTTTCCTGTACCCTTCCCAGAAACTCATCCGGCATTCCCAGCCTTATGCAAGTGCCTGTGATCAGGTAGTATGGGTCCTCTTTTACCGCATTCCTGTGTATGCTCAACATAAAACGGTTCGCGAGCATGGTTTTGTGAATAAGTTTGAAGGACCGTTCAAGGCCGTACTCGATGCCCAGGCTGCTGATCAGTTTTATCAGCAAATCTGCTTTTTCAGGAGCGCCTTCCGTCCTGCAAGGGACCGGCAAGGCAGTCGGGATGATGAGCGGTTTATCCGGTGTCCCGGCCGGCATCCCATTGCCTTCGCCTAGAACATTGTTCAAAAGCGCGGCAAGCCGTTTTGCGATGAGAGGATTCAGGATGATGCAGTTGGTAAACCGCACTGTCATGTTGTTCCCAGCCGGAGGCGCGCCGGCCGCCATACCGAAGGGGAGATCAATGCCGCCGTTAGGCGCGGAGCCTCCTGTTCCGAAGAGAAGCTTTATCTCTCCCAGGGAGGCTTCTACTGCGCAGGCATCGGCTAAATAACTGCGCATTGTTGAGCCATCCCAACGGATATTCGTGTCCGGACCGCCGGATTGTCTTTGTTTATCAGGCATTAGCAGTCTTTCTACCTCCCGGTTGCTACGACATGGCTGCGATTTCCCGCTAGTATGGCCTTTATTCCAATTATACAAAAGATCGGAGAAAAGATTCCATAAAGGCATGTCTAAAATAAGATTTAGGACGTGCCAGCCTGATGCTGCCGTTGATTCTTTGTAACCGTTTGAGTTAGTCTATTAACACGTCTTTTACACGATGTCCATATGGAATATCGCTGTCGAGAAAAAGCTTATTAAAGAGTAAAATACCTTTCTGCGAAATATGATCATACTGTTTAACCCGGCAAATAACTGTAAGAGGATATGGCAGCTGGAAAAACAATACCGTCCAAAATAACACGCCCGGGCCTGTCCGGGGTGGTCCAAAGAGAGAGACTCTTCGACCTTCTCGACGGTGAGCTGGAAAGGCCTGTAGTGTGGGTATCCTCGCCTGCCGGTTCAGGAAAGACTACTCTTATTTCAAGCTACCTGGACTCTCGCAAACTCCCATTCATCTGGTATCAATGTGATGAAGGAGACTCGGACCTCCCGACATTCTTTTCTTACATGGGGCTTGCCGCAAAAAAGGCTGCGCCGCGTGACAAAAACCGTCTGCCGCTTCTGACGCCGGAATATCTTGCAGGCATTCCTGTATTTACCAGACGATATTTTGAGAAACTCTATGGCCTTCTCATAAAACGATACGCATCACGCATTACGCAGCACGGTTTCTTCATCGTCCTTGACAACTATCAGGATGTGCCTGCCGACTCCCCGTTTCACGACATGATAGCCAATGGTTTTGCTATTATTCCTGACGGTGTTCATATCGTGGTCATAAGCCGCAACGACCCGCCGCCTGCATTGGCCCGTATGCAGGCAAATGAGAAAATCAACCTGCTTGAATACAGTGACATTCGCTTTACATTTGAAGAATCAGGGGAACTTGCTCATGGACGCATTCCGAAACTGGACAATAAATTCATAAAAGAGCTGCATGAAAAGACGGAAGGATGGGCAGCCGGAATAATCCTGATGCTCGCGAGGACGAATTTTAAAGGGGCAGGGAGTGGAAATTGGGAGGATTTTGCGAATGAAAGAGTATTTGATTATTTTGCCGAAGAGATCTTCAGCAAAACCGAAAAAGGGGTACAGGACTTCCTGCTGAAGACCGCATTTCTGCCCGTTCTCAGCATCCCTCTGGCCGGGAAGCTGACAGGGGCCGGCAATGCGGGGCAGATCCTCCCGGCCTTAAGCCGGAACCATTATTTCACGGACAGACTTTCGGGGAGCGGACAAGGGTACCAGTACCACCCGTTGTTCAGGGCTTTTCTCTTAAACATGGCGAAGAGCAGATTTACTCCGGACAAAGTGGCTGTTATACAGAGAGAAGCGGCGATGCTCCTTGAGCAATCCGGAGAGGTAGAAGAGGCGGCAAGGCTTTACGGCGCTGCCGGTGACCGGCAGGGTCTCGTCCGGATGGTAATAGATCATGCGCGGGAACTCCTGATGCAGGGAAGAAACAAGACCGTTGAAGAATGGATAGCGCGTGTCCCTGCCGGGCCTGAGGATGACAATCCGTGGCTTTCATACTGGACCGGTATGTGCTCGTTTCCTGTTGATATGCCCCGCGCAAGAAAACATTTTGAAAAAGCCTTTGAGTCGTTCAGGGCTGCGGATGACACGGCAGGTATATATCTTTCATGGGCGGCCATCGCAGATACCTGTGTATTTGGGCTTAATGAGTGGAAGCGGCTTGATGACTGCATAGCTGTCTTTGAAGGCCTCAGAAGAGCATATCCTTCATTCCCCTCAAAAGAAATAGCCCTCATCGCATCATCCAGAATGCTTATATCTCTCACCCTGAGAAGAACGGACCAGCCGGCACGTGTGCATAAATGGCTGGAGCGCGTATCGGGTCTCCTGCAGGAAAACCCGTCCGTTGATATTAAGATGGACACCGTATTTTCAATGAGCGTTTATTATTTATGGCTGGGAGAGTATGACAGGAATGCCCTTCTGCTTGAAAGGGCGGAGGCTGAAATCCAATATCACCAACCGTCTCCCTTTGCGGTCATTCGCATAAAATTGATGAAGGGCATTCATTACTGGATTACGGCACAGTATGGTCCCGCCCTGGCTGCCCTGTCGGAGGGGCTGGAGATCTCGGACCGGAGCGGAGTGCATGTTTTTGATTCCCTCTTGTGGGGTTTCAGGGCAGCTGCGGAAATGGCGCCCGGCAATATGGAGCTTGCGGAGATCTCGCTGAAAAACCAGATGGCAGCTCTCCTGAACATGGCAAATAGCCTGGACGTCTTTTTCTATCACATCAACTCCGCCTGGTATGCGCTCCTTAAGGGAAACGCATTACTTGCCGCTGAAAATATGGATACAATATCTGCAAAGGTGGTCAAAATGGGAGCCCCCTATTACAGGGCCTTGTGGAATATTGGCATGGCGCAGGTGGCGTTCCTGCAAGACCGCACGAGGGAAGCAAAGACCCATATTCACACAGCGCAGCGGATAAGTCTGGCTATGAAGAGCCGCGTTATGGAGTGGTACAGCCTTTTGATCGGCGCCTGGTTCCTTTTGAAGGAAGGCAGGGAAAAGGAAGGGCTTCTGAGGCTTCGTCGGGGGCTGTCGCTGGGCAAGAGGCACGGTTATGTCCATCTTGAATTCTATCAGCCTTCGGTCATGCAATTCCTTTTCGCTAAGGCGCTGGAGGAAGGGATAGAGCAGGAATATGTTAAGGGGCTTATCAGAAAACTGGGGCTGACTCCTCCTATAGTTTCAGACACCTCTTCGCTCCTGCCCCTGGATAAGAGGAGGATGGGCAGGGTTGTTTTCGTTGAAAACTGGCCTTATCCTGTAAAAATCTATACTCTCGGCAGGTTTGAGGTAATCAGGGACGACAAGCCGTTCGTGGTTGCCGGGAAGGTCCAGAAAAAACCCCTTGATCTGCTCAAGGCCCTTATCGCCTTCGGCGGCAAAGATGTGCCTGAGGAGCAGTTGACCGATGCGCTCTGGCCCGAGGCAGAGGGCGACCTTGCGCACAAGTCCCTTGAAATGACGCTGAGCCGTTTGCGACGACTGCTCGGTGGAGAAAACGTTATCAAACACAACGCAGGGCAGCTGAGCATAAACCCGCTTTACTGCTGGGTGGACAGCCTTGCGCTGGAGCATATATCCGGGAAGATCAGGAAATCCCCGGCTGATCAGCTTGCGCCGCTCTGCAAAAAAGCCGCCGGCTTGTATAAAGGACATTTTCTTCCTTCTGACGCTAACCAGGAATGGGCTGTATCCAGGCGCGAAATACTGAAAAACAGCTTGCTCCGTATAATTATCACAGCGGGGCGTCATTATGAGCAGGAAGAACAATGGGAAAATGCGGTTGAATATTACATGAAGGGGCTGGATACGGACAAGCTTGCAGAAAAATTCTATCAGCGACTAATGATCTGTTATCAGAAACTCGGCAACAAGGCAGATGCGGCCAGGACATTCAACTGCTGCCGCAACCTGCTTCATAACAATCTTGGCATAGAGCCTTCCGCTGAAACCCAGGCCATCTATTCCTCAATACTTCAAAAGCAGTAAAGCCCTCCCGCATCTTTTTCATTTTTTCTCAATCTGTGGGTAATTTGTGGGTACCGACTGTGTATAATACCCTCGATTATGGCCGAATTCACAACCGCAGACAGCTTTATTGTTCGCGTATACAGGGTCGATACGGAAGACCACCTGAAAATCTCGGGATTGGTGGAAACGATGGACGGCTCCGGGGAGCGGGTGCCTTTCACCGGCGTTGATGATCTGGCCGCGATATTGAACCACAGTGTCAGGAGGCCGAGGAAAAGGGAGCGGAAATGAATCAAATCCGGCTGATGTATCAGGGTGATTTGCGCATAGTACCCCATTGGGGACGGGGCTGATCAAGAGTGCTTTTATTATAATTATAATAAATATAATTTTATATAATTTGTTTTACGTGTCTGGCAATGTTAATATTTTTTTGTGGGTTGTCCTCCGCTGTTTTAATGACGCACGGTGAAAGGAGTGCGTTTATAAACTCACAAAAAAAATGAGTTTATGGACAGACTCTAATTAAACATGAAGGGGGGGTGTTTGATGAGGCGTATTCCATTTGGTTTGCGGTGGTTCTGTCCGGGTTTCCGCTCGCTTTGTTTTATCCTTGCCATTTTCATATTCTTGCCGCTGCCTGCATCTGATGCCGAAGACCTGCTGCAGGTCTACCAGCTTGCTGTTGATCACGATCCTCAGTTCAAGGGCACTGAATTTGAGCGGCTGGCGATACGGCAGTCGCTGAATCAGGCATATGCGAAGCTGTTGCCGGTAATCAATTTCGAGAACGACTATGGCAAGGAGCGCCAGAATGTCCTCAGTACCCAAAATGCGGTCTATCGGAGTGGTGCGCTCACCTACGGCTCGACATCGTATACGCTGAAGCTGACGCAGCCGATCATTCGTTTCTCGCTCTTCGCCGAACTCGCGCAGGCAAGAAAAGCGGTGACTCGCGCAGAAGCAGAGACTGCGGCAGCCCGTCAGGACCTGATTCTCAGGACTGCCCAGGCTTACCTTACTGCCCTCGCTGCCAAAGAGAACATAGCCTTTGCAAAGGCGGAAAAGTCGGATGTGCAACTTATGTTCGAGCGGGCAAAAGCGCGTTACGAATCCGGTATGGCGCCGGTGACGGACTACGACGACGCCACAGCCAGACTCGCTTCGGTTAATGCCCAGCTTATCAAGGCAGAAAGCGACTATAGCGATGCCATACAGGCACTCATGGAGATCAGCAGCATCGTAATTACTGATCTCAAGAATCTCAAGGAAGAGATGCCGATGAAAGGCCCGGAACCTGAAAATATCGATTCATGGGTCACTACCTCGCTCGAAAGGAATTTTAAGCTCAAGAGTGCTCGATACGATTCCGAGATAGCCGACTATGAGATCAGTCGCCAGAAGGCCGGTCATTTGCCGAACCTGGATTTGGTGGCCTCTACAGACCGTCAGGACTCCGGGGGCTCGCTGTTCGGCGGCGGCAGCAAGATTGGGACCCAGCAAGCGATGCTGCAGATTACTGTCCCGATCTTTGAAGGGTTCGGCGTGATTGCGAGGACTGCCGAGGCGAGGGAGCGGTATAACAAGGCGCTACAGAACTCCGAAAAACAACGTCGCGCTGTCATCCGGCAGGTACACGCTTCTTACGAGGGTATCCTGAGCGCTTCAAGCCGGGCCGAGGCGCTTAAAAAATCGGTTGATTCGCAAACCGTTTTGCTCGAGGCCAAGGAAAAGGGCTTTAAGTCGGGGCTTTATCCGGTAATTGCCGTCATGGATGCAGTTCGGGACTTGTACATGTACCGGAAAGACTATGCACAGAGCCGGTACGATTACCTTGTCAGCGGTCTCAAGTTGAAGGAAGCTGCAGGCATGCTGGACCAATCAGATATTGCGATGATCAACAACTGGCTCCAATGAAAAACGAGGGGAAAAATGAAACCACAAAGTAACCACTGAGAACACGGAGGAATCCTTAATATATAAAGACTCCATAAAGTCTTTAAGAGTGCACAGAGTATTTCTCTGTGTCCTCTGTGGTTACTTTTTGATGATACGACCCGGATGAGAGGGAGGGTAAAATGCTGCGGACATTGAAGAAGAAGGTAAACGGGTTTAAGTATTTCCCGCGCTGGAAGCATAATCAGGACCAAAGGCAGCATCGAAAGATTATGCTTTTTGAGCAGATGGAACGGCGTATTTTGCCTTCAGGCCATGCATGCTTGCCGGCGGCTGTTGTCCTTCACCAGTTCCATTCAACGACAGTCGTACCCCCTCCGGTGGCAGTGGCGTATGACTCGCAGATCCTCCGGGCGACCGCACAGGCTACGAACATCGGCCAGTCATCGGTCTCCCCAACTCCGCACCCGGTTGGCCAATACGGGCAACACAATTGGCATGGAGACGTCTGCCGCTCCGGCACAGCGGTGCAAACCGGTTCTCAGCCGGCGGCTTCGACCTGGCAGCAAGGGCTGACCGCGCCCACGGCAGGTGCTTTGCAGACTGCCCGGCAGACTGCGGCCGGACAATCGTTTCCTGCCTCCAACAGTACAAACAAAGAGATCGTTTTTGTAGATCCCTCAGTTACCGATTACCAGACAATAATAGCTGACATCTATAACAGCCGGCAGACAGCTGATGCCCCACAACTGGAAATCGTTGTGCTGAATCCAAACATGAACGGAATTGACCAGATCAGCGAGGTCCTTTCCCACTGCCAGGGGTTAAGTGCGATTGACATCATCTCTCACGGCGCATCAGGGTTTATGCAGATAGGCAGCAGTTTAGTGAACGAGCAGGCACTGGAGAGCAGTGCTTCCGGGATTGCCGACTGGGGAAAGACCCTTAAGCCCGGAGGGGACATTTTCCTGTATGGCTGTAATATCGCTGAAGGGCAAGCCGGCATAGAATTTGTCCAGACGCTGCATAATGAAACCGGGGCAGAGGTCGCGGCTTCGACAGTTGACATCGGAAGCGCAAACCTGGGCGGAACCTGGAATCTTGATTATACTACCGGGCATATTGGGGCCATGCCGCTGTTCGACAGTCTGAACATGAGCAATTACAACTACCTGCTTGAGGATTTCGTCACCACTTCCCCCAATCAGAATTTCACCGGCACGTCTGGAAACGATAATTTTATATTTACGAACGGGTGGGGAACTGATACAGTTACCGGAGGCGGCGGCACAGATACATTAAACTTCTCTGGCGTGACGGCCAATCTCACATTTACGATCAATACGAACGGCACGGTATCGGTCAACGACGGCAATGGAGACACTGTTGCCGCCTCCGGTATCTCAAACCTCATTGGTGGCAGCGGCAATAATTATTTTGTGTTCCAGAATGGGGCCTCGATCACGGGTACGATAACGGGCGGCTCCGGAAGCGTCAACCAGCTGGACTACTCGGCATACACATCCGCAATCACGGTCGAGCTGGCGACAGGAACTGCGAGCGGGACAGACGGCATCAGCAATATCCATAGCGTAGTGGACGGCTCTGGCAACGATACATTCATCCTTTCCAACGGCTGGGGCAGCGATACTATTACAGGCGGC
>Ga0074045_10000395_pt1 | contig 42992 bp, 37 predicted proteins | sample BogForMeECP23OM2_FD_94442 | JGI IMG/M metagenome (GOLD analysis project Ga0074045, IMG submission 94442) | Bog forest soil microbial communities from Calvert Island, British Columbia, Canada - Bog Forest MetaG ECP23OM2 | ecosystem: Environmental > Terrestrial > Soil > Wetlands ...
TATCCCTCTTCTCCTGCTTTTCTTCCTTTACGTTGGCACGGAAGTAAGCATCGGCGGCTGGGTTGCCGCCCTGGAAAAGCGATTACCCGGCGGAAATACTTCCTCGCTTGCCGTCGCTCCGTCCGTCTTTTACGGTTTTCTTCTCTTCGGCCGCGGCCTGGCGCCAATATTGCTCAAGCGCCTCTCCACGTTCGCAATCTCACTCACCGGACTCTTACTGGCTGCCTCCGGCGCGACTCTGATTGCGCTATCCACCGTGCCCACAACTCTTTTCCTCGGTTCGGCCATTGCCGGCTTCGGCTGCGCTCCTCAATATCCGATTTTCGTAACTTGGCTTGCCCAAATTTTTCGCGAGGATTCCACCTGGCTGGGTGCTCTTTTCTTCGGCGCTGGTGGCTTGGGTGGAGCGGTCCTTCCGTGGCTAGTCGGCATTACCGCCTCGCAGTCGCATTCTCTCCGCAGCGCGTTTCTCCTTCCCCTAACCGTAAGCCTAATCATGGCCCTACTCTCCTTCCGCGCCCGCCCCTCCGCCGCCAAGCCGTTGTAGTGGCCGATCTTCGGGTCGGTTCCGTGCCTGCTTTTTCGCTTTTTGTGGCGGGCGCCTTCCGAGTCCGGCGCTCTTCCTGGCTTCGATTTCTAACGGCCTCGTACCTTTGAACTTGAGGGTAGCCCGTCTGTCGCGTGTGAAGGGTGGGTTCTTCGAACGCCCCGAATCTTTCTCTTGGCCCTTGTGCTCACTGTGTCCTCTGTGGTGAATCATCCCCGTAAGGGCCTCGAAAACAAAAAGGCCTCTGCTCCTACCGAAGCAGAGGCCCTAATTCTCCAAACGGAATTTTCTACCGGTCGATCGTTAACGATTTCGCCAACTTAAAATTAATCTTCGTTTCCGCCGGCAAATTCACGTTCTGTCCACCAGTCCCCCCGGAAGCCGCCAACCCTCCTCCGCCTCCCACCAGCGCCCCGATTCCCGCTCCCTTACCGCCTCCCGCAAGTCCGCCGATCAACGCTCCCGCCGCCGCACCGCCTCCGGTGATGACTGCCGAACGCTTGCCCTTGCCCTTTTCCGTATCGCTCCAGGTGTGCGTGGAGATCAGATAATCTTTCCCGCCGACGTTGACGCTCGTCAGACGAATCGTCAGCAGCGCTTCTCCCTTGAATTTCCCTTGCTTCTTTGCATCCACGATCGTCCCGGTTATCTTGGCGCCCTTCGGCACCGCCACTTCCCCGTTCGCCACGATCGGCGCTGCCAGGTTGCCCTCAAACTCGTCTCCGGCCTTATTCTTATACGAACTGATCGACGTCGCCAGAATTACCGGCAACGTTGTTCCCGCGGGCACCACTAACGGCGCGGGCGGTTCCGGTGGTGGCGCTGGAGCCTGCTCCTGCGCATTCGCCGGATTCGCTGCCTGAGCCTGTTCCTGCGTTGGAACTTGCACTCCTTGCGCCGGAGCCGGTGTTGCCGCCGGCGCCGGCGTTTGTTGCGGCGCCGCCGTCTGGTTCGATGGCGCGGGCGCCTGTTGCGGCGTGGCGCTTTGCATGGAATTCGTGTTTGATTTTCCGCATCCTGCCAGCAACAGCATCCCCGCGATTAGCGCGTAAACAGCCCGGTTCCTCATCGCAACCCTCCGTGTAATTAGTATTTCTCCCAATGTGCCGGCAACTGTGCATCCTATCACTTTCCTCTTACCCTGAGTAGATTCTGCCGTTGTAGCGGCGGCTTCTCTGAAGCGCGTGGCGTTTCCTCTCTTCGGTTGTTTTTCTCTGTGCTCTCGGTGTCCTCTGTGGTGACTCACGCATTTGCCGCCTCCCCTACTCCCTCGATACAATTTCGCCATGCGCATGCCCGAAGCTCGCGTCGCTCCTCCGGTCTCCGCTCGGGAAGCCGCGCGCCTAGCCCTATCCCTCTACAGCTTCGACGCTTCCGCGCAGGCGCTCCCGGGCGAATACGACGACAACTTCCACCTCGTCTCTTCCGATTGCCGCCAATTTGTTTTGAAGATCATGCACCCGGCCCGCGAACGCGCCTTCGTCGACATGCAGTGCCGCGCTCTTACCCATCTTGCCCAACGCGCTCCCCAACTTTCTCTTCCACGCGTCTGTCCGACTCTCAATGGCGAACTCTTCTCTCAGGCTGAACTCCCCGATGGCACCTCTCGCTTCATCTGGCTGCTCACGTTTCTGCCCGGCACGGTGCTGGCCCAGGTCAATCCTCATTCCATGGAACTCCTAGAAAGTCTCGGCCGTCTGCTCGCTGAAATCGATACCGCGCTCCGCGATTTTTCTCATCCCTTCGCCAAACGCGATCTGAAATGGGATCTCACGCGTTCTCTGTGGGCGCGCGAATTTCTCCCTCATATCAAGAATCCCGAGCGTCGCACCCTCGCCGCCAATTTCCTCGACCTCTTCGAACGCGAAGCCCTTCCTCGCATCCCGCACCTTCCCCGTAGCGTCATCTACGGCGACGCCAACGACCACAACGCTCTGGTTTCACCGCCCTGGCCGCAGCCCCGCCAGGTCCTCTCCGTCATCGACTTCGGCGACATGCACGAGTCCATCACCGTTGCTGAACCGGCCATCGCCGCCGCCTACGCCATCCTCGGCCACGACAATCCTCTCCCCGCCGCCTCCGCCGTCCTTGCTGCTTATCACCGCATCCATCCGCTCACCGAAGAAGAAATCGCTGCGTTCTTTCCCCTCTTGGCCGCGCGCCTTGCCGTCAGCGTCATCAATTCCGCGCATCGCAAATCGCTCGTCTCTGAAGATCCTTACGTCACCGTTACCGAAGCGCCCGCCTGGACTGCCCTCGAGCGCCTCGCCAAAATTCATCCTCGCTTCGCGCATTACACGTTTCGTGACGCTTGCGGTATTCCCGCTGTCCCGCATGCTCCGAAGCTCAGCAACTGGCTCGCGCAGAGGCAGCCGTCCGCCGCGCCTCTCATCCCGCACGATCTGCGAAAAGGGAACTGCCTCGCCCTGGACCTCAGCGTCGCCAGCACTTTTCTTTCTTCCGATCCTGCCCGACTCTCCGAACCCGCGCTCTCGCAACAACTTCAAGCTCTTCTGCGCGCCGCGAATGCTTCGGTCAGTATCGGCCGTTACGACGAACCTCGCCCGCTCTACTCCTCGCCTGTGTTCGGTGACACCGCCAATCCACTCGCTGAGCGCCGCACCATTCATCTCGGCCTCGATCTCTTCGTCGAACCCGGCAATCCCGTTTCCGCCCCTTTCGACGCCACGGTCCACGCGCTCGCCAACAATGCCGCGCCTCTCGATTACGGCCCCGTCGTCATTCTTCGCCATGCCCCTGCCCCCGGCCTCGACTTCTTCACTCTTTACGGCCATCTCTCCGCCGCAACGCTTTCTTCGCTGAAAGTTGGCCAGCACATCTCCCGTGGCGAAGTTTTTGCTCACGTCGGCCACGCCCGCGAAAATGGCGGCTGGCCTCCGCATCTTCATTTTCAAATCGTTCTCGACCTTCTCGATCGATGCACAAATTTTCCCGGTGTGGCTTTCGCCTCCGAGCGCCCCGTCTGGCTCGGCCTGTCTCCCGATCCCAATCTCATCGTAGGCATTCCTGCCAGCCATCTTCCGCCGTCCGCTCCTTCGCTCGACGCAACCCTTGCCACTCGCCGCGCCCTCCTCGGCAGAAATCTCAGCATCTCCTACAGCCATCCGCTGAAAGTCGTCCGCGGCTGGAAACAATATCTCTTCGACGACACCGGCCGCGCGTTCCTCGATGTCTACAACAATGTTCCCCTCGTCGGCCACTCGCATCCTCGCGTCGTTCGCGCTGTGCAGGACCAGCTCGCTATCCTCAACACCAACACGCGTTATCTCAACGACAACGCCAATCGTTACGCCGAGCGCCTGACGGCTCTTCTTCCCGCGCCTCTCCGCGTCTGCTACTTCGTCAATTCCGGCAGCGAAGCCAACGAACTCGCTCTCCGCATCGCTCGCGCACACACCGGCCGTGACGATATCCTCGTCCTCGAACACGCTTACCACGGCCACACCAACACGCTCATCGACATCAGCCCTTACAAATTCAATGGGCCCGGTGGACGCGGCCAAAAGCCCTGGGTCCACGTCGCTCCTATCCCCGACGATTATCGTGGTCTCTACCGTCGCGGTGAACCCGACCTGGGAAACAAATACGCCGCCCACGTCGCTGAGATTTTCGCGTCGCTGCACAGGGAAGGGCGGGGCATTGCCGGGTACATCGCGGAAAGCCTTCCCAGCGTCGCCGGTCAAATCGTCTTTCCGCCGAACTATCTCACCGAAGTTTACAAACACGTTCGCGCACACGGCGGCGTTTGCATCGCCGACGAAGTTCAGGTAGGTTTTGGCCGCTTAGGCACTCATTTCTGGGGATTCGAATCGCAGCACGTGGTTCCCGACATTGTGGTCTTCGGCAAACCCATCGGCAACGCCTTTCCGCTCGCCGCCGTCGTCACCACTCCGGAAATCGCCGCGTCCTTCGCTAACGGCATGGAGTTTTTCTCGACTTTTGGCGGCAATCCCGTCGCTTGCGTCGCCGGCCTCGCGGTCCTCGACGTTCTCCGCGACGAGCGCCTCCAGCAGAACGCTTTCGAAGTCGGCTCGCGGTGGATCGCCACTTTGCAATCGCTGCAATCCACCTACCCGCTTCTTGGCGACGTTCGTGGATCCGGCCTTTTTCTCGGCCTCGATCTCGTCAACCATCGCGATACGCGCGCTCCCGCCGCCGATCAAGCCTCGTACGTGGTCAATCGCCTCCGCGAACTCGGTATCCTCGCCGGCACCGACGGCCCGTATCACAACGTCATCAAGCTTCGCCCGCCGCTAATCTTCTGCAACTCCGACGCCACTCTCTTCACCGAGACCCTAGCCCGCATCCTGGGCGAAGATCCCGCCGCCCCAATTTAACTTCTGTGAGCGCAGGAGGGATTCCTCAGGGGCCAAAGCCCACGTTTTTCGGAGGTTTTTTCGGCAGCGCTGAAGCCGTGCCCTCCCATCGACGCGCGCTCAATCCTTTTGCACGATCCCCGTCACTCCGGCGATAAACAACGTGGCCAAAATCCACCCCAGCAAGATCTGCAATCGCAAAAATCCAAACAAAAATCGTGGCGAATTCATCGACCCCGCTGGCCGCGCAGGCGCCGGGTCCGGCCTCCAATAATCCGTCTGTCCCAACTTCACCAGCGGCAACGAATTCTCCAGCGAATAGACCAGCGGCCCCAGCGGCTCATAAAATGCCGGCGCCCGCCCATTCTGCTTGAAATACGCGTACGCCTGCGGATCCTTCGGTACCATCATTCCTACGGACCGCGCTGCCGAGTACACGCCCCAGCCCAACAGCACCAGGATCGCCAACCCCAGCAGCGCGCGCATCGGATAATACCCGTAGCCCACCACCAGGCTCAGCGGCCACCGGAACAGCGCCGACGCGACGCTACCCTCTTCCTTCCAGATGCGGTCTTCCATTTCAAACAGCACTCGCCGCTCTCCGCGGTCGAATCCCGCGTCACTCATTACTTTCGCCAATTGCCGGTAGGGCTGCGGTGTGAACGGCTGCTGCAGCTTCAGCCACTGCAACCGGTTTTTCGTATCCGTTAAATCCGTGGCGATGTGTCCGTATACAAAGCCATCCAGGTCCAATTTCCCCGCGCTCGGCCAACTCGCGGTGTCGTCCTGAATCGCGCCCGCCGTTCCGTTTCGCAAGATCAACGTCACGCCGCCCGGACTGCTCACTCCCGTCCACACCAGAGTCCCCTTGATCACCGCGTTCACCATTCGCACTTCGCCTTCGGCGCTGAATCCGCTGCGAAACATCCCGTTGCCCTGCACATTCATGCGGTCCGCATTCAGCGCCCGCCCTGCCGCATTCTTGAACGACCCTCCGTCACACTCGAGGTTGTCTCCAATTTGCGCGCTCAGCAGGTTTACTTCGCCTTGCGCTCGAAACCCACCTCGAAAAAACACGAATCCTTTCACGTTGATCCCGTCCGCATTCAGGGCGCGTCCGCTTGCGTTCTTGAATACCCCTCCATCGCAACTCAAATTGTTTCCGATTTGCGCTCCTGCCAGGTTCACTTCGCCTTCCGCAACGAATCCTCCGCTCAGCAGTGCGTTTCCTTGCGCGCTGATGCGGTCCGCATTCAGCGCCACTCCGCCCGCGTTCTTGAACACGCCCTGGTTGCACTCCAGGTTCCCGCCAATCATCGCGCCCGGCAGCCGGACCTCTCCCTCCGCGCTGAAGCCATCGCGCAGAAACACGCTGCCGTGCACGCCGGCGCGATCTGCGCTCAACGCCCTTCCGCCGGCATTCTTGAAGGTACCGTCATTACACTCCAGGTTTCCGCCGATCTCCGCTCCGAGCAGCCGCACTTCTCCTTCCGCAATGAACGCATTCCTCAGGAACACGCTTCCTTGCACGTAAATCCGGTCCGCCCGCAACGCCTTCCCGCCGGCATTCCGGAATCTTCCCGCGCCGCAGTCCAGGTTGCTGCCAATCTGCGCCCCCAGCAATTGCACTTCGCCCTCAGCGTAGAATCCGTTGCTCAGCGTGACACTTCCTTTCACTGTCGCGCATTCCGCATTAATCGATCGCACCGCGCACCCGCTCAAGCTAAGGGTCGGAACCTCCAGGAATCGCAGTGTCGTCTCGCGCCGCAGGCCGCAGCACGTCAGCACCAGCGGGAAGGGTACTGTGACGAAGGACAAATCCAGTTCGCCTTCGATCCGCGCGCCGTGCGCCTGAATCCCTCGCTGGTCCACGCACTCCCGCGCCTCATGATCCACGCACAGCCAGCGAATCAATTCCGCTCGGATCGCCCTCGTCTCGCCCCACAGGTCTGACTTCCTCGCATCGTTCGTCGGATCGGCATCTTTCTTACTCGGTCCGCACCACGCCATCTCTCCTGCAGGCGCCGCGTGCAGCAACTTCTCCTCCGCCTCGCGCAAAGGCGCAAACTGTGCACGCGCCAGAGCAGTCAGTTCCGCCGCCTTCTTCTGCGCTGCTTCGCTCATCGTCTCCTCGCACACCCCTAGTGCACTGCCAGCCTTATATCACGCCAGGCCTGTTTTCACGCGAAGGAACACTCATCAGAGTGTGGTGGTAGGGGATCGGAACGTCAGCTCCGACATAAAGCGCGTGGCTATCTTTGGACTTCAGCCCCAGGTATCTCTGTACTCTCTGTGTACTCTCTCTGTGGTGAATCACCCGCATTGAGCTATATTCGGAAGGCGCACCGACGTGGCTGATTGCTCAATCATAGCAGCCACGCTGTCATCCTGAGCGGCGCGCAGGTTGCGCCGCGAAGGATCTCAATAGTCGAGGGGTCCAGCGGGCAAGACGCCATCTCATCTCACGCGCCGCAAATCCACTCCGCTGACAATTACTTTGCGGCCCTTTTCACCTTCGGCGCTTCCGTCGCCGGCACTTCTTCCCCAAGCGCCGTGGCCAAATCGATTTGATGGTCCTGCTCTTGCACGAGAATCTGCCGGATCTGCTCGGCCAACGCATACTCGCCCAACTGTTCACACTGCTGCACCCGCTCCCGGTAATTGCGGATTGTTTCCGTCTCATTCGCCAAATCAGCTCGCAGCATTTCCTCTGCTTTTTCCGAAGTCTTTACGGGTTTGGGCGTTGCGACCGGCATTTTGCCAAGATAATCAATCTGCCGAGAAATAATCAGCGCATGGTCCAGCTCCTGCTTGGCATGCAAGGCAAGCTGGTCCGCAATGGCCATGTACTCCGCACCCTTCAGTACCTGCGAGTAAATCACGTACGAAATGATGGCCTGATATTCCCGGGCCAGGTCTTCGTTCAGGTACTCCGCCAGTCGGTCTCGTGAAATCGATTGCTCCAGTTCACCCGATCGTGTCGCCGCCATAATGGTTTCTCCTTGTCCGCCGCAATTTGCCATGGGCCGTGGGTTCGTGGATGGTACGCCTGTTCTTGGCGGGACACAATCCATTAACATCCTGAGTTAACCTCCTGAGCTGCGACCGCTTATTCCACTACCAACACCTTCAGTTTCGCTTTTTCCAGCTTGGCATTGACTCCAGCCAGGTCCTTTTCCACCACACTTTTCCACCGAGCCAGCGCCCGTGTACTCGCCGCATCCCACGCTTCCGCCGCCGTCCTTAAATCCGCGGTCGGCGCGACATCCGCGCTTTCCGCCACCACCAGCAAGCCGGTCAACGCCAACGCCACCTTCGGAAGCGGTTCCTGCCCATTCCCCGGAAGCGCCAGCCCGAACAACATAAAATAATCATCTCCACCATCACCGTTGCCCGCCGACTCCGTCTTCTGGCTAAGCTCCTCCAGCGATGTCACAACCTCTTTGTCACCCACGGCATCCTTTTTGCGCTCCTCAATCTGATTCTGCAAATCAGTGGCCTGCCGCGAGGCTATAGACACGTCGCCAATTCTTTCGCTCAGTTGCGACGCCAGCACAAACTGGCTATGCAGCGCTTCTGGAGTGGCCTTCACGCGTGGGTCCATCTTTACGATCAACGGTTGCGTGTTGCTCTTCCCGTTGGCCGTCAACTTCACCGAATATGTCCCCGGCACCACGAACGGCCCCGCCGTCAGGAAGTACGATTTGCGCACGCCCTTAGGCAACGCATAGTGCAAATCCCAAACGAATCGATGTGCCCCGGCTTCATTCGGCAGAGACTCTTGCTTGTGCACCCAGTTCATCGTAAACGCCACGGACTCGGGCTTCGTTGGCGTCAACTTGTCGTCGCTCGAAAATCGCCGCACCAATTTTCCCGCGGCATCGAAGATTTCCAGTTGAACAGGCGAAGCTGATTTCTCCTTCAAGTAGTAGTCCAGCACCGCGCCATCCGGCGGATTCTCGGCCAACGGTTCGTCCGTCGGAACGGGCGTGCCCTGATCCCATCCCCGCCGCACGCGATACGCCATTTCCGGCGGGAATAGCCACACCTCGCTTGCTGCTGCTTGCCGATCCACCACCCGCAGCGGCGTCATATCATCTAGGATCCAGAACGCCCTTCCAAACGTCGCCACAACCAGATCATTGTCGTGCACCACCAAATCACGCACCGACGTAACCGGCAGGTTCAACTGCAGCGATTGCCAGTCTTCCCCATCATTGAACGAAACATACACGCCCGTTTCCGTGCAGGCATACAGCAGCCCTCGCCTCACCGGATCTTCGCGAACACAATTCAAGAAGCTTCCTTCCGGGATTCCCCGCGAAATGCGCTTCCAACTGTTCCCGAAATCCTGCGTGCGATATAGATACGGTTTCACATCCTCAAGCCGGTGCCGGTCCACTGCTGCGTATGCCGTTCCCGCATCGAAATGCGATGCCTCAATGTGCGTCACTTTGCTCCATGCCGTAATTTCCGCCGGAGTCACATCCTTCCAGCTTTTTCCTTCATCCTGCGTCAGCTGAATCAGCCCGTCATCCGTTCCTGCCCAGATCTCTCCCGGGCGCACGTAGGATGGGCCAATCGTATAAATAACCCCGCGCCGCCTGCTCGTCGGAGCGTCCGCCGCTGTCGCCGCATCCAGATTCGCAGGCACGCCCGGATCTTCCCGCGTCAGGTCCGGGCTGATCACTTGCCACGAATTTCCGCCGTCCGCCGTTCGAAACAGTACCTGCGAACCAAAGTACAGCACGCGCGGACCGCTCGGCGAAAACACCAGTGGCAACGTCCATGCCCGCCGGTACGCACCCGCATGCGCCAGCATCGGCGGCATCTGCTGAATTTCTTCGTTGCTCAAATCCTGGCGGCTCACCGTGCCGCCGTAAACCACGTCGCGATTCAGCGGGTCCGGCGCGATATACCCGTTCTCGTCCCCGGCATCCATCGGGCGCCAATCATGCACGCTCAACGAGGCGTATTTGCCGCGGCTCGGCGTGGCTGCCGCGCCGCTGTCCTGCTGCGCCCCAAAGACCCAGTAGGCGAACTGATTGTCGGTTGCGACATGATAAAACTGCCCAGTTGTCTGGTTGTTCCAGGAACTCCACGTCTCGCCGCCATTGCGTGTCACAATCGCGCCCTGGTCGCAGCCCAAAATCATTCGTTGCGGGTCGTCAGGATCAATCCACAATTCGTGGTAATCATCGCCACCCGGCGCGCCCTTCCATGCGTCGAACGTCGCCCCGCCATCCCGCGATCGATACGCGGCAACGTTCGGCAAATACACCGTGTCGGGATCTTTTGGATCGACGCTCACTTCTCCGAAATACCACCCGCGTTCCCAGACGCGCTTGTCATTCGAAACGCGTTTCCAATTCTGGCCGCCGTCGTCTGAACGAAAGAGTCCGCCTTCTTTTGCGTCAGCCACCAGGTAAATCCGCTGCGCATTGCCCGAGGCAAACGCAATTCCCATCCGGCCAAGACCCTCTGAGGGCATTCCGAGCCCGCTCACCTGTTCCCAGTGCTCCCCGCCATCCTTCGACCGGTACAGCCCGCTTCCCGGCCCATTCGATGGCGCATACACGCTCCACGGCGGACGCCGTGTTTGCCACAGCGCCGCGTAAATCGTTTGCGGATTCCCGGGCTCGAACGCCAGGTCAATCGCGCCCGTGTTTTCATCTTTGAATAGCACGCGTTGCCAGTTTCTTCCTCCGTCGTTCGACCGGTAAACGCCGCGTTCTGCGTTCGGCCCATACGCATGTCCCAGCGCCGCCACAAACACGCGATTCTCGTCCTTCGGATCCACCAGAATCCGCCCGATCTGCCTCGACGCGGTCAATCCAATCCGCGCCCACGTATGGCCGCCGTCCGTCGACTTGTACATCCCATTTCCGCCGGAGATCGACGACCGCATGTCCGCCTCGCCCGATCCCACGTAAATCACCTCGTGGTCAGACGGCGCAACCGCAATCGCTCCAATTGACGCCACCGGCTGCCCATCGAATATCGGTCTCCAAGTCCGCCCCGCATCGTTGGTCTTCCAGACCCCTCCGCCCACCGCCCCGAAATAATAGACCTCCGGCTCGCCAGGCACTCCCGTCACCGCCACCACGCGCCCGCCCCGAGCCGGCCCAATCGAACGCCAGCGCATCCCCTCAAACAGCCTTGCGTCGAACTGCTCTGTATTCTGCGGCGAAGCACTGAGCTGCGCCGCGCTGCCCACGATGCACGCCAGCGCCAAGCCGAGGCGCGCCGTCAACCCACTACCCCTGACCGAGTTCTCCATTCAGTCCCCTCCGTGAGCCTGGATCGCAATTCCTGCAAAGTAATCGGAAGTCTCGGGAGTATATCGCAACCCCCTGGGTACCGAGGAATCCTGCCCGCGCTAGCACTGTCCGGCAGCGCGACAACCCCATCCCACAACCGGACATTTTTCCTGACCGCACAGTCTCCGCGTCCCTTGCAACTTCTTCTTTTCTCGCGATTTATCCTTCGCCTACGCTGGCAGCCTAATTGCTCCTTCTCAAGCGGCGAGGTTCACCTCTCCGTTCCCATTTTTTCTAGCTTGGAGGCACGTCCGATGAAAAAGATCGATCACATTCGGGAAAAGGTCCGTATCCTGCCCACCTCGCAATACCTTTCCAAAATGCACGATGCCGGCTGGAATCTCGTCGCTCTGGAATGGGAACGCGAGGTGGAAGTTTCTGGCGAGCCCCCCGAGCCCACCGTCGAAGAAGCTGGCTCCGAGGAAATCCCCTTTGGACTGCGCATCGCCGCCGACTGCCGCCACCTGGAAGACGATCCTCTCGAGATGCAGACCCTCAAGTTCCTCACAGAACTCATTGTCCAGGACGTCTCGTTTAAGAGCATGGCCGACGCTTTGAACATTCGTGAGTATCGCACCCGCGACGGCCGCCCCTGGAACGCTGCTACGGTATTCAAGCTCACTCCCCGCCTGATTGAGGTGGCTCCGCGCATCCTCTCCGGCAACGAATGGGACAAGCGCAAGGAGCAACTCTCCCGCGTAACGTGGAACTCCTAAAGACAAGGCGGTAGGCGATAGGCGAGTGACTCACCACGGAGGACACGGACAGCACCGAGGAACCCAAAAAGCGAGGAGAGGACGTAAGGTACCACGATAGATCTGCGATCTTATAACGGGGGAAGCGTCCCCCAGCGTCCCCCTTAGTAGGTGGCCACACAAGCCATCGGATCGCCCTACGGCGCATCCCAATCCAGCCCGTAAATCTCCTGTATGCTCGCGTCGCGCACCAGCAGCGGCAAATCGGCGGGCCCCAGCCCGCTCCAATTCCCGAACGCCCCTCCCGCTGCCTGAAACCCTTTCAAGCTGAACAACCGCTCCAGTTTGTGATCCGCAACTTGAACGCGATAGTAGCCTTCCTGGTTGTCTTGTATCCCGTTAAAGTACAAATACCGCCCGTCGCGCGACCACGTCGGATATGCCACGAAAATATTCGCCAGTTCCGTCCATTGCTGTGTCGCTAAATCAAATAGCTTCAGCTTCAGCGAATCCAGCGTAATGGCCGCAATGCGGCGACCGTCCGGCGACCACCGCGGCGAATACAGCCCATCCGATCCCGGCAGCTTCGTCGCTTTTCGCGTCTTCAAGTCCAGCGTGTAGATTGCCGATCCCTGGTTGTTCAGCGAATTCTCTCCGAACGCCATCCACTTGCCGTCAGGCGACCAGCTCGGGTCCGCCAGATTGGTATCGCTGCGATAGATCAGCTCCGGCGTGCCTCCCTCAACCGGCACCGTATAGATTTGCCAGGGTTCGCCCGGAGGATGCCCAAAGAACGCGATTTGCTTGCCGTCCGGCGACCATCGGGGCAAATAAGCCTCCATGGGCGCAAAAACCAGTTGCAGCCTCTGGCTTCCGTCCACCTTGCTTCTCCACATCGTGCCGTCCGAGCTGTCGTTGTACGCTACCCACACTCCATCCCGCGAGAAATCCAGCCCCATCGCCGATAATCCGGAAAGGTACGGCGCGAATTGCCCCGACTTCGCGTCGTAGCGCACTAACTCTCCGCGTGGCTTCCATCCCTGTACGAATAGCCTCTTGTCATCGCGGCTGGCCACCGGGCTGCCCACATTCATCGGGCCGGTCGTCAACTGCACCGGTTCCTGTGTCTTTGAACCGAAAAGCCCGTCCCGCTCGCGCAGCGCCCAGATGTTTGCGGTGTCGTCGTGAAACGACTGGAACACGTAGTACCTTCCGTCCGGCGTCCAATTGCCGCAGCATTCATTCGGCACGCTGTTCCATTCCGGAAGCAAGGCGTGGAGATTTCCGCCGTCCGGCGAGGCTTGCCAGATCGTGCGGCTATTCGTCTGGGGATCGTTCAACGTGAACCGCAATAGCGAGCCATCGGGTGACCAGCGAATGTCGTTTGGCGTTCCTGCCGTCGTCAATAACTTGCGCGGTTCGCCTCCATCACTTCGTGCCATACCGATTTCGTTCCCCTTGCAGTACACCACCTTCTTGCCGTCCGGCGACCACGCCCCCGCATGCCCTTCAAGCGTTCCCAATCGCCGCGGAGAACCGCCCAGCACCGGAACGCTCCAAAGCGGTCCGTCGAGCGACGTCCCATGCGCCGTATTCATCAGAAGCGAGGATCCGTCCGGCGAAATATCGAACACATTGGCGAAGCCAGTGTTCTCCAGCGACGTCGGGATCGGAAATGTCTCGCCACCTGTCACGGACGTTTGCGAAAGAATGGACTGGCTTTGGATGAAGTACACCCTCGCCCCGTCCGTCACGATGCCCGATTTCGGCCGGTTCGTGTTTGTCAGCTGCACCGTTCTCAACACGCGCGGTTGTGCCACTGGCCGCGTGAGCGCATATCCAAGCATTGCTGCTGCTGCGATCGTCGCGACGCCTGCCACCGCTGCCCATTTCCGCCATCCACCGCCGCGCTGAACTCCGCGACCTGGTTCCAATCCGCCCGGCGGCACCGAACCCGTTGCTCCCGAAAGGCTGGAGTCCATGTCCCGCCTCAGTCGTTTCAGGTCGCTGCGAACCTCGCCCGCCGTTCGGCAGCGCAACTCGATATCTTTTTCCAACGCCTTGGATAGAATATTTTCCAGTGCCATTGGCACGCCGGGATTAATTCTTGTTGCCGGAGTCGGCGTGGCATGCAGGATGCCATCGAACACTAGCGCCGCCGTCGACCCGTTGAATGGCAACACCCCCGTCGCCATTTCATAAAGCACCACGCCTAGCGAAAACAAATCCGTGCGCGAGTCCAGCTCTTCTCCACGCGCCTGTTCCGGCGACATGTACGCCACCGTGCCCAGCGACATCCCCGAGCTGGTGACCAGCTCGTCGTCCAGGAAGTGCGTGTGCGTGCGCATCGTCGAATCGCTTGTCGAGTCCGTCGCCGGCTCGCGGTATGCCGCCAGCTTGGCCAGTCCGAAATCCAGAATCTTTGCCGGGCCCTGCTGCACCAGAAAAATGTTCGCGGGCTTGATGTCGCGGTGCACGATCCCCTTGGCGTGCGCCGCTTCTAGCGCGTCGGCAATCTGTATCCCGATGTCCAGCAGTTCCGGGATCTCTAATGACTTCTTCGCGATCCGGTGCTTCAGGGTCTGGCCTTCCAACAACTCCATCGCGATGAATGGGCGTCCCTCGAATTCTCCGACATCGTAAATCGTGCAGATGTGGGGATGGTTCAGCGACGAGGCGGCTCTTGCTTCGCGCCGGAATCGCTCGATCGCTTGGGTGCCTGGGGAAATATTTTCAGGAAGGAATTTCAGTGCCACGTTCCGGCCCAGCCGGATGTCCTCGGCTCGATAGACAACGCCCATGCCTCCGCCGCCAAGCTTTTCGACGACGGTGTAATGCGAAATGGTGCGACCAATAATTGAGGGTGTAGCCGTCACTTTGTGCTGCAGTTTAACCTACTCTAATCACTCAGGCAAACCTCTGTTGCCATGCCGTCGAACATTAGTCAGTCCTCCGAATCACCTCTGAATCAGCATCATCACAGCCTCGGTCAAGCGAACTGCCTCACCGCTGGAAGGGGGAGCTACAGGGGCAACGGCCGAGGCTGGCGTACAAGACCAGGGCTACATTGGAGATGAAAAGCTGTAGGCACGAGGAATGGAGTAGGTAAGCGTGGGGAATTAACGAGAAAGGCGCTGCCCGGAGGCCTGGTTTGTGGATGTGTTCGTTCTGTTGGCGTTAGCGCAGGTGGATCGGGGAGAAGATCTGGAGTGGCAGCGCTGTTTGAGCTTGGTTCAGGATCGGAGCAGAGTTCCGGCTGGTCTTCTCTCTCGCATGAGTCACCCATCGCTCTTATCAAGTCGTCCTCGCCATACGGAAATGTATTCCTGCCTAGCAAGGGGAATGGCTTGGAGCATGGTACGGGAAAGATCTACGAGAGGCTTGGCTGTTTTGGGGCTCATGAGCCCTTGCGCGATAGCAGAGAAAAGGCGACAAAGGGCGGAGTTGAGATCTGAAGCGCCCAGGAATTCACCACCAAACGGAGCGGTAATGAGCTGACCGAGTTCCTCGGCCCTGGCGAGGCGACGAGGCTTTAAGGCGTGAGGGAGACAGAAGTCGGCACCCCGGGGTATAGACAGGGAAGCGGCATTGGCGGCCGTCCTTGAAGACGAAGGAACACCAACCGATGCGGTCATGGGAGCTATTGGCAGACATCGAGATCTCCAGTCAAAAGATAGATTTGGGTTTTGTTGGGGGGCTCGCGTCGAGGAGGAAAAGCGCGAGACACAACTCTAATCGGGTAAAGGTTATGGCATTGATAATTATAATGTTAACTACATTGTCGGAAAACGATTGCGCAAACAGCCGAGAATTGGCAAGGTCTGACTCACCCGTCTGCTAACGGCTTCCCAATTTCCCAGTGGTGCCCGAACGGATCGACGATTCGTCCTAACCGCCAACCATAGGGCTGGTCTTCCACCGGAAGGACCACTTTGCCTCCTGCGGCCACCGCGCGGTCAAACGCCGCATCCGGATCCTCCACAACCATCACCATCCGCGTCGTAGCGCCCCCAAGCGACTCGGGGCTGAAGTTGAGATGCTCCGGCGATTCGTCAGCCACCCAAAACTCGGCTCCGCCCAAAGACAGTTGAGCCACCACGGATCCGCCGTTGTCCAACACGAACAACTCGCTCGCGCCAAACGCCGTCTTATAGAACTTCACTGCCTCGGCTCCACGCCGTACTGACAGCATCGGCGCGATGGCGGTCTTCGGATCCGGAGCGCTCTTCGAGGCCTGGCTCATCGCAAGTCTCCCTTAAAGCAGAATTGTCATTCCACCAGATTCGTCGTAAAGGTGAAATCAAAAACCAAAATTGTCATTCTCAGTCCGTGCGAGAACCAAAAAACGACGCCCTGAGCGGCCAAAGCGGCGTTGAATAGCCTTTGTCACACAGGCTCAGTCCTTCAGGCCTAAGGAATTTACTTTGCTTCTTCGACGGAAGCCAAAAGCGAAATCCGCGTGCCCACGCAGCGCGGGCCGTTGCAATATCGGAAGTTCTCGTTCGCCGGCCTAGCTCAGCGCCTTCTGCAATCTCTTGGTCGTCTTCGCCAACTGCTTCTTCATCTCGTCCACCTGCTTGGAGATGGCTTTCAATTCTTCCTTCGCCACGTCTCCCACCTTTGCGATTTTCCGTGCTTTACGCTCCGCTTTGCCCAGAGCCGCTCCCACTTTGACGCTGACTTCCGTGATCTTGTCTTTCTTTGCCATGGTTTTCCTCCTCAGTCGGGTTCTACCTTATTGCAAAACCGCTAAAATAGTCCACGATTGATTCCCGCCACCATCCACGGAACCCTGTAGTGACCATCGTTCCGGCCGCTCACTGCACTTGTTCCGGCTTAGGCTTCTCGTTCGCGCGCTCTTTTTTCTTTTCCGCGATTTGTTTGGCCGACGGGGGATAGCTCTCAAATCCCTTGGTGAAATCCCGGTCCGCCTTTTGCCAGTCTTTGTCGACCTTTACGATCTTTTGCACCAAGTACAGCCGCCACGCCAGGTCTTTATTCTTCGCGTCAATCAGGTCCAGCACCAGCATGCCTTCGCGCGTGCTTGACGCGCTCATGGTGTCGTACAGAAATCCCCAATAGGTTCCTAGGTACGGCCCATAAGGTCCCCAATTGCCGGTCGCCGCCACGTTGACCTGCACTTGGCTGTTGGCCCAGTAACGCACCACCAGATCCGGATTCTCAGTCGCCTGCACTTCCCGCAATCCCTTCTTGGTCAGTTCACGCTGCACCGCGCGGTGCACCCGGTCGTTGATCAGTTCGGGATTCAACTGCAACATCACGAGATGCTCCACGCCACCGATATAGGCATATGTTTTGAACTGGGAAAAATCCAGGCTGGGATTGAAATCGATCTCCACCTTGGCCATTGCCGGCAGCGCGGCCACCAGCAGGACCACCAGCCCCATCCACACGCGCAACGCGCTTCCTTGCTTCGCCAACAAGCCACTCGTTCGATCCATGATTTTCCTTGGCGCCTCTCCGTTTTATCGACCGATGGCGATTAGTGTAGGTTATCCCCCTTGCTTTAGCGAGGTTCCGTTCCATCTGCGCGAGGCTGAAAAAGAAGACCCTGGCGTAGCGCCGAGATTTCGCTCGCGAGTTTCGCTGTCTGCTACTGGTTTTCCGCCTCTTTTGGCTCGTTTCCAAACAGCCGTGCCAGTTCAGCGTGCTCCATCACCACCGCGGGATCCTTCTGGATGGCGTCGTAATATCGTTTCTGAAAGCTGTCGCCGCTTTCCGTTGGCGCGAACATCTTGCGCGCCAGCAGCATCGAGCCGCTGCTATCTTCCTCGCTCACCCCATTGTCGCTCTCCAGGTTTTCGTCAATCCGGACGACGAACTCCGAGATGTTATGCAGCCAGGCAAACTGCGGGTTGTCCACCACCAGGCGAAATAACTCGCCCGCCGTCACTTTGCCATGCACCTTTTCGTATTCGCGCCGCTCCATCTCCAGCAGCGACTTGTGCAGCCGCAACAACGCCTCGCGCAACGCCACCAGCTTCTGGCGCGCCGGCGTATCCCGCGAATCACCGTGATTCGAGTATGGATCTTTGCTTTGCCCAGCCATTCGGTTCTTCCCCCGGATTTGTTCTAGTTGTCGCGCCCTTCTATTTTGCAGCAGTTTCCTTTTCGTGGACTACCAGATGGTTAACCGCCTTTTGCACGCCGGCAACGCTGGCCGCCTTCTTCTCCGCCAGCTCTTTGTCGCCCTTGTTGTTCACGCTGCCTTCTAGCGTCACGACTCCATTCTTCACGATAATATGAATCGCGGGAAGGGATTCTACCGCGTACTGCTTCAGCTCCCCATCCTCAAAGATTGCTCGATACACGTCGCGCCGCAGTTCATCATCAGCAGAGGATTTTGGCAGCACCTCGATCGCGTTCGCTACTGACGACACGCCCTCGATGCTCTTCACCGCCGCTTCCGCATGCTCCTTCAGCGACGGTCGTACCACCTGCCCGGTCAGCGTCACCTTGGAACCGTCCATGGTGTACGCCAGATTGTCGAATACCGAGTAGTAAGGAAGCATCTGCAGTTGATGATGGACCGCGCGCGACAGATTCTCGTCGAGCTTAGGATGTTTCTCCGTGTTCTGCGCGGTTAGCTGTCCGGCCGCCAGCAACACCATCATCGCTAGCCCCAGCGCGCCTGTCCCCTTCATCGCTCTCCTTCCCGCGGCTCCATATTTAGCTTCACGCCTCTTCGTCACGCTTCTATCCTGCGCCTGTCCCCCTACGGTGTTAGCATACGACAGGGAATCGCGCCCGCTGCCTGAAAATTCATCCTGCGTTTTCCTGAAGGAGGTTCGCTCTTCCGTGCTTGCGATTGCTCATCGTGGAGCTTCCGGTTATGCCCCGGAAAACACTCTGGCTGCGTTCCGTCGCGCCACCGCGCTGGGCGTTACTTTCATTGAGACCGATCTTCATCTGACCCGCGATGCGCACTTTGTCGCCCTTCACGACGAGACCGTCGACCGCACCACGACGGGCCAAGGGGCCATCCAGACCATGACCCTTGCCGAGGTTCGCCGCCTGGATGCCGGTTCCTGGTTTGGCAGCGAATTCATGGGTGAGCGCGTCCCCACGCTCGCGGAAATCCTGGAATTTGCCCGCAAATATGATGTCGTTTTCTATCTCGAACTGAAGCCCAATGGCTTCTGGGGAGGAGAACACGCGCTCATTAGTGCTCTTCGCGAAGCTCAACAAATCGCTCGCGTCGTGGTCATCTCGTTCGACGCTGGAATTCTCGAAGGGCTTCGCCGCCTGGAGCCCACGTTGATGACCGGCCTTCTTTTCGACAATCAAATCGAAGACGTCCTCCAGAAAACTACGGACATCGGCGCTCGCCAGATTGCCATTCGCGGCAATCTCGTGACTCCGAATTTCCTGAAGGAAGCCCACAAACGCGATCTTCAAGTGGTCTGCTGGACCATTAACAACCCTGCCCACATGCGGTTGCTTGCCAGCGCGGGAGTCGATGGCATCATGTCGGACTATCCCGATCGCCTGCTCTCCGCCATCAAGAAATAAGCAATTCAGTTCGCTAGTCCTGCGCGGCGGTAACAGCTGCTTGTCATCCTGAGAGACGCGATGTTTGCGCCTCGAAAGATCTCAACCAAAACATCTCCCGGACTCGGGCTATTTCGTTAGGCGAAACACTGCCGCCAACTCCTCGACGCTCAATTGTTCCGCCCGGGCATCCGCGCGTAACTTCAGGCTCTTCAGGATTTCACGGGTGTGAGCCGGTTCGCAGATTCCGCGCAGATTGTTGGAGAGTGTCTTCCTTTTTTGCGCAAAACAGGCTTTCACGAACTCCAGAAATGCGGCCTCATCTTCCGCCTTCAACTTCGCGCTCTCTCCTGGCAGCCGCATGCTTACCAGCGCCGAATCCACCTCTGGCGGAGGACGAAACGCGCTTCGTGGGATTCGCAGCGCCAAGTCGGGCCGCGCGTAGTACTGCGCCAACACCGAAAGGTAGCCATAGGATTTGCTGCCGGGATGGGCGGTCAGGCGATGCGCCACCTCCAGCTGGATGACCACGTGGATCTCGTCAATCAGCGCGGCATACCCGAAAAAGTGGTGCAGGATCGGCGATGTAATGTAGTAGGGGAGGTTGCCGTATATCCGCATTCGCCTGCCGCCGGAGAGAGTCGCCAAATCGGTATTCAAGATGTCACCGTGCACCACCGTCAGGTTGGGCTGGAATTCCGCCAGGCTCCCCAGCCGCTTGATGAGCGGCGGATCCAACTCCACCGCGGTGACAGGGGCGCCGCTTTTCAGCAAGTGCTCCGTCATTTCTCCGTGACCCGCGCCAATCTCGATCCAGCAGAAATCGCCCGCGTTTGCCGGCATCCCTGCTTGCAACCCATGGGGCGACACGCGGATCGCCCTGGCGATTTGCTCGCGCCATCCTTCATCACCCAAGAAATGTTGCCCCAGCCTTTGCCGCGCCATGGTTCCCCGCCAGCCAAGTCTAACAGCACTCATCCCGCACAGGTCCTTGGCGGGCGCTTGACGCCATCCCCAGCCTTCGATAGCGTAGAAATTCATTACCCACATGCGCATCCTCTTCGCTGCTTCTGAAGCGCTACCCTATGCCAAGACAGGGGGCCTTGCCGACGTGATTGAGGCCTTGCCGCGAGCGCTGGTGAAGCTGGGCCACGAAGTCGCGGTGTTCCTGCCGCACTACCACGGGGTAAAAGCCAACAGGATCGTGGTCCCCAGCCTCACGATTCCCCAGGGCACCCGCCTCCGCTTTCCGGCCATTTCCAACGGCGGATTTCACCAGGGCGTGCGCTACTATTTTCTCGACGACCCTTTTTATTTCGACCGCGACGGCATTTACGGCGACAAAAATCACGAGTATCCCGACAACGCCGAGCGCTTCACGGAGTTGTCGCGCGCCACCATCGAACTCGCCAAGCAGGTTTGGATGCCAGACATGCTGCATTGCCACGACTGGCAGACGGCTATGGTTCCGGTCCTTTTGCGTTCGTCCTACGCCGATGACCCCACGGTCAAGAATCTCCCGGTCGTTTTCACCGTTCATAATATTGGGTATCCCGGCATTTTTCCCAAAGACGCCTTGGACCGCGCCGGAATCCCCGCAGGTGTATTCCATCCTGGCGGCATCGAGTTCTTTGGCAGCATCAATTTTTTGAAGGGCGGGCTGGTCTACTCCGACTACCTGACGACGGTCAGCCAGAAGTACGCGCAGGAAATTCAGACCTCGGAATTCGGCTTCGGCCTGGAAGGAGTCATCCGCTCCCGCGGGGATCGCCTGGTGGGAATCCTCAATGGAGTGGATTATGCGGCATGGAGTCCTGACAGGGATCCGCTGATCCCGGCAAAATATTCCGCCAAGGATTTTTCGGGGAAACGGGTATGCAAGTTGGCTCTGTTGGAGCACCTCCATCTTTTGAACGACAATCCCAATCGCCCGGTGCTTGGCATCGTTTCACGGTTCGCGGACCAAAAAGGATTCGACCTGATCGCCGCGGTTGCGCACGAATTGATGCAAGAAGACGTCTTGCTCGCGGTGCTGGGCACGGGCGACAGGCGGTACGAAGACTTGTTTCGTGCGCTGGCGCTTGATTTGCCCGGACGCGTCGGGCTGAGGGTCGCCTACGACAATCCCACCGCGCACCTGATCGAAGCCGGTGCGGATATGTTCCTGATGCCGTCGCGCTACGAACCTTGCGGCCTGAACCAGATCTACAGTTTGCGGTACGGCACCGTGCCCATCGTCCGGGCAACCGGCGGGCTCGACGACACCATCGAATCCTTCGATCTGCAAGCGGGTACTGGAACCGGTTTCAAGTTCACCGAATATACCGGCGCGGCCCTATTGGACACCATTCGTCAGGCGTTGCATCACTACTCCGATGAAGGCGTCTGGAAGCGCATTCAATTGAATGGGATGGCCAAGGACTTTTCGTGGAACACGTCTGCCGCGGAATATGCGAAACTATATGAAGCTGCCCGTGCAGCACGAAACCTAAACGCAGTTCCAACATCTAATTGAGACAAGAAAGCGGCTACCTGGTTGCAGGCCGTTGAGGACACAATAACGATATGGCTGATAATATACTTGCGGTGAATGACGGAAATTTCGACGCGGAAGTGCTGGAAGCAAGCAAGGCACAGCCCGTCATGGTTGATTTTTGGGCAGAGTGGTGCCGCCCTTGCCACATGCTGGCGCCTACGGTTGCGGAAATCGCGCAGGACTACGCCGGGAAGCTCAAGGTTACGAAGCTGAATGTGGACGAAGCGGTGAGCTCTCCCAGCCGCTACCGCGTGCAGGGCATTCCCACGCTCCTGGTTTTCAAGGATGGCCAGGTAGTCGAGCAGATCGTCGGTGCGGTCCCCAAGGACCAGATCACCAAAGCGCTGGCGCGGCATCTGGGTTGATGCTGGTCCGGCAGCTTTCGGGCTCGCCGGTGTAACGGAGTTCGCTTCATCGGTATTTTATTCTTCGGCCCGCCTCTCCTCCTGATTACAAAGGGGCAAGGCGGGCCGCTTTTCGTCTAGTTTCAATGGGACGCTAACCTGCCATGAAGAAATCTCCTGCTGAGCTCGTGCGGTGTTCCTGGGCTGCGAATGACATCAACATTCGCTACCACGACGAAGAGTGGGGAGTGCCGGTGCGAGACGACCGGCGCTGGTTTGAGTTTTTGATTCTGGAAGGCGCGCAGGCCGGCTTGAGCTGGGAGACGATCCTCAACAAGCGCCAGCGGTACCGCGAAGTGTTTGCGCAATTCGATCCGGCGAAAGTGGCGAAATTCGATGCGCGCAAGAGGCGGCAGTTGCTGCGCGATCCCGGGATCATTCGCAACCGGTTGAAGATTGACGCGACGATTGCGAACGCTCGGACGTTCCTGAAGGTGCAGGAGGAATTCGGAAGCTTCGATGCATATGTCTGGAATTTTGTGGGCGGCTCGCCGATTCAAAATGCCCGCAAGACGCACCGCTCGTTGCCCGCGCAAACGCCGCTATCGATGGCGTTGAGTAAGGATTTGCAGAAGCGCGGGTTTCGGTTCGTGGGGCCGACCATTTGTTACGCATTGATGCAGGCTACGGGATTGGTGAACGATCATCTGGTGAGCTGCTTCCGTCACAAAGAAGTCTTCCGCGCGAAAGCCAATTCATAGTCTGCACCTGTCTGCGAAGAAGGAAGAAACGGCTCGCTTAGTTGTGAGGAGGCACTAGCTTTAGTTGATGGCGCTCCAGGAGTTTGCCGGTGGCATGATCGATGCCGGCGACGGCGGTCTGGTAGCCGGTCTGGGCCTGCACCAGCGCCAGCTCAGCTTGGGCGAGTTGCGTTTGCGCGTCGAGCACGAAGAAGACGGTTGTGGAACCTAGCTGATACTTTCGTTCCTCCGCTTGCAAGCTCTTCTGAGCCAGATCTCTGGCAACTTTTGCGGCTTCCAGTGTCAGCTTGGATTGCTCCAGCAAATGCACGGCGTTGGTCACGTCCAAGTTGACGTTTTGCGTCGTGCGCGCCTGGCGATATTGATCGCCACGCTGCGTGACCAAAGCGTCCGCCAGGTCCGCTTCTGCGCCATGATTCTTGATGGGTAAGCGAAGGTTCAGTGTGAGGCCGTAGCTCGGATACTTCAGTCCAAACATCTGGCTGAGACTTTGGCCAAGGCCGCCGGTAGAAAGGAGCACCGGCGGGACGGCCGTGGAATATTGATTGCCTCCCAGGCCGTTAGGCTGGTAATAGCCGCCGAGCTCCAGGTCGGGACGAAGATTGTTGTGCGCCAGCCGCACGCTCAATGCGTCGCTGGCCAATTGCTGGCTGGCTGCATCCAGTTCGGGGCGATTCGCGAGGGCCAGAGACATTGCGGTGGCAATGTCCATTTGCAGCAGGCCATCGGTGGGTTCGGGTTTTTCCGTAAGGCTTAGATCGAGTCCGTTGATGGCGGAATCGCGATCGGCGGCCAGAATTTGGCGGAGCAGATCTTCTGCCTGCTTCAATGAGTATTCCGCTTCAATCACGTTGACGCGTCGCGCAGCGACTTCGGATTCGGAGCGGTAAATATCGAGCGGGGGCAAAGCGCCGAGGCCGAGGGCTTTTTTGTCGTGCTCGTAGCTTTTCTGGGCTTCCTCGAAAGACTTCTTTTGCACTTCGTAGGCCTGGCGGTTTAACACCACATTCCAATATTGCGTGATGACCAGATAAAGGATGTCGCTCACTTCACCTTGAAATGTCGCCTCCGTCTGGCGGAGGTTGCGCTGTGCGATGTAGACGGGGGCTTTGTTGGGGAACGTGCCGAAATTCTTGAGCAAAGGCTGCGTGACCTGGAATTCCCAGTAGGTCGTGAAGGAAGGATTCAGAGTGAAGAAACCGCTATTGGTGGAGAATTTGTAGGCGTTGAAAGTCGTCTGGAAATTCGTGCCCGTTGGAAAGATCTGTGTGTAGGCGAACTTCGTTGTCTGTGAGAGGTCATTCAAAACGCTGGCGCCCTGCAACTCGCTGTTGGTCTGCAATTTCTGGCGTTGGTCGTTGAAGCTGCCATTGAAAACCGGATCGACCAGCTGGTATTGGCGGTAGATGTTGTTCTGCGCGGTATTGATGGCGGTTTGATCGATGCGGATGTCGGTGTTGTTGGCCAGCGCCAGGCGAATGGCATCGTCGAGCGAGAGCACCAGCTTGCCGTCGGCAATATGCTCTTGAAATCCTTCCGGCGGCGGCAGTGGGGTCAAAGGCTTCTGCGTAGCGGGCATGCCGAGTAGGCGTTCGAGCTTGTAGTCACCTTGCGATAAAGCGGGACGGCAACAGAAAAGAAGCATGACCGCACAGCTTGCCAGAACGCGAAAGAGTTTCACTCGACACCCCCGGTTTGAAAGTCGAAAGCCTTGAACAGCTACTCGTAGCGGATCGCTTCTACTGGATCCAGGCGCGCCGCTTTCAGTGCTGGATAAATGCCAAAAACCAGACCGACGGAAATTGAGACGAAGAATGCCAGCAAAATTGAGGCGGCGGTAACGACAGTGGACCAGCCTGCGAACCAGCCGATCAGTTCGGACATCCCAAAGCCCACTGCAATGCCCAGCAAACCTCCGGCGAAAGAAATCAGGACCGCTTCCACGATGAATTGGCGAACGATATCGCGCTGGCGAGCGCCAACCGCGCGGCGCACGCCGATTTCGCGGGTGCGCTCCAGGATGGCGGCGAGCATGATGTTCATGATGCCGATGCCGCCAACCAGTAGGGAAATGGAGGCGATGGCCACCATGACGGTGTTGAACAACTGCTCGGTGCGTTTTTGTTGCGCCAGAAGTTCGGCAGGCACCACGATGGAAAAATCGCCGGCGTCGTGATGCGTGGTATTCAGAATGCCGCGCGCGATTTCCGCAGCGGTGGGACTGTCGCCGGCGGAGGCGAGGTGAAGATAGACTCCATCGATTTCATCCTCGAGCCAGGCCATGTTTTCTTCCAGGCGGAAAATCACGGAATGCAGCGGCGCGTAAATCAGGTTGTTCTGATCCTCATTGCGCACGCCGGAAATGTCGGCTTGCGAACTCGCCTGCGGCGCCACCACGCCGACCACGTGGAACCACTGGTCGTTCAGCTTGACGTATTCACCCACAGCGTTGGACGCGCCGAAAATGCTGTCTTTCGCGCCGGCCCCGAGCACGCAAACCGGCGCTGCAGCGGAATCCTCTTGCGGCGTAAAAAAGCGACCGTCAATCACGCGCAGGTTGGTGATGATGAGGTAGCTGGCATTCACGCCGTAGACGACGGGAGTATCGAGTTGTGGCTTCGGAAGAATCTTGGAGGGCTGCACGCGTTTGCGCGGCGTGCTTTCCTCGATGCCGGGTATGCCTTTGCGAAGTGTTTCATAGTCGGTGAGGGTTAGCCCGGGCGAGGTGCGGCGAACTTTTTGCAGCGCCTGCCAACTCACCGCTTCTTTGGCTTCGATGATCAGATTGCGCACCCCCAGTTGCTCGATGAACGCCATCACCTTCTGCTGCGCGCCGGCGCCGATGGAGAGCATGGCGACGACCGCGGCAACGCCAAAAATCATTCCCAACATGGTGAGCAGCGAACGCAATTTGTGAGTGGAGAGATTTTCGATGCCCAGCGTCAAGTCTGGCAGCCACTTCTGAACGTTTTTCACGAATTGGGTTTCAGTGGAATTCATGACCAGCGCGGTTAATTGCCTCCGGAGCTTACGGTGGGGCCACTGGCGGCCTGCGATTTGAATTTGGGGGCGGCGCGTTTTTCCGGATCGACCAGAGCCACCTGGGCACCGGGTGCGAGACCGCTATCTACAATCGCGCGACCTTCGGTGAACGCAGAGACCTTGACTTCCTGCGGCTGCCAGGAGCCGATCTTGCGGATGTAGGCAACCGTTTTTCCGGAATGGTCGAACACCGCTTCGCTGGGAATGGTGAGGACTTGAGAAAGTTGATCACCCAGAATTACGAGGTGCGAGGTGAATCCAGGCCGCAATCGCGGGTCGGATTGATCCAGACGAACGGTGACATCGAACTTGCGTTGCATGTCATCGAACCAGTCGTTACCGGTTGAGCCGGCCACGTTGGTGACCTTTCCGGGAAACTTATCGTTGGGTAGGGCGTCCATGAAAACTTCGACGCATTGGCCGGATTTAACGTAGGGCCGGTCGCGTTCGCTGACCTGGGCGGAAATTTCCATTTGCGAAATGTCGATGACCTCGCCAACGACTTCGCCGGGATTGGCTTGATCGCCGACGTGATATTCAGGCAGGGTCATGCCGCCCCAGAACATGCCGCCGGTTGAATTGCGGTTGCCGTGAATGACCACCATGCCGTCAATCGCAGCTTTCACTTTCATGTTCTGGATATTTTCTTCAGCCTGCTGCATGGCGAGGCGGGCCTTGTTGTGTTTTTCCTGGCTGAGGGCCATGGCGGCCTGGCTGGAAGTGGAATGAGATTGGATGTCGGACTGAAGCTGGGCGAGCGCGCGGCGAGCTTCTTCCAGTGCCAGGAGATTTTTCTTTGCATCGATCTCGCTGAGGAGTTCGTTCTTGCTGACGTCGAGCTCCGCGCGGCGCACGGCGTATTTTGCCTTCAGGAGAGCGGTACTGTCTTCGGCGGTTTGCACCTCGGCATCGGCTTTGTCCTTCAGGATTTCCTGTTCCGCTTGGGCCAGGTCGCTGCGGTTTTGCGCCATCAGGTATTCCTGCTGGCTGGGATCGAATTCGAGAACGACGTCGCCTTTTTTCACGTTGCTGCCGGTATGCGCCAGCCGAATGATTCGCAGCGTACCGCCTGCAACGGCGGGCGCTGTGACGGCGCGGGTTAGCGTGGCTTTCAGCAGGCCGTCGGTGGGAAAGCGCAGTTGGACATCGCCCTTCTCGGCCGCGCCTGAGGGCAGGTCGCCGTCGCTGGCGCCGACGGTGGAAACGCGGCAAGAGGAGCAAGAGAGAGCGAAGCCCAGGAGAATAGCAGCGGTACAAGTCCGCACGGAGCGCGGTCGGATACCCGCAGGGGCTAAAGTCCATGACTTTCCATGCTTTTTCGGCACGGCTGAAGCCGTGCCCTCCCGGCTACCATACTTTTCGGAATTCCCGTTCATTTGGGCACCGTTGGATCTTTGAGGGCAACTTCGTCGCCCGCTTTTACGCCTTGGGCGATGAGCACGTCGTCGCCGCTGCGGCGCGCAACTTCCACCACGGTCTCTTCAAACTTGGCGCCGTGGCGAACGAACACCACGGTGCGTCCTTCTTTACGGAATATCGCCGCGGATGGCAGAACCAGGCCGTTCGCCACGTGATCAACCGCGACGCGCACGAGCGCGCCCATGCCGGGAGTGAGGCGCGGGTCCTGGTCGCTCAAAGCAATGCCGAGAGTGAAGTTTTTCGGGAATGGCCAGCCGGCATTGAAATCCATGCTGGCAGTGGAGCTGATCTCGTTGACAATTCCGTTGTAGCGGCGGTCAGGAACGGCGTCCACACGAATGTTGGCGGCTTGCTTCAGTTGGACTTTGCCGCGCTGCGCTTCTTCAACGCGCGCGGAAATACGGAGCGTGGAAGCATCAGGAAGTTGCGCCAGCGCGATGCCGGGGAAGGCGTGGTCTCCAGCTTTGTAGGGCGCGGGAGGCTGCATGGGGCCGGAGGCTTGTTCATTGTCTTCGATAATGACGGTGCCGTCGTGGGGGGCGCGAAGGGTTAGCGCGGCGAGTTGCATTTCATCGCGGTGAACCTGAAAGAGCGCGGCTTCGCGGCGTTTCTGTTTGCTGCTAAGGCTGGAGGCGGAAGAAGCGCGATCGGATTTCAGGCGGGACTCGGTCTCGGCGAGCTTCTGCTCGGCATCGTCCAGAGCCAGCTTCGCTTTTTGACCTTCGATGACCGAAAGGATCTCCTGTTTTTGCGTTTCCATGCGCGCAGTTTCCACGTCGAATCGCGCTTTCATGATGTCGGTCTGGTCCTGCTCCTCTTTCATGTTGGCGGCGACTTTGGCCTGCTGGATTTCGGCTTCGGCAGATTTCAAGGCGGATTGATCCTGGGCGAGATTCTGCTTCAAGGTGGTGGCGTCGAATTCCACGATGACATCGCCCTTTTTCACTTTGGCGCCGCTGCCCACGATGTTCAGGATCTGCAGGTCACCGGCACTGGCCGGAGCAGAGATGGTAATCGACTGAAGGGCCTTCACCGTGCCCCGCAGCTCGGCGTACTCGATGAATTCCTTGCGCTGCACTTCCGCCGTGGGAATCTTGGGAGCGGAGCGGGCGAACCGAATAACGCCGAAAATAAGAAGAGCAGCGGCGAAGGGAGCCACTGCTAGAAGCGAGCGATTGCGGCGAAAGCGTGATGATAAGGGGGTGTTCATGGAGTGGGGGCCGAGCGAACGATGTCGCCGCCGGAAACGCCGGAAAGAATAACGGCTTCGGTGTCGCTGATGGGACCAAGCTTGACGGCGCGTTTGTCGTAGCCCGTCGAGCTTTTCACCCACACGAAATCGCTGGAAGATTCCCGGCCGATGGCGTTGCGGGGAACAACCAAAGCGTTATCGGAAGATTGCAGGACAATGTCAAGCGCGGCGGAGAGGTCGGGAAGAAGGCGCGGATCATTGCCTTGAATGGAAAAGAGCGCGGAGAAGGTGCGGATTTTTTCAGAGAATTTGCCTTGCTCGCCGAGGGGAGAAATTTCAGTGAGCACGGCGGGGAGGCTCATGCCGGGGTAAGCATCGAAATGCACGGAGGCGGTCTGGCCAGCGTGGACGCGATCGAGATCGGACTGGCTGACCATGGCGCGCACTTCCATTTGCGAAGGGTCGACCACTTGCATGAAGGGAACGCCCGGTTGGACGGAATCGCCCTTCTGCACCGTGCCCATGCGGCTGCCGAGCCAAATGGAATTCAGAACTGCCACACCGTTCATGGGGGCGCGGACGGTCATTTTCTCGGAATTGGATTGCGCGTAGCGCATGGCCTCCTGCGCGCGGTCGCGTTGGATCTCCAGAATACGCACGGCCGCGGTGTCTGCAGTTCGCTTCAGATCGTAGGTCTTCTTGATTTGGGCGAGCGTGGCTTGCGCTTCTTCCAGGGATTCCTGATTCTTCTCGGCGTCGATGCGCGAAACGACTTCATTGCGCTGCACTTCCAGTTGCGCTTTCTTCAGAGCATTCTCCGCCTGAGCCAGAGCGGTATCGTCTTTTGCTTTGGCGATTTCCCCTTCGGCTTTTTTCTGTTCCACTTGGCTGACGAGGTCGGTGTAGGTCTTCTGTTTATCGAGGAAGTCCTTGACCTGGGCTTGCGGGTCAAACTGCACGAGGATTTCGTCTTGCTTGACGCTGGCGCCGGCAGTAACAAGCGCGGTGATATTCAAGTTGTTGAGCTGCGCGCCTTCGAGTTGCGGCGCGCTGACGATGAACGAGCGCGTGGCCTGGGTAGTGCCGCTAAGGCGAAATACCTGGGAGAATCTCTTTTGTTCGACGCGGGCGGTGAGCGGAGCTTCGGCAGAGGGCGAGGCAGCGGCGCGGAAGTGGCCGTAGATGCGGGGCCGCACCAGGAGGAAGAAGAGGATCAGCGCACCAACGATCGATAGCACAAACGATCTGCGCCTGGGCTTGGCGCATGCAGAACTATTGGTCAAAGCGTCCATTGCGTTTACCCCGACTCGCTAGGGCCGCTGCTTCTCTCAAATTGTGCGTGCGCCGTTAGTATAACGTAGCGTTACTAGTCCACAACAGCTTCCGTGGACCAGAGCGTGAGAGTCGAGATGTGAGGCGCACCAATGACTGCCTGCTCCCTGATCTTGTTTTGGTTAGACGCACAAATCCTATGAGTGTTGCCTGGGGAGATTCGACAAATCGGGGTTTCGCGGCAGTTCTCCGGCATGGGTTTGTTGATTTTTGCGGATTCCGGCGAGCGCCCATGCGACGACAAAAATGAGATTGCGGACAGCACACGCGTTGAGAAACGGGAGAAAATCAGGAGTGGTCAGTGACGGAAATCACAGAGCGATGCACCAAAGTGAGACAGAAGCGCAACAAATTTCCCGTCAATCTGAATTCAATTTACTCTTTTGCGTTTTTCCAGTCATTTTTCTTGAAAATCGTGCCAACGTAGCAGCACCGGGATGTTACTATTAAAGGCGAGACAACACCGGTTAACCTGCTTTGCTCCAGCAAGGTCACCCACTCAACGGACCACAGTTATGCCTAGAACGATTGAAGTTACCGAATTAATCCTACGCGACGGACACCAAAGCCTGTTGGCAACCCGCATGGCTTTGGAAGACATGGTGCCGGCTTGCGAGGACATCGACAACGCCGGCTTCTGGAGCGTGGAATGCTGGGGCGGCGCGACGTTTGACGCTTGCATCCGCTTCCTGAACGAAGATCCCTGGCAACGGCTGAGGACCTTTCGGAAGTTGATGCCGAACTCGCGACTGCAAATGTTGCTGCGCGGGCAGAACTTGCTGGGGTATCGGCACTACGAAGATAGCGTGGTAGAGCGGTTCGTGGCGAAGTCCGCGGACAACGGCATGGACGTGTTCCGGGTGTTCGACGCGCTGAATGACGTGCGCAATGTGAAGTGCGCGATTGCGGCGGTGAAGAAGGCAGGCAAACACGCGCAAGGCACGATCTGCTACACGGTGAGTCCGCTGCACACAGTTGAAGGCTACGTGCAAATGGCGAAGGAGTTGATGGATCTGGGCTGCGATTCGCTGTGTATTAAGGATATGGCGGCGTTGCTGAAGCCTCAGCCGGCGTACGACATTGTGAAGGCCATCAAGGAAGCACTGGGCGAGCAGGTGCGGATTCACGTACACGTACATGCGACAACGGGCGTGACGCTGGTGTCGTTGATGAAAGCGATTGAAGCGGGCGCGGATGTGGTGGACACATCGATCAGCTCGTTGAGCCTGGGGCCCGGGCACAATCCGACGGAGAGCCTGGTGGAAATGCTGGAAGGCACGGGCTACGACACGAAGCTGGACATGGCGCGATTGCTGAAGTTGAAAGACTATTTCGCGACAATCCGGCCAAGGTATAAGGAATTTCTTTCCAACATCACCGGGGTGGAGACGGAAATTTTCCAGAGCCAGATCCCCGGCGGCATGATTTCCAACATGGAGAGCCAGCTGAAGCAGCAGGGTGCGGGCGATCGCATGAAGGAAGTACTGCTGGAAGTTCCGCGCGTGAGGAAAGACGCGGGCTACCCGCCGCTGGTTACGCCTTCGAGCCAGATCGTGGGAACGCAGGCGGTGTTCAACGTGCTGATGGGGCGATACAAGGTAGTTACGGCCGAGTTCGCGGACCTGATGTTGGGTTACTACGGGAAAACGCTCGGGGAACGCGATCTGCATGTCACCGAACAGTGCGAGAAGCAAGCCAAGAAGGCTCCCATCACGCGGCGTCCGGCGGATTTTCTGAAACCGGAATGGGAACAGTTGCGGGCCGCGGCAAATGCGCTGGATGGCTGCGACGGCACGGATGAAGATGTGCTGACGTGCGCCATGTTCCCGAAAGTGGCGCCAAAGTTTTTTGCGGAACGGGCGAGTGGACCGAAGAGTGTAGCGAAGGATCCCAACGCACCGTCCGCGACGGTAACTGCTCCGGGAGGAACGGAGCCCGTGCGCGAAACGATCAAGTACGAAGTGAAGGTGGACGGAAAGAAGCACCAGGTGACGGTTTCGCCGGCCTAGAGGATCAAAACCTTATGAATGCCATGGAGAAGCGCATTGAAGAGTTAAAGCGCCGTCGCGCGGAAGTGGAAGCGGGCGGCGGCGCGGACAAGCTGGAGAAGCAACGCAAGTCAGGAAAACTTACCGCCCGAGAACGCATTAGCGAGTTGTGCGATCCCCACAGTTTTCAGGAAGCAGGAATGTTTGCCGAACACCGGTCGACGCTGTTTGGCATGGAGGGGAAGAGCTTTCCCGCTGACGGGGTGATTACCGGCGCGGCCACCGTGCTGGGCCGGCGCGTACACCTGGCGAGCCAGGACTTTTCGGTGGCTGGCGGTTCTGCGGGTGAAGTGCACTCGCTGAAAGTTGCGGAAGCGATGCAACAGGCGATGAAGACGGGAACGCCGTTTGTGTTCATCAATGATTCGGGCGGAGCCCGCGTGCAGGAAGGTATCGACTCGCTGTCCGGCTACGGGCAAGTGTTCTTTCATAACGTGATGCTGAGCGGCGTGGTGCCGCAAGTATCGTTGATCTGCGGGCCGTGCGCGGGCGGCGCGGCGTATTCGCCGGCGCTTACGGACTTCATCATCCAGACGCGCAAGGCGCTGATGTTCATTACCGGACCAAACGTGATCAAGCAAGTGACGGGCGAAGAGGTAACCGCGGAACAACTCGGGGGGGCCGACACGCACATGGCGCGTTCCGGCGTGATTCACTTCATTGCCGAGGACGACAAGCATGCCTTGCTGCTGTGCAAGAAGCTACTGAGTTTTCTGCCAGCGAATAACGCGGAAGATCCACCCGAAGTGCCAAACGATGGGAACGTGGATGCGAACGCGCGATTGAACGAGTTGGTGCCGGTGGACTTTCGTCAGGCGTACGACGTGCGGGAAGTAATCGTCAACATCGTCGATGCGGGGGATTTTCTGGAGGTTCAGGCGGGGTACGCACCGAATATCGTGATAGGGTTTGCGCGGCTGATTGGGCGGACGATCGGCATCGTGGCCAACCAACCATCGCAGACTTCGGGTGTGCTGGACATCAACGCATCGGACAAGGCCGCGCGGTTCATCCGTTTCTGCAACGCGTTTAACATCCCGCTGGTGACGTTCGTGGACGTGCCAGGATTTTTGCCCGGTGTGGAGCAGGAATACGGCGGGATTATTCGCCACGGCGCAAAGATGTTGTTTGCGTATTCGGCGGCGACCGTCCCGAAGGTGACCGTGATCCTGCGCAAAGCATTTGGCGGGGCGTACCTGGCGATGTGCGGGCACGACATGGGAGCCGACCGCGTGTATGCGTGGCCGACCGCGGAAGTAGCGGTGATGGGCGCGGAAGGCGCGGCGGAGATCGTATTCAAGAAAGAAATCGATGCCAGTAAAGACAAAGCGGCGAAGCGCAAGGAAATGATCGAGAAATATCGCCAGGCGTTTGCCACGCCGTATGTAGCAGCTGGCCGCCGGCTGGTGGACGACATTATCGAGCCGGCGTTGACGCGGCGCGTCCTGGCGCAGGCGCTGGAATTCCTGCACACCAAGCGCGAACTGCGCCCGCCGAAGAAGCATGGATTGATTCCGCTCTAACCGGTGGAAGCCTACATGGACAAGAAACTCAAAACGTCGCTGGAACTGGAAGTGAAAGAGCTTCGCGCGCGCGTGGAGAAACTGGAAGCGCTGCTTGCGGAGTCGGTAGTTCGGCCAAAGGAAGCGCCCGCGCCCGTGGTTGAGAAAAAGCCGGAGATTGCGCCGGAAATTATTCTGGCGATCTCCGCAGCAGTGGCGGCGTTTTTGGGCAAGCGGGCAAAGATTCATCAGATTCATTTGACAGGCTCGACGGCGTGGGCCGCGCAAGGACGCGCGACGGTGCAGGCCTCGCATGGAATCGTACGCGGGCTTCGATAAGAGCAAGGTGACCGATGAAACTCAAGGTAACAGTCGATGGCAAGGTCTACGAAGTAGAGGTGGAAGTGGCCCCGGAACCGCCGCAGACGCTGCCCACATTTCTGGTGCAGTCGGCGTCGGCCAGCATGCCCGCGGGGACAGCGCCGAGCGGGGGCGCGCCTCCGACGAACGGCGACGCAGTTGTTGACGAAGAGAAAGTGTGCCGCAGCCCAGTCTCAGGAATTATGGTGAAGTCCAACGTTCGGCCAGGGCAAGTGATTCAATCAGGCGACCTGCTGTTCGTGCTGGAAGCGATGAAGATGGAAACGGAAATCACGGCACCGATCGGGGGGAAGGTGGCGGACGTGAAGGTGAACGTGGGCGAAAGCGTGAAGAGCGGACAGGTGGTGTTGACATGGGCATAGGCGCGGAGGAGATTCCCGGATTTTTGTTTTTCGACCATGTGGCGGTCTCCGTGAAGTTGGGCGATTTGGAGAAACAGGTGGTCGCCTACAAGTCCATGGGGTTTAAAGAAATCCACCGCGAAGATGTTCTGGGGAGAGACCAGGTGCGTGAAGTACTGCTGCGCATCGGAGAAGGACCGAACCTGATTCAATTGCTGGAGCCGTTGACGCCGGAATCGCCGGTAGCGAAGCAGATCGAGAAAAATGGCGGACGCGGCGGGCTGGCGCATGTGGCGCTGCGAGTGGCGGACATTCAGAAAGCGTTCAGCGCGCTGAAGGCGAAGGGATTTCAAATTATCGATGCGGCGCCGCGGCCGGGGTCGCGTGGGACGACGGTGTTTTTTGTGCACCCGAAAACGACGGAGGTGGCCGCGCTGGGTTATCTGGTCGAAGTGGTGCAGGAGGGGTAAAAAGCATGTGGGAGGAATTCCCGCCAAATTCGACGGCAGAGTGGGAAGCCGCCATCCGCGCGGATTTGAAGGGCGCGGACTACGAGAAGAAACTGGTCTGGCAAACGGAAGATGGCATCGCGGTGCGTCCGTACTACCGGAGAGAAGATTTGCCGGGAACGACGGGGCAAGCGCGATTTACCGGCGAGTGGCGGGCAGCAAGCGCGGCGGAGATTCCGAAGGATGCCGTACGCGGTGATTTGCTGCACGAGCAGGGCGCAACGGCGGTACAGGAAATCGGCTATGCGCTGGCCGAATCGGCTGGAAAACGAAACACATTCGTCTTTGCAACGGGAAGTAACTACTTTTTTGAGATTGCGAAGTTGCGTGCGGCGCGACAAGTGTGGGCACGAATTTCGCCAGAGCCGATGGTGATCTGGTCGCGAACGGCGATGGCGAACAAAAGCTTGTATGACCCTTCCGCGAATTTGATCCGATGCACAACCGAGGCGATGAGCGCAGTGCTGGGCGGTTGCAATATGCTGGTGGTGGATGCGGCGCGATTTCCCGCGCATCTCGCGGACAGTCTGGTGCGGATACTGCGCGAGGAATCGCATTTTGAGGAAGTTTCTGATCCGGGCGGCGGGGCGTACTACATCGAGACGTTGACGGCGTCGATCGCCGCGGAAGCGTGGAAAGTACACGAATCCGGACTTGGCACGAAGGATGCAGCGATTGCGGCTGCGCGCGCCGCGAAAGAAAAGAATGTGGCGCAAAGGAAACGGACTTTGGTCGGAGTGAACAATTATCCCGACCTGAGCGAGGTGCTTCCCGCGGAGGCGGCGCTGCCGGCGAGCCCGTGGAGGATGGCGGAGCCGTTTGAGGCTATCCGCAAGAAAGTCGAAAAATCGGTAAAGCGTCCCCGCGTTTTGCTGCTGCAGCGCGGCGATGTGAAAATGCGCATGGCGCGGGCGAATTTCTGCCAAAACCTTTTCGGCTGCGCGGGATTCGATGTGCACGCATCGGAAACGCTGGAGCCGGCGGACCTGGTTGTGCTGTGTAGTTCGGACGCAGAATATGTTGCGCTGGCGAAAGAAATTTGCGCGCACACGAAGGTGCCGGTGGTAGTGGCGGGCAATCCAAAAGAACAAAGCGAAACGTTGAGGAGTTTGGGAGTGAAGGATTTTGTTTACGTGGGCGTGAACGCGGTGGAAGTGCTTTCGCGCTGGCAAGAGGCACTGGCATGAGCCGGCAACCCTGGATGACGCTGGAAGGAATTGAAGTGAAGCCGCTGTACACGGCGGCCGATCTGGAAGGCCTGGAGCATCTGGATTTTGCGGCGGGGCTGCCGCCGTATCTTCGCGGGCCGTATAGCACCATGTATGCCATGCATCCGTGGACCATCCGGCAGTATGCAGGCTTCTCGACGGCGGAGGATTCCAACGCGTTTTACCGGAGAAATCTGGCGGCGGGACAGAAGGGATTGAGCGTTGCGTTCGACCTGGCGACGCACCGCGGATACGATTCGGACCACCCACGCGTGAGAGGCGACGTTGGAAAAGCGGGTGTAGCGATCGACAGCGTCGAGGACATGAAGATTCTGTTCGACCAGATTCCACTGGACCAGATGTCCGTATCGATGACCATGAACGGCGCGGTGCTGCCGGTGATGGCGTTCTACATTGTCGCGGCGGAAGAGCAGGGAGTGCCCGCGGCAAACCTTACCGGAACCATTCAGAACGACATCCTGAAGGAATTCATGGTGCGGAATACGTATATTTATCCGCCATCGCACTCCATGCGGATGGTTGGAGATATTTTCCGCTATTGTTCCGTGAACATGCCGAAGTTCAATTGCATTTCGATTTCCGGGTATCACATGCAGGAGGCGGGAGCGACCGCGGACATCGAACTGGCGTACACCCTGGCGGATGGGCTGGAATATTTGAGGACTGGGCTGCACGCGGGGCTGGATGTAGACAGCTTCGCGCCACGGCTGAGTTTTTTCTGGGCGATTGGCATGAATTATTTCATGGAAGTCGCGAAGATGCGCGCCGCGCGGCTGTTGTGGGCGAAAATCGTTAAGCAATTCAATCCCAAGAATCCGAAATCGATGGCGCTGCGGACGCATTCACAGACGTCTGGCTGGAGCCTGACGGCGCAGGACGTGTTCAACAACGTGATCCGGACGACGATTGAGGCCATGGCGGCGGCGATGGGCGGCACGCAATCGCTCCACACCAACGCGCTGGATGAGGCGCTGGCATTGCCGACGGATTTTTCGGCGCGCATCGCCCGCAATACGCAAATCCTGCTGCAGGAAGAGACGGGAATATGCCGCGTGGTGGATCCGTGGGGCGGCAGTTACTACGTGGAATCGCTGACGGACCAAGTGGCGCGGAAGGCCTGGACGCTGATCGAAGAAGTGGAGAAGCTCGGCGGGATGACGCGCGCGATTGAAACCGGATTGCCGAAAATGAGGATCGAGGAGGCCGCGGCGAAGCGGCAGGCGCGCATCGACTCCGGACGAGAGACGATTGTGGGCGTGAATAAATACGCGGTGTCCGGCGAACAAGAGATTGATGTGCTGGTGGTGGACAATGCCGCGGTGCGCGAGAAACAACTGGCGCGGCTGGCGGAGGTTCGCGCGCGGCGCAACAGCAAGGAAGTGGAAGCAGCACTGAATGCCTTGACACGTTGCGCGGAAACCGGGGAAGGGAACGTGCTGGACCTGGCGGTGAACGCGGCGCGGAAGCGAGCGACGCTGGGCGAAATATCCAGCGCGCTAGAAAAAGTGTTTGGACGATACCAGGCGGTGCAGCACACCATTTCGGGCGTGTACTCCGCCGAGAGCCGGCAAGACGGCGACTTTGTGAAGGCGCGCAAACTGACGGACGATTTTGCAAAATCAGAAGGGCGGAGACCGCGCATTCTGGTGGCGAAAATGGGGCAAGACGGACACGACCGCGGCGCGAAAGTGATTGCGACGGCGTTCGCTGATTTGGGATTCGACGTGGACCTGGGGCCGTTGTTTCAGACGCCGGAAGAAGTGGCGCGGATGGCGGTGGAAAACGATGTCCACGTGCTTGGCGTTTCGACGCTGGCAGGCGGACACATGACCCTGGTGCCCGAAGTGATTCAGGAATTGAAGAGATTGGGCCGTCAGGATATCCTCGTGGTCGTGGGCGGCGTGATTCCGCCGCAGGACTTCGAGGCGCTTCGCAAAGCGGGTGCGGCCGGAGTCTTTGGGCCGGGCACGCGCATTCCGGTCTCCGCGCAGGAAATATTGCACTCGTTGCAGGAGTGAGCATTGCGGACGCGCCGTCTGGCCGCTGAACAATATGTTTCCGGAGTGCTTGCGGGCGACGTTGCCATACTGGCAAGAACAATAACGGTCATCGAGAGCGAGCTTCCGTCGGACAACGAATTAGCGGCGCAGATACTGGACGCGCTGCTTCCCCACACAGGTAAATCGCGGCGAATTGGGATTACGGGTGTGCCCGGTGTGGGCAAAAGCACGTTCCTGGATGCCATGGGTTTGTATTTGATCCGCGAGCGCGGCGAAAAACTGGCGGTGCTCAGCGTGGATCCGTCGAGCCCTGTGACGGGCGGCAGCATTCTGGGCGACAAAACGCGCATGGAGAAACTTTCCGTGGAGCCGAACGCTTTTATCCGGCCTTCGCCTTCGCGCGGAGCGATGGGAGGAGTTGCCGGGCGCACACGCGAAACGATTTTGTTGTGCGAAGCGGCGGGGTTTCGCAACGTGTGGATCGAGACGGTGGGCGTGGGGCAGTCGGAAATTGCGGTGCGCTCGATGACGGATTTTGTATTGCTGCTGCTGCTGCCGGGAGCCGGCGATGAATTGCAGGGAATCAAGCGCGGCATTCTCGAACTGGTCGACGCGATTGCGATCAACAAGGCGGACGGCCCGCTGCTGGATCGCGCGCGGTTGAGCAAGGCGGATTATGAGAGTGCGTTGCACCTGTTTGCGCCGGGAGCAGGTGGATGGACGCCGCCAGTGATGCTGTGCAGCGCGCGCACGGGCGGGGGAATTGCCAAGTTGTGGGAATGCGTGCTGAGTCACGAGCGATTCCAACTGGAAAAGGGGTTGCGCGCGGAGATGCGGCGGGAGCAATCGTTGGCGGCCATGCGGCAGATTATTTCGGCGGAATTGGAAGCGGCGTTGCGGCAGGATCCCAACATTGCGCGCAGGCTTCCGGAAATTGAAGCGCGGGTGAGGGAAGGGCGGATGACGTCGTACCAGGCCGCACGCGAACTTCTTGGGGAATTTCGTTACCCTGCCAGGGTCAAAGAACAAGAGCAAAATTGATTCCGTCCCACCGACAACCCCCACGTGGCGGCCTAGGTGTGAAAAAAGCGAACGGTAGCTCGTAAAAAAGCCGGGCGCAAAGTTGTACGCGAGAATTCCGCGGGACCGGTGCAGGACGAAACCCGAACGTTCTGTGGTCGCTAAGACACCTGAAATCCCGTGGTTACGTTCATCCGAGCGGGGAACCCGAGGTCCGATTGAGCGCGGTCCCGGCGTGGAACAGGATTTGCTCAAATTCCACGGGGTGGAGTGCGTAAACCGAGGAGTTGATTCGATGACGGAGACGAGAATGCTTTGACGCAGGAAAGGAGAAGTTTTAATGAGGTTTTTGCTGCTTGAAGTCGCTCCAGCCCGGCTTGGTTCCGGTGTTTCTTGCTTCGCGTTGCTTTCCTTTTCGCTGATGGGAGCTTTACCGTGGAATAGACGCGCACGAGCTGGTCGGGTGAGGAGAACGGCAAGGGCCGCAGCATCAGGGCATCAATCGCGCTGAAAATGGCGGTGTTGGCGCCAATGCCCAAAGCGAGGGTGAGAACGGCGATGGCGGTGAAGCCAGGATTTTTGCGAAGCGATCGCGCGGCGTATTTGATGTGGCTCGCAAGGCGCTCGAGCCAGAGCCTGGTCCAGATTGCGCGCAGATCCTCTCTGACCAAGGTGGTGTTGCCGAAAGCACGCCGAGCGGCATAGCGCGCTTCCCGAGGCGACAGGCCGGATTCCATTTGCGCCTGCGCTTCGAGATCGAGATGCGACTCCAACTCGCGGTCGAGGTCCTTATCGCGATCACGGCGTTGCCGGAACGTCGCGAGGCGCGAACGGAGCCATTGCCAAAAGTTCATGAGGGATCTCCCGGAGCAGGCCACATTACCGTGGCCACGGCATCCGCCAGCTGCTTCCATCGGGATGTTTCGCGGACCAGTTGTTTCCTTCCGGCCTGGGTAAGGCGGTAATACTTGAATTCGCGATTGCGATCTTTCGCGGTTTCCCACTTCGCGCTGATCCAACCCTTGCGCTCCATGCGATGCAGCGCGGGATAGAGCGAGCCGTGCTCCACCCGCAGGACGCCGTCGGTGGTGCGCTGGATGTGCTTGGCGATTTGATGGCCGTGAGCCGGTCCAAAGAGCAGAGTGCGCAAGATGAGCATGTTGAGGGTGCCTTGCAGGAGTTCGGTGCGGTCTGGAGATTTATTGGCAGCCATGATGGTAGCGATTCTACCCTAAGGGGGGTAGACGGGCTACCCTGGAAAATGTGAGCAGAAGGCGTGTGCCGGGAGGGATTTACGATTCGGCGGCGGCAGCTTCGATCGAGCTTCAGACCCTGTAACTTTTGACAATGGGCTAGACCTTGAATGAGGGCTAAGGTGGCGAACATCCAGAGCGTTGGAGTGAAAGAGGATCTATGAAGAACAAATTGAGAATCGCATTTCGTTTGAGCCTAGTTTCGGCGGCTTTTCTTTTGATTTGTGGCTTGGCCCTGGCGCAGAACGATCAGGTGAAGGGCGTGATCAATGGCCGGAGCGGTGCGACCATGTCGGTGCTATCGCAGGGCGGGGAGAGCATTACGGTGGTGTTAACTCCGAACACGCAAGTGATAGAACCAGAAGGGGTTTTTCGCAAGAAACATTTGACGATGACCGCGTTGGTACCAGGACTGGCGGTGGAAGCGAAAGGGTCGTTCAACGATAAGCACCAACTGGTTGCCGACCGCGTGACGTTCCATGGCGGAGATCTCAAAACCGCGCAGGACATACAGGCTGGTTTGGCTCCAACCCAGCAGGAAGTTCAGCAGAATCAACAAGAGATTAAGGCTGACCAACAGAAGCTTCAGCAGCAACAACAAGAACTTCAGGCCGAAGAGGCAAAGACTGCAGCGAACAAAGCGGCGATTGCAGCTGCCAACAAACGCTTCGGGGAACTGGGAGACTACAATATTTTAGGCGAGGTAACCGTGCTGTTTGGCAATGGCAAGGTTGACGTCGAAGAACAGTACAAGCCGCAACTTCTGAAATTGGCGCAACAGGCTATGGGCATCACTGGTTACGTCATTCAAGTGAAAGGATATGCATCGAAGGTGGGTAGCGCTGCGCTGAACCAGAGGCTCAGCACAGAACGCGCGGCGAACGTGACGAATTTCCTGGAACAACAAGGGAAGATTCCGCTGACCAACATGCTGGCTCCCGGCGCGATGGGAACAAGCCAGCAGGTGGCTCCCGACACGACAGCAGAAGGGCAGGCGGAGAACCGGCGGGTGGTGGTGTCGATCCTGCAGAACAAGGCCATCGCCGGGACGTAGGGAATTGCTGGGTAGAGGTTTGGGAGAGTTGGAAATGCGTCAAGCCGGGATGAACTAGTTCCATCCCGGCTTCGCTTGATCCTGGATGCTGGACGCTGTGGATTCTCGCCGGCGGACGGGCCTTGTTGTGCGGAGAGATAGCGGCGAAATTTCATTTAAGCATATGTGAGAGCCGCGTTTTGCGGGCAGGGAATTGGAAATATTGGGAAATAGGGAAAAGTGCCGGACTGTACGGGCAGATGCTCGGTTATGTATAATCAGCAGGCTAGAGAGCGGGCGTCGTACAATGGCAGTATAGAAGCTTCCCAAGCTTCCTCTAGTAAGCTCTAATACGCTGATCTGGCGGCGCTTAGTCGACTTAAGATTCTCTGTAATTGGAAAATAATGGAAAATGGAGTCTCGAAGACACCTCTATTGCGTATTGCGCTCCGTTGGAACCGTCAGCAACGAATCCGAAACCAGAAGAGATCCTCGATAATCCTCGATAGCTACTAACTCGGGACCGGGAGAAGACCGATCTCGCACCACTCTATGCCCAAGTTTTTCCGCGCCGCGACCGTCCGGCCTCCCGCCCTCGGGCAAAACGAAAGCCGATTCGTGCAACCCAGCATGGCCGTGTAGTTGCGGGGTGACCGTGAAGCTCTTGATCGACGAATGCCTGCGGGCGTCGTTAGTCGAAGTAGCGCATGGCGCGGGTCACGTGGTGCATCATGTCAGTTATCTCGGTCTCGGCGGCTCCAAAGACTGGGAACTCATGGCCATCATCCGCTCCCAGGACTACGCGTTTGTAACGAACAACCGCTCCGACTTTGCCAAGCAACGGGAGAATGGTTTCCGCTTTGGTTTCCAGAATCGCTTCAATCACCAGCTTGCCGGAGGAATCCAAAACGGCGGCAGAGATCGTTGCCACTTGGCATCATTCATGAGGGCGCGCTCCTTGTAATCGGTGTTGATGCGATCGACCAAAACTTACTCCGTTTGGGCGCCCTGCTATAATGCGTTTACCACGGGATTGCCGACGTACCGTGCGGTTTTCGGCCGGTGCAACGGACCATAAAGAATAAAACCAAAAGGGAATGCATGGCCCCCCCAAACTTCTTGAGCAGAGCCATGCAAGGGAAGAGTTCACCAGCGGTTCCGAATGGGTTCGATGCGTTCGGCGTCACTGTGGATGTTGGCGAATGCTTGTTTTCCGTTGAAGAGCGTCAGCGAGGACACGACGGTGTGGAGGGTATTGCCATGGTTGGCAACCACGAACATCAAGGTGATTACGTTCCCAGAATCCATGCCCAAAGGAGGAGGGAAATTGATCGTGGCTGTGCCGGTACAATCGGAATAAACCTCGTAGCTGCCCGTTTCTCCGGTCGAGAAGCCCGTTTTGGGATCGATGTCCTTGGGGTCAGGAGGCGGCGCCTGGTGAGACGGCGTCTGACCGTTGCCCATAACAAAGTCGACCTGAGTGAGCTTGCCGTTGCCGTCGAAGTGGGTAATGGCGACGCCGTCCCGGTAGGCCAGGACGGTTGTTGTTGGGGTCGGTGGATTCGTACTGAGGTCTGGGACGAAGACCTCACCAGAAATGCGGAAGGCATAGTCACCATGTAGCGTGGAGTTACTGCAA
>Ga0074045_10000396_pt1 | contig 42990 bp, 39 predicted proteins | sample BogForMeECP23OM2_FD_94442 | JGI IMG/M metagenome (GOLD analysis project Ga0074045, IMG submission 94442) | Bog forest soil microbial communities from Calvert Island, British Columbia, Canada - Bog Forest MetaG ECP23OM2 | ecosystem: Environmental > Terrestrial > Soil > Wetlands ...
CGGAAATCCCCGGATCAAAGCCTGCTTGCGGCTCCCCGAGGCTTATCGCAGCTTGCCACGTCCTTCATCGCCTTCTAGCGCCAAGGCATCCACCGTACGCTCTTAGTAGCTTAATCATAAAACCTACCCAATTCGTCGTCGCTGATAGTGATTCAAACCGCTTACGCTTTTTGAAACTCGCCACAGTGGCTAAACTGTGACTTTCTTCAGTTCGTTCGCCCTGCTTGTTGCAGATCCCTTATTCCGTGGTCCGCTTGCGCGGCGCCGGGACTATCGACTCTGCCTTCCCCAGGTGCTTGAGTAAGTTCGCCTTGTTATCCACAGTACTGCTCAACATCTCGAGCAGAACTTGTAATCACTCCCACCATCTGTTCCCCAAACAGACCGTAATCTGCCCGAAGTTTCGGCGGGAATGTGCCAACCTTTCTGTTGTCAAAGATCGTGAGACCCTGAATCCATCAGGGGCTGCCAATTGTATCGCAGCGTCCTCTCGAAAGAGGACCCGGGCTATTTTCAGCATCTGTTGCCGCTAAAAAGTTACCCTAAAACGCAAAAACCCGGCGCCGAGCGCCGGGCACAGCCGCTTTTCTCTAGCGGCTCCACGCGAAGCTCAAACGGTATTCAGCCTGTGCTGATAAGGCTCCTCACTATAGGATCTTCTCCTGGGAGATACTTCAGACCCGACTGTGAATCCCCTGCTTGGCCAAGCACTCTGAGAGAGTGCCGAACCATTTGTAATCTTACTAGAACATGAAAATAAGTCAAGTCCTTGAGAAAACTTTTTTTCCTGGATATCCACATGCCTGTGGACACTGTGGGAAACCGCTCTCGGGCGGCACGACCGGTTCAAGTGGGCTCGTGTCCGATCCGGCTACTTGATCCCAAGCCTGCTAAGCCTGCGCTGCCTTTTTGGCTTCAGCGGAATCGTAACTTTCACCATAAATAGCCGGCACCTTGCCGCCCATCGCTCGCAGGTAGGTAGACAATTGTCCGCGATGATGGATTTCGTGGTTCATGGTAAAGCGCAAAAACAAGACGGCAGGAAGCTGAAACGCCCCGCGAAAATCCAAAATTCTTGCAGCCTGTTCGCCGTTCAAAGCAGCCAGATGCAGGAAATTCTTATCAAAGGAGTCAGAAAACCAGCTGGCGATACCAGCGGAATCCTGGATCGAGTCCGGGCGATGAATTGGCGACAAATCGAACCCACCGGCGGCAGCGCCGGAAAGAAAACGGTGTTGGGCGGCGGCGATATGCCAGGCCAGTTCGAGAGCACTTTTGGATTGGCGATCGGGACGGTAGTCGCCGTGTTCAAGGGGAATCGCTTCAATGACACGCTTCGTAGTGCGGTGCTCGTTTTTCAGCGCAGGTAGTTCGAGTTGAAGTAAGAGCGCGGCTTGTTCTGGGGTAAGGGTGGTCATGGGGGTTCCTCCAGGAGTTTAGATGTGAGGGGGATGGGGAAGTGTACCAGAGCGTGGCGCGGCGTGAAAAGCGGCCGTGCTGTAGCTGCTGTAGCTGAGGACTTCCCCTGCGCTGTGCCCAAGCGTCGCGATTGAATTTGGCCAACGAAGAAGGCCAAAAAGCAAAATGGGAAAGCGCCTCCTACCCGGCGGGAAGTCCGGAGGCGTGTGGGACCGCGGCAGCGCAGCTGCCCCGCGGAATCTCCTTCTATAAAAAATTCGGATTACTTCACTTGCAGCGTTTCGATGTAGCTGACAAGGTTGCTGACGCGCTGCTGCTCGACCGCGTCGTGATACTTATCCAGAGACCGGAACAGCGGCCCCCAAACCGGCATGTCGGCAGAACCATGCGACGACGGGCCGCTGCCGAAACGAAGTATTCCAGAAACGTAAGCGGCCGGATATTTCCCGTTGTGGGTCTTGGCAAGCTCGGATAAATCCGTTGGCGGTGACTTCATGGCTGCAGCAGCGGGTCCATTCCCCTTGCCGTCGATCCCGTGACAAGGGGCGCAATAGGCGTTAAACATATCTTTGCCGGAGGCAGGGCTGGTCTGCTGAATGGGCTCCTTCTTTACTACCGGGTTTGTGGTCGCCGTCTGTGCCAGGGTAACTGTGATTGCAACCAGTAGTGTACCCAGCACAATGAATGCTTGTTTAAACATGGATTCCTCCCTAAAAGGTGGGATAGATTCGCGGTGAAATCTGGAGAACCCTCTACCCTTAGTTCCTACTCTTATACCACTTTCCGGAAAGAATGGATGTGACGAAACACCGGCAATGGGCGGGCGGGGCGATGAAGCCTCGGTCGGCCATCCCGCAGCAAATCCAGCCGTGGTTTGCTAGAGTGAACAGGAGCGGAAAAAACAGTTTGCGTCTAGATTTTACGGGCAGTTAGTGCCAGGAGAATGGTTGCGGTATGAATTCGCAAAATTCCGGGCTGCGCCTTGACACGTCTTCGTAGCGAGCCTACACTATGGAGTTTTTAGATGACCCCCGAGAGCTATATGGGGAGGGTGAACATGGATAAGAAGCGTTTGGAGTACTACAAAAAGAAATTGCTGACGCGCCGGGATGAATTGGTGAAGACCATCACGCGGACCGAAGAGGAAGGTCGACAAGCGGATGATGATCCAACGGTAGACCTGGCTGATAAGGCCGCCAACTCGTACACGAAAGAGTTTCTATTTGGGCAGACCAGCACAGATCGAAACATGCTGAACCTGATCGACGAAGCGCTCAAGCGGATTCGAGCAGAAGAGTACGGCCAATGCCTCAGTTGTCAGGAAGAGATGCAGACGAAGCGGCTCGAAGCGGTACCCTGGGCCAAGCACTGCATTTCCTGCCAAGAGAAGATGGAACAGGGACTATTGTAAGCTGGTTAGTTCATCCATTCGCTACACATTTCCGTTTAACCTTACCTGATCCTGAAGGCGGCCGAAGACTCTGCCGCTTCGTTCCTGTCCCGCACGTTGCTGCTGGAGGACGCGAGACGCCTGCTGTCCCCTTTTCGACCCATTCTGCCGATCGACGGCTAGCGAGGCCACTGGACTTTGCTTCGACCAACGGGGTGGGCAGGCAGTACGTGGCGCTTTTGCTATGAAGGGGATCGGCCGGGTTGACAATTTCCGAATCTTGCTGCTAGATGAGTAAGGACGACGGGAACGAGGCGCGATGCCTGCGCGAGGGAGTTATGCCGGCCGCCCAAGCTATTCGGGCCCCCGATCCTGAACTTGACAGGTTCTGAAGCGGAAGGTGCGCTGTGAGCGCAAGAAGGCCAGAGGCGTTTGATCCCCGGGGGCGACGTAGCCCCGAAGTGTGTGGCGCGCTTGCGCCGAACACTTCGGGGAATGTTGGCGGACGTCACCTACCGGTAGTAGCCCCACGAAGATCTTCGCTGATGCAGGAACCGGTTCTGGTTCTAAACGCCACGTACGAGCCTATCAATGTAACGGCCGTCCGGCGCGCCATGGTGTTGCTGCTGAAGGGAGTAGCGCAGGCGGAAGAGATGCACAGCGCGGAAGTTCATTCCGCGGCGAATTCCCACAAGGTACCGTCGGTCATCCGACTGTTGGCCTACCGCCACATTCCGCAGCAGAGCCGGGCGCTATCTCGCAAGAACATACTGTTGCGCGACCGGAATACCTGTCAGTTTTGTGGGCGCATTTTCCCGAGCAGCGAATTGACGCTGGATCACGTGATGCCGCGCTCCCGGGGTGGGCGATCTACCTGGGAAAATCTGGTGGCCTGCTGCTACCGCTGCAACAACAACAAAGGTGATCGGACGCCGGAAGAAGCTGGATTTAAACTTGCGCGCAAGCCGCGACCCTTTACCCTGCACACCTCTCGCCAATTGATGCGGCTGATCGGGCATCGCGACGAACGCTGGCGGAAGTATCTGTTCTATTGACGGTATCTCGCGATAATTGGTTTCACTAGACAACGGAGATTTTTCTTGGGTAGTGAAACCTTTTTTACCGTGACGCATCTAACTCTACAAAACCACTTCGAGGACACACCCCGGGAGGCAGCTAAGGTGAACACCTTAGCTGCTTCTCTCCTTTTGGGGCGCTTTTTTGCTTTGAGTGATTATTTTTCAGCACGCTTTTTGGTTTCGCCGGGAAAACTTTCAAGCGCAGAGGCTTCGTCGGGAAATTCAGGGAACACTTGGTACAACTGGGTCACCTTTAAAATCTCTTCCACTTTTGGCGCCAGACCCACGACCTTCATAGCTCCGCCTTTTTTAATTACCGATAAATAATTTCGGACCAGTTCGCCGATGCCGGAACTGTCGAGATACTGCAGCCCGGTGAGGTTCAAAATGATATTGCTGTGGCCTTGATCGAGCAAACCATGAATGGCATCGCGAAAGGCTCGCGCTTCAAACGATGTCAGTCGGCCTTGGACATCCACAAGAGAGACGTTTTCTGATTGCCGTAGATTGACGGAGAAACTCAAACGGTTCACCTTGCATGGAGTAAGCGGGACTGGACTACAGAATGACAATTCAATCGGAAATGTGCAACGAGATATTTGTTTTGGCTTCCCCAGGACATTTTGTTCGCCTAGATGCCAGAACGGGCATGCCCACGGTCCCTCGGCAAATTTCACCTTACTATTCCTACATTCTCATCATTAATACATAGTTATATTATGGGCGCAGTGTGATATGCGCCACGCGGATTGTCGGCTGCTGCATGTTCCAGGAAGACGGCACATGCTCGAAGGCAATCTCGAAGGTGCGTTCCTGGCCTGGACCGATCGGAACCGGCGGCGTGCCGAGAATTCCGCGGGTCTCTTTCAAGGCAACCTGATCCATCTGATCGGAAAACTGAACGGCAAGGTCCAGCTCAGTCACAGTTTGAGAACCGGAATTCATGATCGTGCCGGTGAGAATGGTGACTTCCTGATGGAGAAAATTTTCGGCGCGACTGAGCTTGATATCTTTCACGAATAGCTTTGAAAGGTAATCCTTCTCGGCCTGACTGATGTTCACCTTGATGGTAGCCCCGTTCAAGGAATTGCGGTTCTGCGGCGGCTCATGAAATAAGAACCACGCGCTAAGGCTCATAGCAGTCACGACGACGGCCGCAATCACAAAGGTAATAATCGGACGGTTTTGTTTTTCGTCAGAAGTGTCGGAAATGGGATCAATGTCGGTCATGAAGCTTTTCTGCGAAACGGTGGCAGATTCCCCTGTCAACGGCCGACAGTCAGCCGTAGAGCGAGCGGTTCCGGAAGCTTGGCCGTGCGCATCCGTTCTTGTACCGTTTCAATATCGTAAGGAACGCGCCAGAATTCAACAATTTCGTGCTGGAGATCGGCGATGGCAAAACCTGCGCGCGGATCCCCGTCGCGGGGTTGACCAATCGAGCCGGGATTCAAGAGATACCGTTTGTCAGCCTCCAAGTGCAGGGCGCTGCGCTCCTCGCCGTCGCGCGGATGAAGTTGCAACACATCCAATATCGTATCCTGGTAGGAGAATCCACCTTGGTGATGGGTGTGACCGTAAAAAGTAACAGGCAAGGTGGAGTCGAGAAGTCCCTCGAGCGCTTGGGCTGGAGTAAACACGTACTCGTCTTCATCCTGAAAGGCCCCGTGAACCAGGACAACGCCATCGGATTCCATAGGACCTTGCGGAAGATTGGCTAACCAATCGAGATTTTCGTTTGAGAGTTGCGAGCGGCTCCACAATACAGCGGCGCGTGCGACGGGATTAAAGTCATCCGTTCCCATTAGATCTGTTACGGCCTTGTCATGATTGCCGCGTATTGTGGTGGCACCCAATTCGCGAATGCGCGAAGTGACTTCGTTGGGATCCGGGCCATACCCTACCACGTCGCCCAGGCACACGACACGATCCCAACTTCCGGTGGCAGCTTGTAGAGCCGCATCCAGAGCCGTCAAATTGGCGTGGATATCACTGAGAACGAGCAGTCTCATCCTGCTTTATTTTAACCGTAAGCAAGAGTATAGAGGAAGCGGGTAGGGATGCAAGCAAAGTGAACTTTTTACCAAGCACGCGGGAAAGAAACGATCCAGAAGAAAATGCAGGCGAGCGCGAAACATTCGCGAGGTCCATTTCGTCTATACAAGTGCAGCCAGAAGCTAGGCTGGACTGGGATGGCAAGAGAATGGAAATAAAAACCCCGCGGTAGCAGCCGCGGGGCCGTGACACGCGATCTTTCCGGCTCGTAGACCAGGAAGAAGATGTGCCTTCGACAGCAGGCTACTCTTCATCCTACGTGTGTGTCAACTCTTCCACTTCTTCCACTTGGCCGCGGCCATGGCTAACTCGCAAAACGAAGGGATATGAAACACATGACAAGCAAATCGCTGGTTCGCAGTATGCTTCTATTCTCGGCAGTAGCCCTCGGCAGCGTTGCGGTTTTCGCCAAACCGGTAACGAAGAGCATTCCCGTAAATCACAAGGTGGTGGTCGGCACTTCGGATTTGAAGGAAGGCGAATACCGCTTCGTGATTGACAACAATCATTTGACGATTATGAATGGCAAGAAGACCATGGCGGAATCGGACGGCAAGTGGGAAGACCGCGATTCCAAGTCGGAATACACAGGGATCGTTTCAAATGCAGATGGCAAGGTGATGGAACTTCGCTTCGCTGGACAAAAGAGCGTATTTGTTTTGGCTCCGTGAGGGGAGAATCGTCAACCGCGACTGACAGATACCGAGGGAAGTTGGTAGAGAGATGCCGCTTCCCTCTTGCTTTTTGAATCGAATGACCAGCCCAAAGAGCGTATTAACGAATCAACATGCAGTCGCCATAGCTGAAGAAACGGTATTTTTGCTCGACCGCGTGACGGTACGCCGCAAGAATTTTTTCCCGGCCCGCAAAGGACGACACCAGCGCCAGTAGAGTGGATTTCGGGAGATGAAAATTAGTGAGAAGGGTATCCACGATCTGGAACGTGTAGCCAGGGGTGATGAAAATACTGGCTTCCGCCGGGCCTGCCAGGACGCCCGATTCATCCGGTTGGTGCTTTGCGCGCTGAGCGGAATCTTCCAGCGCGCGAACAACTGTCGTGCCCACGGCAAGAATCGGCCGATGTATTCGTTTAGCCTGATTGATTTTTTGTGCAGCTTGCTCGCTGATCTCGTAGGATTCCGTGTGGATTTTATGTCTTTCGAGCGTTTCGGAGTGTATTGGCTGAAATGTTCCAAGGCCAACATCCAAGGTCAACTCGCAAATTTCGCAGCCACGCCCGCGAATTTCATCTAAGATCTGCGGGGTAAAATGCAGGCCAGCAGTGGGAGCAGCGACGGCGCCGGGCTTTTGCGCAAAGACGGTTTGGTATCGTTCGCGATCAGAAAGTTCATCGGGTCGCTGGATATAGGGCGGCAACGGGACATGGCCCAGGCGCTGAATGTTTTCCTCGACGGTTTGGTTGTTGCGGGAAGCGAATAGGAGCGTGCGCATCCCCAATTCGCCGCGAGTCAAAATTTCGGCTTCTAGCTGCTCGTTGCCAATAAGGATTCGCTCGCCTACCGGCAATTTTCTTCCGGGGCGAACCAGCGCTTGCCATGTATCGCGTTCGATTTTGCGGGTAAGAAAAATCTCGACCTGCCCAAGCAGATGTTTCGCTGAACTCGTTTGCGACGGGCGTTCGGAGAAGACGCCGGCTCTTTTGCCGAACAGGCGAGCGGGAAGAACGCGAGCGTTGTTGAGCACTACCAGCTCGTCGCCACGCAATAGTTGAGGAAGCTCCGGAAAGAGGCGATCTTCAAATCCCCCGGTCCGGCGATTGAGGAGCAGCAATCGCGAACTTTCCCGCTGCTCCAGCGGACGTTGCGCGATCAATTCGTGCGGTAAGGAATAGTCAAACTGGCTAACGCGCATGGCATCCCAATATAAAACAAGTCGGAGGTTCACCACTCGGCCGAAAGCGGATAGAGGGAATTTTCCGGTGCGTATCCCAGAAAACCGCGAGAAGGGTCGGGGGCTCTCGGAGGATAGGCCCTTACCTCCCTAGTACAAATCTTTTCATATAGTTACGGCAGAAACAGAGGGCCAAAGAAATGACTTGACATATATACACTCATATTTTATTATGGTGCTCATATTACCCGTAAGGAGACTAACATATGAGGACTTCAATTAGCCGTTTTGAACCTTTTCGCAATGCTTCTTCCCTGCCGGAAACCCTCAATCGCCTCTTCAATGAGGCTTTTGATCGTAACCCCGAGGAAGGCAATCTAACCGCTTGGGCTCCGGCCGTGGACATCTACGAGACGGAGCAAGAGTTGGTGGTGAAAGCCGATCTACCCGATGTGCGGCCAGAGGATCTCGACATTCGTGTCGAGAACAACATTCTGACCATTCGCGGCGAGCGCAAATTCGAGAAGAAGGTAAACGAGAGCAACTACCTCCGCGTGGAGCGCGCGTATGGCTCGTTTACCCGCAGCTTCTCGCTTGCAAATACCGTGAATAGCGAAGCGATCAAAGCCGATTACAAGAACGGCGTATTGTCGCTCAGCATTCCGAAGCGCGAGGAAGCCAAGCCCAAGCAGATTAAGGTAAACGTGGAATCTGTTTCGGAAAAGGCATCGGCAGCCGGCCGATAAGAAAAGGCTGAACGGCCGCAAGTCGTAGGATAGCATGAGGGGGCTGGCACCTAGCCGGCCCTCTTTTTTTGTCGAAGTTATTCAAGAAGCAGAATTTGTGAGGTAGCCATGATTCGCTTTGAAAAAATGACCGTGAAGGCCCAAGAGGCCATTCAACAATCGCAGGAAATTGCGGCGAGCCACGAGAACCAGGCCGTCGAGCCAGTGCATTTACTGGAGGCGCTTGTTCAGCAAGCCGATGGCGTTGTGCCGCCCCTGCTAACTCGTCTGGGAATCCGCACGGAATTGCTTTCAGAGGATATCAAGAAAGAAATTGCGCGCTTGCCGAAGGTACAGGGATACGCACAGCAAAACATGAGCCGTTCCCTGAACGACATTCTGGAACATTCGTTTGAAGAAGCGAAAAAGTTTAAAGACGAATATGTTTCAACCGAACATCTGTTCCTGGCGATTGCGGCAGCCGACCGCGATCCCGCGGGGCGCTTGCTCAAGAAGAATGGCGCCTCGCATGAAGCGATTTTGCAAGCATTGGCGGGTGTACGCGGGAGTCAACGCGTGACTTCGCAAAACCCTGAGTCGACCTACGCTTCACTTGAGAAATATGCGCGCGACCTGACGGAGTTGGCGCGGAGGTCGAAGCTCGATCCGGTGATTGGCCGCGATGAAGAGATTCGCCGGGTGATGCAGATCCTGGCGAGACGCACGAAGAATAATCCGGTGCTGATTGGTGAACCGGGCGTGGGTAAAACTGCAATTGTGGAAGGACTGGCGCAGCGGATTATTTCCGGCGATGTGCCGGATGTGCTGAAGACCAAGAAGCTGGTCGCGCTCGACCTGGCTGCTTTGGTGGCTGGAGCAAAGTTCCGTGGAGAATTTGAGGATCGCTTGAAAGCGGTGTTGAAGGAAATTGCCGAAGCCGACGGGCAGATCATTCTGTTCATCGATGAGTTGCATACACTGGTTGGAGCCGGCGCCGCGGAAGGTGCGATGGATGCTTCGAACATGCTTAAGCCGGCACTCGCCCGCGGAGAATTGCGGGCGATTGGCGCGACTACTCTGAACGAATACAAAAAGTATATTGAAAAGGATCCCGCGCTCGAGCGGCGCTTTCAGCCGGTATTGGTGGAAGAGCCGTCGGTCGAGGACACCATCGCGATCTTGCGCGGCTTGAAGGATCGCTACGAAGTGCACCATGGCGTACGAATTAAGGATTCGGCGATTATTGCCGCGGCCACGCTTTCGCATCGCTACATTTCCGATCGATTCTTGCCGGATAAGGCGATTGACTTGATCGATGAGGCGGCGGCCAGTCTGCGCATGCAGATTGATTCCCTGCCGACGGAAATTGATGAGATTGAACGGCGCATCCTGCAACTGGAGATTGAGCGCCAATCACTGCTAAAGGAGACGGACGCACATTCCGTGGAGCGGCGCAACCAGATTGAGAAGGAATTGGCGCGGCTGCGCGAAGATTCCAGCGGAAGGAAAGCGCGCTGGCAATCCGAGAAGGAAGCGATTTCCAAAATTCGCAAACTGAAGGAGCAGATTGAGCAACTAAAGGCCGAGGAGCAGCGCTATGAACGCGCGGGAGAACTCGCGAAGGTTGCCGAGATCCGGTACGGTAAAATCGCGCAAGCCGAGCAGGAGATGAAGGCGGCGCAAGAACGCTTCAGCTCGATGCAGGGCGGCACGCGGATGCTCAAGGAAGAAGTCGACGAAGAGGATATCGCAAAGTTGGTTGCCAAGTGGACGGGAATTCCCGTGGGCCGCTTGCTGGAAGGCGAAGCGCAAAAACTGGTGCACATGGAAGAGCGTCTGCGCCAACGCGTCGTCGGCCAGGAAGATGCGCTGGCGCGGGTGTCAAATGCAGTGCGCCGCAGCCGAGCGGGGTTGTCCGATGCGAAGCGTCCGATTGGATCCTTTATTTTTCTTGGGCCAACCGGCGTGGGGAAAACGGAATTGGCACGAGCGCTGGCGGAGTTTCTCTTTGACGACGAAAAATTGATGATCCGCATCGACATGTCGGAATACATGGAAAAGCACAGCGTTTCGCGGCTGATTGGTGCCCCTCCGGGGTATGTCGGTTACGAAGAAGGCGGGCAGCTTACCGAGCAGGTGCGGCGTCATCCCTACTCGGTGGTGCTGTTTGACGAAATCGAGAAGGCCAATCCGGATGTGTTTAATGTGCTGCTGCAAATTCTGGAAGACGGGCGACTGACCGACGGCAAGGGTCGCACGGTCGATTTCCGCAACACGGTTCTGGTAATGACCAGCAACGTGGGATCGAGCGCGATTTTTGAATTGTCGAGTAAAGATCCGGAATTGGCGCGAAAGGCGGCGCTCGAAGCGCTTCGCGCGGTGTTTCGCCCGGAATTTATCAACCGCATCGATGAGATTGTGATCTTCAATCCACTGGGCAAGGAGCAACTCGAACGCATCGTGGTGCTGCTACTGAAAGAGGTGGAGAAACTGCTCGAAGAGCGCAAGATCACGCTGGAGCTGACGCCGGCTGCGAATGCATTGCTGTTGCGTGAAGGGTTCGATCCCGCATATGGCGCGCGGCCACTGCGCCGCACAATTCAACGCATGATCCAGGATCCTCTGGCGCTGCAGATTCTCGAAGGCACAGTGCTGCCGGGCGATCACGTTCAGGTCGATCGCGATGGAAGGAAAGACGCGATGAAGTTCGAGCGCGTGGCAGCGAAGGCCGCGGCAAAAAGCTAGCTTAGTGCTCCTTTTCATAAATACGATGACGTAATGCCTTTTACGAGGCAAGACGCGAAAAGGAGGGTAGCTTGACTGTGTTTCTGCTGCGGCCTAGACTGAAAATTCCGCCGCGGGAGTTCAGCTACCCACGAGAAAGTTTCCTAAGACAAGAAAGGCACAATCCATGAAAATTCTGCGTACAGGGGCCGTTTTACTTGTGATGAGCGTGCTAATGGTGGTGGTCGGCGGCGCTCTTGGAGGGCGCGGTGGATTGCAGATCGCTCTCGCGATCGCTGTGGTCATGAATTTCGTTTCCTACTTTTTCTCGGACAAGATCGCCTTGAAATCGAGCGGAGCACAGCCGGTTACCCGCGAACAACTTCCGCGTTTGTATCAGGTGATGGAGCGATTGGCAGCCAAAGCAAATATCCCGGTGCCGGCGCTATATGTTGTTCCAGACATGGCGCCCAACGCGTTTGCCACGGGTCGCAATCCGAAGCACGCCTCGGTAGCGGTGACGCAGGGGCTGCTGGAGATTATGAATGACGATGAATTGGAAGGCGTAATTGCGCACGAACTTTCTCACGTGCGCAATTACGACATTCTCACAAGTTCGATCGCCGCGACCATTGCCGGCGCAGTGACCTACATGGCCCAGATGGGCAGGTGGGGGATGATTTTAGGCGGAATGGGCGGAGGCAGTCGGGACAACGATCGCGGTGGCGGCGGGCTTTCCGCGCTGCTGATGATCTTTCTGGCGCCCTTTGCAGCCGTATTGCTACAACTCTTTTTGTCGCGCACGCGTGAGTACGCTGCCGACGCGACCGGGGTAAAAATGGTCGGCAGCACCGACGGGTTGATCAGCGCGCTGACAAAGCTAGGGGCATATAACAAACGCATTCCTACGACGGCGATCTCTCCTACAACTTCCGCTCTGTGCATCGTGAAGCCACTCTATGGCCAGGGCATGCTTTCCTCGCTCGTCAGCACGCATCCGCCGCTCGAAGACCGAATTGCGGCGCTGCGGCAGATGCCGTTGCACTCGCATTGAAAAAGTTTGCACAGAGTGCAAAGTACGTTCACATGCTGGTAAACATTTCCGGCTTCCAGAGTCTAGTTCCGGTACTTGGCGTGCTTTTTCTGTTCATTAATGCTTTAAGAATGAATAGTTTAAAAATACGATCTGTTCTGTAGGCCTTTGGCGGAAGAAATGCACCAAGGCTTGGTAGTGATTGGCTCGCAGAGCCGGGATCTGAGGGCGTTTTTTATGAGCTGTCGAGACACCATCCATCTGATTTGTATGTATTTAGAGGGGAAACTTTCGCCTGGGGTTCAGGGCGAGATAGAACGCCATCTGCATTCCTGCAGCGATTGCCAATTGGTTCTAAACGCCGCCACCACAACTTTGGATCGCTATTTTGGCCCGGCACGTATCAGTGCTGACAATAAAGCTGCCTAACAGCTCTTGCAAGCGTCTTCTTTTTCAAGCAGTTTCCTCTCTCTCAGTCGATCCGCAGCTACCCTCGGCCGTGCTTTCCTCCCAGTTTCGGGCTGCGATGGTTCTAGAAAATTTTACCGGCTACGGGAGTGCCATGTAATCCTTACAGGTACTAGTACTACTAGAAAGAAACTCCCTTGCTCCCGCCTCTCCGGCTAATCTCTTCATCATCTGTAGCTTACGAGTACCTCTGGGCCCTGGGCAGAAGTTGGTGCTGCGGTTGCCCATTGGGTATGTGGATATGGGCCGTTAGGGCCAAGGAGAATTCAATGAGCGAGTATCAAGAGACCCACAGCGAGACAGCCACCCCTCGGTGGGTAGGCTTGGCGATTGCCGCACTGGGCGGAATTTCATTACTGGGTTTGGGCGTTGGATGGAGCGCACTCAGTAAGAGCAGCTCGGTCGAGCAGTCCACACAAGCCTCTCTCAAGCAGCAGAATGAGGCACTCTCGCAGCGATTGTCGAAGGAAGAAGAACAGAATCAGCAACTCGAGAGCGATCTAAAACTGGTAACCGACAAATTAAACGTGACACAGGAAGATCTAGTGAAAGCGCGCAAGCAATCAAGCGCGGCTGTTGCGTCTTACGGAAAGAAGATCAGCGGCATCGAATCAAACGTGAGCGCAGTTAATTCACAATTGGCTACAAAGGCCAGCACCGAAGACGTGACCAAGTTGAATGGCGACGTTACTGGCGTGAAGAATGACCTCGACGTAACGAAAGCGAAGTTGGATCGCGCAACCGGCGATATGGGGGTGATGAGCGGTTTAATTGCGCGCAATCATGACGACGTGGAAGAGCTGAAGCGCCGCGGCGATCGTAACTATTTTGAGTTCACGGTGCAGAAGACCAAGACTCCGCAAAAAGTTGGACCAGTGGAGATCTCGTTGAACAAGACTGACCAGAAGCGCGCCAAGTACACCATGACGGTGCTAGCCGACGACCGCTCGATTGAGAAGAAGGATAAAACGGCGGGCGAGCCAGTGCAGTTCTACGTGAAGGGCTCCTCACACCAGGCCCCTTACGAAATCGTGGTATTTGACGTGGGAAAGAACCAGATTGCCGGTTACCTCTCCACGCCAAAGTCTTCGGGCGGAACGACGGCAGCCAGCAATAGCTCAGCTCAGTAAGAGTTGTCTCAGTCAAGCGGGACAGAACATTCCTAGAGAGAGACTAACGAGGGAGGATCCAGAGAATCCTCCCTTCTTTTTTTATGCTCAATCGGCAGTCGCTTCGGATAAGGGAATGCGGGAAGGGTATTGGCCGGTCGGATGCTTAAGGAACAGCAGCGGGTAACCCCAATACTCTTGCTGGACAGTTCCAGACCGCTGTGCCAATCTTATGGCTGAGCTGACGGGGATAGATACATCAATTTGGGGGGGAAACACCAATGAAAGCAAAATCCACATTTGTTGCGGCATTGACTCTGTGCGCGGCGAGTTTCGTATTTGCCGCCGACGGCACCTGGACTGGTTACATTTCCGATAGCCAGTGCGGTGTGAAGGGTGCCAACGAGAAGCATGCGGATTGTGCCGCAAAGTGCGTGAAGGAACACGGCGCAAAGTATGTTTTCGTCAATGACGCGGACAAGAAAGTCTACGCCATCGACAATCAGGACAAGGTTGCTGCACACGCGGGACATCACGTCACGGTAACGGGAAGCGTTGAAGGCGACACCTTGAAGCTCGGCACCGTCGCCATGGCCAAGTAAGTATTTTTACTCCTTGAAACTGGGCAGGATTACTTCCTGCCCTTTTTCTTTGGGCGGCAGTCTAAGTTCCTTTGCGATAAACTTCTATTCATGGTTACGACCCTCCTTCATGTTCGCCGAGCCTTTACCCCCACCGTTGAAATTCAAAATGCCGGGATTTTGTTTCGCGATGGTGTGATCGAGGCTCTAGGGCCGAGAAGCAGTATGGTGCTGCCCGCCGGTGCAAAGGAGATTCAAGCGCTCGATCAGAGCGCGGCGCCGGGATTTTTGGATGTGCACATTCACGGTGCTGGCGGGCACGACGTCATGGAAGGAACGGATGTCGCACTGGCCGCCGTATCCAAGACAATCGCCGCGCATGGCACCACCTCATTTGTGGCAACTACCGTGACGGCGGATTCAAGTGCGATCTGCCGGAGCGCAGAAGGAATTTCCAAGTACATGGGGCGGCAGCGTATCGCCGGAGATTCCCGTGCGGAAGTGCTGGGTATCCATTTTGAGGGACCGTTCATTAATCCCGTCCGGCGAGGCGTTCAGCCAGCCGAATTCATCCAATTGCCTTCCGTGGAATTGCTGGGGAAATTTGTCGATGCGGCAGGAGGCCATGCCCAGATTTTGACGATTGCCCCGGAGCTTTTGGGCGCGATGCCGTGCATTGATGCGGCCCGCGAGTCCGGGCTTGTGGTGGGGATAGGGCATACCGATGCAACGTATGAGCAGGCGCGCGCGGCGATTGCCCGCGGCGCACATCATGCCACGCATGTGTACAACGCGATGCGTCCGTTTTCGCACCGTGATTCCGGGGTGATTGGTGCAGTGCTGACGACTCCGGAACTGACCGCTGAGTTGATCGCAGATGGCGTTCACGTGGACGAGACCGCTGTGCGCGTGCTGCTGCAAGCCAAAGGCGCGGGTGGTGTGATTTTGATCAGCGACGGAATTTCCGCTACCGGCATGCCCGACGGAAAATATGCGCTTGGAACCGTAGAAGTGACGGTGAGCGGGGGAATCTGTCGCGATCGCGACGGCAGGCTGGCCGGCAGCACGTTGACGCTAGATCGCGCGTTGCGAAATATTGTGGCGCTGGGCGCTTGCGTGGGCGATGCCGTGCGGATGCTGACACTCAATCCAGCGAAGTTGCTTGGGATTGAGTTTAAAAAAGGCGCGTTGCGGACCGGAGCCGACGCGGACATCGTTCTTCTGGATGAAGCGCTGAATGTCACCCAAGTTTGGACACGGGGAATCTCGCAAACAGCCAATTGAGATTCTTCGAGGCTACCGGACCTTACGCTTGGCGGACCGGAGCGATCGGCTAGCAGCGATTGAGCGGTATGTTTAATTCATCGGCAAGTTGCTGGGCGTTGAAGGGGCTGCACGTCAAATAGCGGTCGCCGATCTTCAGCGTCGGCACTTTGCGTTTGCCGTGATTGGCGAGAATGACGATCTGTTCGCCGGTCTCATCTTCTTCGATGTTCACTTCATCAAATGCCACGCCACGATCCTTCAGAAAATTCTTCACGCGGCGGCAGTCCGGGCACCAGCCGGTGCTGTAGATGATGATGGTTTCGATCACAGGGCTCCTAGGATTTGGATGAGACGAGCCATGAACCGTGCTTTGCCGGCTGGCGAGAAATGCGTGTTATCAGACGTCGATGGGTTGGCCATGATATTTCCGCGCAATTTGAATGCGGATCAACGAACGCCGCAACGCGCGCGTCGCACGGTCCCAATCGAGATTCGCATCGCTTGAGGCCAGGCGTTGCTGTGCGCGTTCGAGGGCTCGTTCCGCTCTCCCCAAATCGATTTCGGTTGCGTGTTCGGCAGTTTCAGCAAGAACCGTCACGCGATCCGGCAGGACTTCCGCAAAACCCGCAAGGATTGCCAGTGGAAGGCACTGTTTACCGGAAGTCGCGCGATACGTCAGCTCACCAATTCCAAGCTCGGTGATGAGCGGCGCGTGCCCCGGCAGAACGCCCAACTCGCCGTCCAAGCCGGGAACGCTCACTTCGACCACTGTTTCATGCAGCAGTTGCCGCTCTGGCGTCACCACGATCAACTGGATGGAATCCGGAAGCATTCGTCTTTCGCTTTACGCGCCCGCTTTCATTTTCTCTGCCTTTGCCAGGACTTCGTCAATCGTGCCAACCATGTAGAACGCTTGCTCCGGAATGTCGTCATACTTGCCTTCGACGATTTCTTTGAAGCTGCGAACCGTGTCGGCAATCTTGACGTACTTACCTTCGAGGCCGGTGAACTGTGCCGCGACGTACATCGGTTGCGACAAGAATTTTTCGATCCGCCGTGCGCGCGCCACGGTGCGCTTGTCTTCGTCGGACAATTCTTCGATCCCAAGGATGGCGATGATGTCTTGCAGATCCTTGTAGCGCTGCAGTACCGATTTCACAGAGCGCGCCACGGCATAATGATCCTGGCCAACGACGCGCGGATCCAAAATGCGCGAAAAGCTAGCCAGAGGATCGACGGCAGGATAAATTCCGCGTTCCACGATCTGGCGGCTGAGGTTGGTCGTGGCGTCCAAGTGTGCGAACGTCGCGGCCGGCGCTGGGTCGGTGTAGTCGTCAGCAGGAACGTAAATGGCCTGCACCGAAGTGATCGAGCCGGACTTGGTCGAAGTGATGCGCTCCTGCAATTCGCCAATTTCGGTGTTGAGGTTCGGCTGATAACCGACGGCGGAAGGCATGCGTCCGAGCAGCGCGGAAACTTCCGAGCCGGCTTGCACGAAACGGAAAATATTGTCGATGAACAGAAGCACGTCGAGGTGCTCAACGTCGCGGAAATATTCCGCAACAGTCAGACCAGTCAATCCAACGCGAAGACGCGCTCCGGGGGGCTCCGTCATCTGGCCGTAAATCAGGGCAGCGCGCGATTTTTCAGAGTTGCCGGGTACAACCACGCCAGACTCCTGAAATTCCAGCCACAGGTCGTTGCCTTCGCGGGTCCGTTCGCCTACGCCCGCGAAAACCGAAACCCCGCCGTGTTGCATGGCCACGTTGTGAATCAACTCCTGGATCAAAACCGTCTTGCCGACACCCGCGCCACCGAACAATCCGATTTTTCCCCCCTTCAAAAAGGGCTGAATCAGGTCGACAACCTTGATGCCGGTTTCGAACATTTCAAGCGACGTAGATTGCTCATCGAGTTTCGGCGCCGGACGGTGAATCGAGTAGTTGGTATTGCTGGTGAGCGGGCCGAGCTGATCTACTGGTTTGCCGAGCACGTTCATCACCCGGCCGAGCGTGGCGCGTCCCACCGGCACAGTAATCGGCGCACCGGTATCGGTGGCTTTCATCCCGCGCACAATTCCATCGGTCGGCTCCATGGCCACCGCGCGGACACGGCCTTCACCGAGGTGCTGTTGCACTTCCGCAGTCACGTCCAGCGGCTCGGGAGAATTGAATCCCTCGCTGGTCACGCGCACCGCATTGAAAATTTCCGGCAAATGGCCTGCTTCGAATTGAAAGTCGAGCACGGGTCCAATAACTTGCACCACATGTCCAACCGCTCCTTGTTTCTCTGCCATCATTTACTCCTCAAATTCCAAAAGCGTGGTGCGCGGAATCTGACGCGAACTACTGCGATGCGTTCTGCGCTCCGCTGACAATTTCGATAATTTCCTTGGTGATGGCCGCTTGCCGCACTTTGTTCATATGCAGCGTCAAATCCTCAATTACCTCGCCGGCGTTTTTGGTCGCCGCTTCCATGGCGGTCATTCTGGCGGCGTGTTCTGCGGCAGAAGATTCCAGCAAGGCGCGAAGAACTTGCGTTTCTATGTACCTTGGCAACAGCCGATCCAGAATCTGCTGCTCAGGTTGCTCGTAGATATAATCTATCTGCGTTTCCTGAGTTTGCTCACCAGGTTTTAGTTCGGCCGGCTCGACCGGCAAAAGCTTTTCGACGGTGAGCTCTGCGGAAACAACGTTATGAAACTCGCTGAATATCAAATACACCGAGTCGACCTTGTCTTCTGAGTACAGCTCGGTAACCAGCCGACTGATTTCGCGGGCGATTTTGTAATCCACGCGAGCCAGCACGTTCACGTACTCGGCGGCAAACTCAACTCCGGCCTTACGTAAAGAATCACGGCTCTTCTTGCCTACAGGTATCGTTACGATCTTCTTACCGGCTTTGCTGCGGATAAATTCCGAAGCCTTGCGCAAAATGTTGGAGTTAAACGCCCCGGCCAATCCGCGCTCTCCGGCAAGCACAATCAACAGGATTCGCTCCTCGGGCCGTTTCAGAAGCAAGGGATGCGTCGGCGATTCGATGCGCGCCATAGTGGAACGCAACACACGTAACAATTCTTTTGCATAGGGCCGCGCGGCCAGAGCGGCTTCCTGGGCCCGGCGCAAACGTGCCGCCGAGACGAACTTCATGGCACGGGTAATCTGCTGGGTGTTCTTCACCGAGCGGATGCGACGCCGAAAATCGAGTAAGGGAGCCATTTTCAGTTGCTAAGCGGTCGCCCCAGCCGTCGCCGAAAGCGTCGCGGTGAAGCGCTCCTTGAACTCCGCCGCAGCTTTTTTGATGACAGTCTTGATGTTGTCATCCAGCGCTTTTTTATCGGCGATATCTTGCAAAATGGTGCCGTAGCTGGATTCCACGAATTCTAGAAACTCTTTCTCGAAGCGGCGGATCTGATCGACAGGAATCGAATCCTCGGTACCGTCAGTCGCCACAAACAATGCCAAAACCTGCTGCTGCACGGAGAGCGGAGCGTATTGATCTTGCTTCAAGACTTCGGTCAAGCGTTGCCCACGTGCCAATTGAGCTTGTGTCGCTTTATCCAATTGATCGGACCCAAACTGCGCAAACGCAGCCAATTCACGGAACTGCGCCATATCCAGACGCAACGTGCCTGCGACCTGACGCATCGCCTTGATCTGCGCGTTACCGCCGACCCGGCTGACCGAGATCCCTACGTTGATGGCGGGGCGAATACCGGCATTGAACAAATCCGATTCGAGATAAATCTGTCCATCGGTTATGGAAATGACGTTCGTCGGAATGTAGGCGGAAACGTCGCCAGCTTGCGTTTCGATAACCGGCAAAGACGTCAGCGAGCCTGCGCCCAACTTGTCGTTCAATTTCGCAGCGCGTTCCAGCAGGCGGGAGTGTAGATAGAACACGTCCCCAGGAAACGCTTCGCGTCCGGGCGGCCGGCGCAGAAGCAAGGAAATTTCGCGATAAGCTTGCGCGTGCTTGGAAAGATCATCATAGAAGGTGACCGCATGGCGCTTGTTGTCGCGGAAATACTCGCCCATGGCGCAAGCGGCGTAGGGCGCAATGTATTGCAGCGAAGCAGGTTCTGCCGCCGATGACGCAACGATGATGGTGTAATCCATGGCACCGGCATCGGTGAGCACCCTTACGACCTGCGCAATCGTCGAGCGCTTCTGACCGATCGCGCAGTAAATGCAGATCATGTCGCTGCCCTTCTGGTTGATGATGGTGTCCAGAATAACGGCGGTCTTACCGGTCTGGCGGTCGCCAATAATCAATTCGCGCTGGCCGCGGCCGATGGGGATCATCGAGTCGATTGCTTTAATACCGGTTTGCAGCGGCTCGCGCACCGGCTGGCGATCCAAAACGCCGGGAGCAATTCTTTCGAGCGGATTGCGTGATTTCGTCGCGATGGGCCCTTTGTCGTCCAGGGGCTCGCCAAGCGGGTTCACCACGCGGCCGATCAGTTCGTTGCCTACCGGCACAGACATAATCCTGTTGGTACGGCGAACGATGTCACCTTCTTTCAGTTCCGACGATTCACCCAGAAGCACGACGCCAACTTCCTCTTCTTCGAGGTTTAGCGCGAGGCCAAAAATATTGCGAGGAAAAGAGAGCATCTCCCCGGCCATCGCTTTTTGCAGGCCGTGAACGCGGGCGATACCGTCACCGACGCTGATAATTGCGCCAACTTCATCGACCGAGACGGTCTGTTCGTAATTGGCGATCTGCTCTCGCAGAATCTTGCTGATTTCGTCCGCTTTAATGTTTGCCATTCCTGCTCCGTTTCGCCCTATTCCGCTGCCAAGAGCACGCGCATCTGGTTTAAACGGTTCCGCAACGAACCGTCATAGATCGTGTCGCCGATCCGCACCTGCACGCCGCCCAACAATGTCGGATCTTGCGAATATTTCGCCTGAATTTTCTTACCGGTCAATTCTTCCAAAGCCAGCTGCAACTGCGCTTTCTGGCCGTCGTCTAAGGCGGTGGCGGAAACGACGCTGGCTTCGGCGACTCCTTGGCGCTGCTGCAATACTGATTGAAACGATTCCAGCATCTGCGGCAGCAAAGAAGTACGCTGGTTATCCACCATGATGAAAAGAAAATTGCGGATGATTCTACTGGCGCCCATGCGAGCGGCGAGCGTTTCGATTACGCCGTGTTTGGCTTCCCGTTCCACGGCAGGGCTCGACAGGAAATTGCGGAGTTCCGCGGATTCCGCGTACGCAGCGTTGAACTCGGAAAGCTGCTGCAGAACGGGTTGAGCGGCGCCTTGTTCGAGCGCGATATCGGCCAGCGCGGTCGCGTATTGGAGGGGAGCGGACTTCAATTGGGTCTCCCCTCTAAGCTCTGGACAAAATTATTGATGAGGGCGTTTTGCACGCCGGGCGTCATTTGTTGCGCGACAAGAGATTCGGCTTTGTCGACGGCCAGCCTGGCTGCCAGTTCCTTTAATGCCACGCGAGCGGCACGCTCGGTCGCTTCGATTTCCGCTTTGCCTGCGGCGACAATTTTCTCCGCGTCGGTTAGGGTCAGGTTGCGCAAGCGCTCCCGTTCCGCCCCGGCTTCTTTTTCTGCCATGGCACGGAATCTAGCAACTTCCTGCTCCAGGGTGGTTAGCTTAACCGCGGCTTCTTTCAATTGTCGATCGGCTTCCTCTTTCGCTGCCGTGGCTTTCAAAATAGCTTCGCTAATCAGCTCAGCCCTTTTCCGAAACACCGGCGGCAACAACTTTCCGAATACCCAACAGGCCAGACCCACCAAGATAACGAAGTGGATCCACTTGAAGATTTCATCCGTGGGATTACCGGATTGAGCTCCGCTTTCTTCTCGGGCGCAAGCGACGGACACCATCAGCAGGAACGCCGCGGGTAGCAGCGCCAGAATGCCATTTACCCCTCGCGTCATTGCGCCTCACTTGCCGGATTGCCCGGGGCCGGTGGCACCTGCAAAATTCGTCGCGTGACCTCTGCGGCAAGCTGCGCGGTGGTCGACTCTATCTCTCTTTTCGCGGAGGCAAACTCTCCGGCGACGCGTTCCTTGGCGGATTTCACTTCGGCCGTGGCCTTGGTGCGCGCATCTTTCAGAACCGTAGCGCGTTCCTCAAGTAGTTTTTTGCGCCAGGCTTCCTGCTCTTGATACACCCTGGCGCGGGCCTGTTTCAAGGCTTCTTGGTATTGGCGGATTTTTTCGGCCGCGGCATTTTGCGCGACTTCAGCAGCTTTTTGCGCACCGCTGGTGCGGGCATCGCGCTCGGCCATGACTTTCAGTAACGGGCGGAAGAACAGCGAACGCAGAATGAGATAGAAAAGGAGGATAATCAGGGCTACAGGCACAGCCCTGAGGAACAGTCCTCCAAGTTGGTGAACCAAATCGGACATGGAATTTTTCGCCTAAAAATTTCGGAATGCCAACCGCGCCGTTACCCCAACCGCGGTAGGAGCGTACGGTGGGCTCTATGCTGCCTCTCAGAGTAGTAAGTTATAACATTCGGCGAGAGTTTCCGTCAACGAACGGGAACGCTCCTTCCGTTCCCCATGTCGGACCAACAGTGGCGCTTTTTCCACTCTTTCTTCCTTTTCGCAGCATTTAGAATGAGTTGAGGCGATCTTATGACCAAGAGCTGGAAGACGAAGTTGATCCATTCGGACGCGAAGATTCCTGGGGGCTATCAATCTCTAGCGACGCCAGTGTATCGCGGGTCGACGACGGTTTTTCCCTCGGCAGGAGCGGTGCGCGATAGCTGGGATCAGAATCGCGTTGGGTACACCTACGGAGTTTACGGCACCCCGACTGCGCTGGAGCTAGCGGCCCGCATCTGCGAATTGGAATCGGGCGCGCACACAATACTGACTCCTGGCGGGCAGGCCGCGATTTCGTTGATCAATTTTGCCCTGCTGCAAGCGGGCGATCACATCTTGGTTCCCGCCAGCGTCTATTTTCCTAGCCGGCAACTGGCTTCGCGATTGCTCTCACGCTTTGGTATCACGGCAACCTTTTACGATCCACTCATCGGCTCGGACATTTCAGGACTGTTCCAGGCAAATACGCGGCTGGTGTGGTGCGAAAGTCCCGGCTCGATCACCATGGAAGTGCAGGACCTACCGGCAATTGTGGCGGCGGCGCATGCGCGAAACATTTTAGTGGTGCTGGATAACACTTGGTCGGCAGGCGTGTTGCTCGATGCCTTTCAGCACGGGGTCGACATCACCATGCAAGCGGTAACGAAATATATTGGCGGGCACAGCGATCTGCTGCTCGGCTCGGTTACGGTGCGCGATCCGGCGCTCTATCAAAAGCTTGGCTCTACCCAGCAGAATGTGGGCTTCGCCGTTTCACCGGACGACTGCAGCCTGGCTCTTCGCGGCTTGCAAACCCTTTCCGTTCGCCTATCGCACATCGAAACTTCCGCGCTTACCGTTGCCAAATGGCTTGCCGAGCGACCGGAAATCGATCGCGTGCTCCATCCCGCGCTGGCTTCTTGCCCGGGCCACGAATTCTGGAAGCGTGATTTTCTCGGCTCATCGGGAGCGTTTTCAATTGTGTTCCAGCCCGGGCCAACGCAGGAGCAGGTTTACGCATTTGTCGATACGCTCGAGCTTTTCAAAGTGGGCTATAGCTGGGCAGGGGTGACCAGTTTAGCGGTGGCCTACAACATCGGGCGAATTCCCGGGCGGCCACCCTACGAGCACCGCATTGTGCGGCTAAACATCGGACTGGAAGCGACCGAAGATCTAATTGCAGATTTGCAGCTGGCGCTGCAAAAAGTATCGCAGTGAACGCACATCGGCCAAAACCTAGGCTAGTAGCGTGAATCACCCGGATTCACCGCGTCATAGACGTAATGGATTGTCACCGGAGAATCGTTCTTCTTTCCGGTGACAAGATGAACTTCTTCCAAAAGTTGCGTGCCGTCTTCCGACAGTGAGTAGCTGCGCGTCATCGTGCCGTTTTTGTCGATCTTTTCGTCTGTCACCAGTTTGTTGCCGTCCCAATGGGCGGAGACCAGCTGCAAGTTTGGATCGGGAGGTTTGTCCGGTGTTTTCCCGTCCGTATAAAAAACCGTCTTCTTATCCTGATCGCCGGTTAATTCGACTGCAGGGTCTTTATCGGTCTTCTGCTGCAGGTGCAGCCGCATCGATGGATCAACCAAGGCTTGCAGCTTTTCGTTGGTTTGGCTGGTGTCACTTTGACCATGCGGGGGGCGATTGCCGCCATAGCCGGGGCCGCCCATGCCGCCGCCGGGCCAGCCCATCCGAGGGCCGCTCATGCCTGTGTTGGTACTCGAAGGATGAGCCGTGGCCTGATGAAGTTTGCTCCGAGGATCATCGCTGTCGTCGCGATTGAATTTCCAGTCGCCCATGATGCTCTTGCGGGGTTCCACTCTTCGTACCGCTGGCGGAGGAGGCCCCGCAGAAGATACAGAAGAAGGAGGAGGAGGCAGCGGTCCTGGGGGTGCTTGTGCGCAAGCCATTCCGGCCAATGTAAGAGTGAGTCCACCGAGCAGTAAGGTGTTGCCAAGCTGTCGCATTGCGATTACCTCTACATTCCTTCAGAAATTGCAGCTGATACCCTGTTTCCGATTCCTCTCGCGTGTAACGAAAGTTCCCTTCTGATCCAACCCTTGGCCTTGCTGATCTGATTCAGGCCGGGTTCCAAAGGCTGCTTGAACCCAAACTTCAGGCGACGAAGATCCTTCGCGGCGACCAATCTAAAGGTCGGCTAAAGAAGCCAGCGATCGAGGTCGCGCACGCGCTGCAGCAACTTGAGCGCACCCAATTCACGAAACGCTCTGGCACGGTTCCGATAGTCCGCAGAAGAGTTCGGCAGAATCGCCATGAAAGGCACTCCCGCAGCCTGAGCTGCCAAAGCATCATCTATATTATCGCCTAAATATAACGCGCATTGCGGATCGCGGTTCGCCAGAATAGTATGCAAGCCATCCGGATCGGGCTTTTTGCGTCCATCGTCCATGGTGATGACCCGGCGGAAGTTCGACGCGGCCGGCCACTTTTCAAAACTGTACATAAACTCCTGGCGGGTGCGGCCGGTGAACAAATTCAATTCGCGGCGCTTGGCCCATTTCTCGATCAGGCGCGGCGTAACCAGCAACTTCTCGCGTAAGACATTTCCACCCTTTCCGTTCTTGCCCCAATAAAAAGGTTGAAACGCTTGGCGGGCTTGTTCGTAGCTGGTGGGGAAGCCTTTGGCTGTCGCCCAGCGCGATACCATCATCCAATCATCATTATTTCCAGGCTGACGCTTCCATTGATAAAATTCGGACCACGTCGCTTTCTTCCCCGTGATGTGCTGGATGGTCTCTAATCCGGAGCGCCAGTAGGATTCTTTAACGTCGACGAGCACGCCGTCGACGTCAAAAATTAAAATTTCGGGATCGATCTTTTTTATCTTAGCCATTCGCCTGGTGCGCTCCGGATTATCTCTTTTTCCTCTACCGCTCACTACAGTGTACCTGCACTTCGCCGGGCAGGAAGGAAAGTCAAAATCCGCACCCAGAGAAACTCCGGAGTACCGGCGTGGTGTGCTCCTTGGCGCCGGTTGCTGGGCATCGAAGCGGCGCGGTACACTTTGCTTGCCGCCGTTTTCTCGCGAAGGATTCATTCATGCCGCCATTTGCAGGCGTCGACTTCATCGATTTTGACTCGCAGCTCAATGACGAGGAAAAACTGGTCCGGCAAACCGCCCGGCAATTCGTCGACAACGAAATTATTCCCATCATCGAAAGACACAATCGGGAAGCCACGTTTCCGATGCAACTGATTCCCAAGCTCGGTGAACTCGGATTCTTTGGTGCAAATCTACAGGGCTACGGTTGCGCGGGAATGTCAAACGTGGCGTATGGCTTGATGACCCAGGAACTGGAACGTGGCGACTCCGGCTTGCGCAGCTTTGTGTCCGTGCAAGGTGCACTGGTCATGTACCCGATTTATTCTTACGGCAGCGACGCGCAGAAGAACAGGTGGCTGCCGCTGTTGCAAGAAGGCAAGGCCATCGGCTGTTTCGGATTGACGGAGCCGCAATTCGGCTCAAACCCCGGCGGGATGCTGACGCGCGCGGTGAAAAAAGGAAACAAGTATGTTCTGAATGGTGAAAAAATGTGGATCACCAACGGCTCAATTGCGAATGTCGCAGTGGTATGGGCGAAATGCGAAGACAATAAAGTTCGCGGCTTCCTGGTGGAAAGAGGCACGGCGGGACTCAAAGCGTGGGAGCTGCACGGAAAATATTCGTTGCGCGCTTCCGTTACGGCCGGACTAGCGTTCAGCGATTGCGAAATCCCGGAAGAAAATCTGCTACCCGGCGTAACGGGACTTCGCGGACCACTCAGCTGCTTGAATCAAGCACGCTACGGCATCGGCTGGGGGGCAATCGGCGCGGCCATGGCCTGCTACGATACGGCGCTCCAGTACGCGAAAACGCGAAAACAATTTGCCGGAAAGCCGATCGCGTCGCATCAACTGGTGCAGGAAAAACTGGCATGGATGATCACGGAAATTGTAAAGGGACAGCTCCTGGCGCTACATGTGGGCCGGTTGAAAGATCTGGGCAAAGCCGACGGCACGCACATTTCCATGCTGAAGATGAACAACGTCGCGATGGCGCTGGAAACGGCAAGGAAGGCGCGCGACATTCTCGGCGCCAACGGAATCGTCGACGATTATTGCATTATGCGGCACATGAACAATCTCGAAAGCGTGTTCACGTATGAAGGCACCAACGACATCCACAAACTCATCATCGGGGAAAAGATTACCGGCATCGCGGCTTTTGAATGAGGACAATGACCTACCGCCTGGCGAAAACAATCTTCACGATTCCGTTCGTACTGATGTACTGCTGTACGTTGGCATGGGCGCAGGAAGCCACCAATCCCGTTCCCATTGCGCCCAAACCGAAAATCCGCACAATCACTGCCTTTATTGTGGTGGACCGCACTCGCTATCAGATCGATTTCTCCGACGCAGTTGACTTCCTGCATAAAGCGCAACTCACGTTCGAGCGCGGCGGTTACACTGTGCAGACTCTGCGTATCGCTACGCAACCGTTCCCGGAATACACCCGTGGTATGACGCACGACGAAGTGATTCGCTTCTTTAAGAATCTCGATGGGATCGCACAGCAAAATAAAGTCCGAATCGCGATTGGCCCGGCCTATCTTGGAGGCGATGACGGCGAAGCGCAAGCTGCCTTGCTGGCAGATATTTTGCAAAATACCAAATTGCTCTGGGGAACGGTAGTCGTTACAAACAAAAATGGAGTGAACTGGCCTGGGGTGCGTGCGGCCGCGCGGGTGATAAAGCAGCTTTCTGAGCGAACCGAACACAGCGAAGGCAACTTTCGATTCGCGGCAATTGCGAATATGCCTGCCTATTCACCCTTTTTCCCCGTCGCGTATCACACCGGCGGTGGAAAACAATTTGCCATCGGCCTGGAATCCGCAAACACATTTACGACCGCGTATACTGGCGCAACGGATCTGGCCAATGCCAAACGCCGCTTGATCGAGCTGTTCTATCCGCAGACATTTGACGTCGAGGACCTTGGCGAAAAACTGGACGCGGAGTTCAGTTGGTCGTACATGGGTATCGATCTTTCTCCGGCACCAGGCAAAGACGCTTCCATCGCCGTCGCTATGGAAGCACTTTCCAAGCAACCGGTAGGCACCAGCGGCACATTGACGGCGGCTGCCACCATCACCGCTTCCATCAAGGAAATTGGTGCACGGAAAGTTGGCTTCTCCGGCCTTATGCTTCCGGTTCTCGAAGATCCTCGATTGGGGGAGCGTTGGAACGCCGGTCTTCTCTCGCTCGATGCGCTCTTGAGCTATTCCGCGGTTTGCGCCACCGGACTCGACACCATTCCCATGCCCGGCAACACCAGCGAAGAAACTCTCGCGCGCATCATCGGGGATGTGGCTTCGCTCTCGGTAAAGTGGGACAAGCCGCTTGCCGCTCGTCTTCTCCCGATCGCCAATAAACACGCGGGCGAAACAACCGAATTCACGGATCCATTTTTGATGAACGGCATCATCCAACCCGTAGTTACGCAGGATTCTCTACGATAATTCGCAAGTCTGAACCTTCCTCCCGCCAAATAACCGTTTCGCCAACCAGAACGTTCTCCCCATCGACGATAAGCAGATCTTTACCCTAATATAAGCAATCGCGGAGAGTGTCCTATGGAAGAACGTCTCAGTCTGGAATTTTTGCGTGTGGTGGAAAACGCGGCGATCGCGGCCGCGCGTACGATGGGATTTGGCGATCGCCCGAAAGCCGACGAAGTGGCCGTCGAAGCGATGCGCAAGACCATGGACCAGGTCGAGATGGACGGCACGATCGTCATCGGTGAAGGCGAACGCGATGAAGCGCCGATGCTCTACATCGGCGAAAAAGTTGGCCTAGCTACCCACGCCCCGAAGTCGCTCTTCCCGGCGGTGGATATTGCCGTCGATCCACTGGAAGGCACGAATCTATGTGCGACTGGCGCTCCCAACGCCATCACCGTTTTAGCGGCCAGCGAGCGCGGCGGTTTGCTTCATGCTCCTGACTTGTACATGGAAAAAATCGTGGTTGGACCGTCGTGCAAAGGAGCGGTCGATCTCGATGCGACCGTGGCTGACAATCTGAAATCCGTGGCGAAACGATTGGATCGTGACGTCGAGGATCTCGTGGTGATGGTTCTCGATCGTGATCGTCACCAGCAACTCATCAGTGAGATTCGTGCAGTGGGGGCGCGCATCCGCTTGATCGGCGATGGAGATCTATCCGCTGGCATCTCCGCAGCGGTAGTCGGAACGGGCGTGCACATGGTGATGGGCACAGGCGGCGCACCGGAAGGCGTGCTTACCGCGGCAGCTTTGCGGTGTTTGAACGGGCAAATTCTCGCTCGCCTGGTGGTGACCAAGCCCGAGCACCACGAACGCTTGGCAAAAATGGGCGTGAAAGATCCCAAGCGCATTTACGCGACGGAAGATCTCGCTCCAGGAAAAAAGATTATTTTCGCATGCACTGGGGTTACCGATGGAAATCTGCTGAAGGGCGTTCGCTTTTTCGGCGAAGGCGTTCGCACCTCGTCGATGATCCTGACGCTCGATGAACGCCAGGTTCGCTTCATCGAGTCCGTACATCTTGAAAAGCGCCCGGACGTAAAGGTTCGTTTTAACTAAACATAGTCGCGGTCCATCGAGTGATCCGCAGCTCGTCCGCGCTTGCTCGGTTGGCTGCCGCGTTCGAGTGAGGAATCCACGGTCGCCACTTTGCCATGGGTAGGTAAGTACAGCTACCCGGATTCTGGTCCTCTGGACAGTAGTGCCTCTTACGCTCTGCTCGTACTCTTCCCTAGCCTATCCCACCAGGCCAAGAAAAGAAAAAAGCCGGGTCTTCGAAAATGATCGGGCGTGTTCTTAAGGATTCAACCCAAGGGAGATACCGCGGTGAGACGATACAACCTACTCCTTCTGCTCGGCACCTCTTGGTTGGTCGCCGGTTGTGCGAACGCGGTCGGCGGCGGCTCCGCTCCAATCGGGCCCACGCCATTCAGCATGATCGTGTCACCGGCAACCGCTGCAATCCAGGGCAACACGACTCAGCAGTTCACCGCAAAAACCAGCGATGGTTCGAATCCTGCTCTTATCTGGACCGTAAACGGCATAGCCGGCGGAAATGCAACTCTCGGCACGATCTCCTCTACCGGGTTGTTCAGCGCGCCGGAATTTCCTCCTGATCCAAACACCATCACAATTGCAGCGGCGGAAACGAACAACAGCAAACGATCTGGCTCGAGCGCAGTCACGCTGCAAAATCCCACTCCTCTGGTCAGCTCGGTCACGCCCCTGTCGATTCCCGTGGGAGCGTTTTCGTTGACAATTTCCGGCTCCCAGTTTGCTCAAGGCGCTGTTGTAAATTTTGGCTCGGGCACCCTGACGACGACGTATGTTTCCTCGACGCAGCTGACAGCCACGGGAACAGCCACGGCGGCCGAAGTGGGAAACGTTTCGATCACCGTCAGCAATCCAAATCCCGGCACCGCCGTCTCGAGCGCCGTGACTGCCCAGGTACAGGGCGCAAAACTTACGGTGAACGTCTCGCCCGCAACCGACAGCGTGCGCGCCGGAAGCACGCAACAGTTTATGGCCACTGTTACCGGCTCAAGCGATTCCGGCGTGAGCTGGTCGGTGAATGGCATTCCTGGTGGAAACGCGACGCTAGGAACGATCGTTGGCAACGGACTCTACACCGCTCCGCCCACGGTGCCTTCGCCAAACACCATCACCGTAACCGCCACCAGTGTGCAAGATAACTCCCGATCCGGAAATTCCGCAGTCTCGATCTTGAATCCCGCACCGGTGGAAACTTCCATTTCGCCAACCGGGTTCACCGTCGGCGCTTTTTCGATCACCGTAGATGGATCAGGCTTTGTGAATGGCTCGGTCGTTTATTTTGGCTCGACTGCGCTAACAACAACCTACGTTTCTCCGACCCAATTGACTGCGACCGGCACCGCCACGGCCAGCCAGGCAGGCAACGTTTCGGTTACGGTTCAGAACCCCAATCCCGGGTCAGCCGTTTCCGGCCCGTTGGTCGCACAGGTCACTGTCCCGAACGCCAATATCAGTGTGGCGGTGTCTCCGGCTTCCCAAACTCTTCGCACCGATGGAACGCAGACATTTACTGCCAACGTTACAGGAACAACCAACACCGCCGTCACTTGGGCTGTAAACGGAATTCTCGGCGGCGATTCGCAACTTGGCACGATCGATATCAACGGAAATTACATGGCGCCCGACAATTTGCCGACTCCCAATCCTGTTACCGTGACCGCCATCAGTTCCGCCGACACGACGAAAGCGGGAAATGCGGCAGTCTCAATAGAGAATCCCATTCCGGTATTAACTTCCGCGAGTCCCGGAACGATCGGCACGGGTCCGTTCCAGATCTCGTTGAACGGAACAGGTTTCGTGAACACCTCGACAGTCAGTTTTGGTGGTGTACAGCTGACAGTCTATTACGCTTCGCCCACGTTGATCACCGCCATCGGCAACGTAACGACCACTGGTCCGGTGACTGTTACCGTTAGCAACCCTAATCCCGGTGCAGGCACGTCCGGCAGCATCACCGTAAACGTAACTACCAACGGGGCAAATCCAGTATCGCCGGCCGCCGCTGTGCGTTTTCTAGAACAAGCTTCCTACGGTCCCCATACCGAATCCCTCAATCAAGTGCAGACAATGGGATTTGATTTCTACCTGCAAAATCAATTGGCCGCGCCGCTGACTGCATATCGCACTCCGCCGGAAGCCTACCAGATCTACAACATTCAATCCGATTATTTCCTGCGCGAAATCGCGATGGGTGACCAACTCCGCGGACGGGTCAGCCTTTTCCTGAACGAATTGTGGGTCGTTGGTGCGGACAAAGTTTCCGATCCGCTAGGCTACACCAACTACCTGCGAACACTCGACCACGATGCGCTTGGGAATTACCTGGACATCATGACGGACATTACTCTGAACCCAGCCATGGGCGACTATTTGGACATGGTCAATAACAACAAGCCCGAGATCGGCCAACATGCCAACGAAAATTACGCCCGCGAGATCATGCAACTGTTCACGCTCGGATTAAACCAGTTGAACATCGACGGAACAGCGGTGCTCGATGCTTCTGGAAATCCGGTGCCAACCTACACCCAGAACGATGTTATGGCTCTGGGTTTGGCGTTCACCGGATGGACCTATCCGACCAAGCCGGGCGCGTCGCAACAGACCAATAACCCGCAATATTACGGCGGTCCGATGGTCTTTTCCGATTCCGATCACGACATGGAAGCCAAAACACTTCTTGGCCAAACGATCCCAGCAGGCCAAGGGGCGCAAGCCGATCTCACCGCGGCGCTGGGCATCATTTTCAATCACCCAAACGTTGGGCCATTCGTTGGCAAACAACTGATCTTGCGTTTGGTCAGCAGCAATCCATCACCCGCTTACGTGCAGCGCGTTGCGACTGCCTTCAACACTGGCACCTTCACCAGTCCTGCCGGCATCACCTACGGGACTGGCAATCGCGGCGATATGCAAGCGACCATCGCTGCAGTTCTGCTGGATACGGAGGCACGTCGAGGCGATTTGCCGGCTACTGCCGTCGCGACAGACGGAAAACTTCGCGAACCCATCATTATGGAAGCCAGCATCGCCCGCGCCTTCCACGCGCAAACCGATGGTGGAGGCTTCTCGAACGCAGGCTCCAATATGGAGCAGAACATCTTCTACCCTCCAACCGTCTTTAACTTCTTCCCGCCTGTGAATTCGATTCAAGGCAGCACGCTGAATGGGCCAGAATTCGCCATCTTCGACACGAATTCCAGCATCATGCGGATGAATTTCATCAACGATGCAACGTACGGTGCTGTGGGATCGAACACTCATCTAGACTTTTCTCCAATTGTAAATGCTGGTTCGCCGGCACAAATGATGGCCTGGTTGAATACGTTGTTCATGCATGGAACCATGCCGGACGAGATGAACACCATCATTGTGAATGCCTTGAGCGCCGTCGATCCGACCAACACGAAGGCACAAGCGCAGGCAGCAATTTACCTGGTGACATCGTCATCGATGTATCAGGTGCAACACTAATTTGGGGGGGAAGATGACGCACCATTCACGTAGAGACTTCATGCGCTTGACCTGCTGCTCCGCTGCCGGCGCAGCTCTTGTCGGTGGGCTCAGCAAGTTTGGATTGGTCAGTGCCATGGCACAAGCTACGACGGACTACAAAGCGCTCGTTTGCATCTTTCTGTTCGGCGGCAATGACGCGAATAACATGGTGATCCCTATCGATGCCGCGGGTTATTCGAGTTATCAAAAGGCGCGCGCGAATCTTGCGCTCCCGCAAAGTCAGGTTCTTCCTCTGCAGATCGGGAGCCAGGCTAACTTCGGCCTCCATCCGAACATGCCGGAGCTGCAAAGTCTGTTCAACAATCAGAAAAACCTGGCCATACTCGCCAACGTCGGAACTTTGGTTCAGCCCACCACGCAAGCTCAATACCAGCAATATACAAACCTGCCTGTAAACCTTTACTCCCATTCCGACCAGCAGGATCAATGGCAGAGCGCCCAGTTGTCCGGTGCGCAGACCGTTGGCTGGGCTGGCAAAGTGGCCGACAACATCCAAGGCACATACAATGGCAGTGCACAATTTCCTCCCGTTCTCTCCATCAACGGCAACGCTATTTTCTGCACCGGAGATACGACTCGCCCCTTCACGATGACCCCTTACTCCACTCCCGGACTTGCGGGATTTGACTCCTCGGCCGCCTCGCAGGCTCGTTTTCAAGCCACTCAACAACTTCTTACCTTTGACAGTGGTCTTTCGCTCGTGCAGTCCGCCAACACAATCGCAGGTGACGCCGTGCAGTACGGCGTCACGCTCGCCAGCGCTCTGCAAAGTGTTCCCACGCTCAGCACTCAATTTTCAAATAGCTACCTGTCGCAGCAATTGCGGCAAGTTGCTCAAGTCATTGCCGTTCGCAGTGCGCTCGGCCTGGGTCGGCAGATTTTCTTCTGCTCCAACGGAGGATTCGACACCCACAGCGATGAACTCCCTCAGCATGTAAAACTGATGAGCGACTTAAGCCAATCAATCAATAGCTTCTATCAGGCAACCCAAGAATTGGGCGTCGCCAACAATGTAACCACCTTCACTCTTTCGGAATTCAACCGTACCCTCCAGCCAGGCTCCAATGCGGGGACGGACCACGCCTGGGGCAGCCATCAGCTCATCCAAGGAGGGGCCGTCAAGGGGAATAGTGTTTATGGAACATTCCCGACGCTGGCTCTTGGCGGGCCGGATGATGCTGGAAACAATGGTCGCTGGATCCCCACGACCGCGCTCGATCAATATGCCGCGACCCTCGCGGCCTGGTTTGGAGTGAGCAGTGCCAACCTACCAACAATTTTCCCGAACCTAGCCAACTTCACGACAAGCAATTTGGGATTTGTCTGATAGCTAATTTTCAGCTGGGACCACGTAAAAAGTGAATAGAGCTTGCATCAAATTGCAAAGCGCTCCGTTTTTGAACTCTCTTACTTCCTCTCTGAAACTGAGAACTGGATACTTATTTCGGTTCCGCCGGCAGCGCCAAAAACACGGTGTCATCCACGGGAACGGTATGGGTGAAAACGGTCGCACTCTTTAGATTCGCCAATGCAATCTGTTTCGCCAGCCCGCTCAAGGCCGGTCCAGCAGGTTTTGCGGGGTTTGTCGGAGTATCGCCCGGCTCGAAGGAAATTCGGGTTGTCTTTGGCGTGCAGTTCAAAACGTTGAAGCAGGTATCGCGCAGGAAAACCTGCCGCAAACCGCTGTTGGAAGAACTCGAGGTTCCTGCGGAACCGGAGAGTTTCGCATCAGGATCCGGAGTAATGGCCACAAATGCCACGAACCGTCCAGACGAACTGATTGAAGGAAGAATCGCTTCCGTGCCAATTAGCGCACCCTCCGGATCAATCGAGACCAGTGCGAGCGATGGCTTACAGCCTGCTGCAGCGCCTGTACACGTATCACGAATGTAGATCTGCCTGCCCTTCGGAGCGTCTTCTAGCAGATTTGTTGCTGCGCTGCTAAAGGCCACAAATCTTCCGTCGGCACTGATCACCGGTGTATGGCTGTCTGCATTTCCGGCTGCTCCATCGAGCGCGGCCGAAACGATTTTCGTGCCTGGCGAGCAGTCTTTGTCTAGGCCAAGGCAGGTGTCTCTCAGCAAAATCTGGTAGATACCATCTTCTGCCGAAGAAAATGCGACGTAGCGTCCATCCTGGCTGAGCGCAGGCGTTTCTTCCGCCACAAGAGCATCGCCTGCAGACGGAGCCGTTGCGGCCGCTGCTGAGCCACCAACGGTGAAGATTTGTGTCGTGGGAGGAATTTGTAGATTCGTCGCTCCGCCGCCCAATTCCGGACAATTCGAGAGAATGCAAGGGGCGCTTGGCGGATTGATCACGTCAATTTGCGCTTTATCGGCCACCGTTAAGTACGAACCCGGAATCACCGCCTTGATTTGTGTCGAACTGATGCTGGTGGTGTTGATTGCCGTCTGCACCCCACCCGTAGCTAGACCGGTGTAGGTCACTTTGGAATTTCCGTTGGTTGAACTAGGAAGAAAATTAGTACCTGTCAGCGTGACTGTGACGTTCGCGCAGTTGTTCGTCGTGCAGACCGGTGCGCTTGTCGGCGAGATACTGGTCAATACCGGCGCAGGGTTCGGCGCCCCAGCGACAATAAGCGCCAGCGAGTTCGAGAGACCGTTCATTCCCGTTCCCGACTGAGGGGAGAACACGTTTACGTATGCCGTGCCTGGCTTCGCAATGAGCGACGCGGGCACAACAGCCGACACCGTCGCCACATCGATATACGCCGTTACCAGTGTTTTTCCATTCCACTGAACGACCGTATTGCTCTTGAATCCGTTCAGCTGGGATCCAAACACGGTGAGTGTAAACTCTGGACCGCCATAGATGACAACTGAGGGCGAGAGTGAAATGATCGAGGCGCCGGTGTTGCCTTGGACCGAGGTATTACCTTGACTGCAGCCCCCTAGCACTCCTAAGGCTAGAATTGCGACAGCGGATGCTGTCAAAAACCGCTTCATCCTGACTCCTTCGCACATGCTGACAACAGAATTGCGCCAAAATAGCCTCCCGGCTCGGGAAACTACACCCTAGGCGCGCCTGATTGGGTTGAGATGCAAGAACCACTACACGCGTTGACCGCAATCTTTGCCAGACCGGGATCATCCCCGGGGCAATCGGGCCGTACAGGTAAACCACCTTACCCCTCCCTATTATTGCTCATTCGCGGCCTTTGGGAAATCCTTCGATAGGGTCCATGGTTCGCTTATGGATTTGTTGGCAATGAGCTAGAAATCGTGGCGAGTGATTGCAGCACAAGTTGGTCGATTTTTTGTTTCATCAGCTGATCAGAAATTTTGCCGGCGGCCGTTCTCGCCGCCAGATACGCCTCCTGTGCTTGCGGTTTTCTCCCGAGCTTCCCAAATAGATCTCCTTGGGCCAGCAAAAACAGAGGATTATCCGGATATTTCTCCACCAGTGGTGTCAACACGAAGAGCGCTTCCTCGTACCGCTGATCGTAATTGTGCAGATTTATCGCCAGACAAAAGCGCGAGACGACCGGCGTAATCTGCCCTTCGTGGATGGAACGGTATAACAACCGGATCCCTTCCTCTTTCGTGCCCCCCGGTATCCCCATGAAGAATCGCATCACCCTGGCCATTGTTGAAAGCGTGTCGACGTAGTAGTCATACAGCCCCAGCCCCATGTCCGCATCGGCAAGTCCTGGATCAAGCGCCAGAGCGCGCACGAAATTGTCGCGCGCGCGTACTCCAGCTCGCGCCGTGTTGCGGGATTCCCAGCGCAAACCGTAAAGCCGTGAAGACGCTGCTTCGGCCATCCCCGCATAGAAATACATTTCGGCGGATTCCTGCTCCTTCAATCTAGCTTCCGCAATCACGAGCGCTTTCGTGGAAAGATCCAGATAATGCTGGTCCGCGGTGAGTTTATCGCGGTGCCGGGGCATGGTCATTCCATACTTAAATTCTGCCGAAGAGCACCAGATTTTCCACCAGATCGCCTCTGCTTCCAAAATGTAGCCCAGCGGATGGGCGGGCATCTGCTGCTGCAATTGTTGCGCTTCGCCAATGGCCAGATCATTTTTCCCCGAATAAATATCGTTCAGAATCTTTTCCGTCCCGCTAGGTAGGCTGAGCGTTGGCCCAGCACAACACAGTCCTGCGCCGAAAAAGAGCAAATAGAGGAGAGAAAGGAATCGTCGCATGAGCCTGGAGAAGGTGGCTGGAGCTAAACCTTCCGAGGCACAAGTTTAAGCCGTTCGATCGGAGAAGCAAAACGAAATGGTTTCTGCAGCCAACGGACATCGACAGGGATCGGTCAGTTCCCTTGCGGGGGGCGACAAGTGCGACAACCGGAGTCCCAGCTTGCAGGAAACCTCCGGAGCTTAAGAAGAGGGGCTGCGTGAGCCTAAATAAAGCCTAAGCGGTGTCAGGTGAAAAAAGAGGAACCGCCCACCCTCTGTGTACACCCGATCGCCTGGCCAAGGCCTTGCTGGGAGCGTGATATTCTCCGAACGCATGAATGAAACGCAACAACGCGAAAGTTTCACTGCTTCGGCGGCTGCCCCCGTTCAATTGGAACGCGGCCTCGGTTTGAAAGAAGCCGTCGCGCTCAACATGATTGAGATCGTGGGCATTGGTCCTTTCGTGGTCAGCTCACTTGTGATCAAAGCGATGGGCGGGCCGCAAGCCTTGATCGCATGGCTCGCGGGAGCGTTGTTAGCCACACTCGACGGATTCGTCTGGTCCGAACTGGGGGCGGCGATGCCCAAAGCCGGTGGCACGTATGTTTTTTTGCGCGAAGCCTACGGTCCCGGTCGCTTGGGGCGCATGATGTCGTTTTTATTTGTTTGGCAAACCTTTGTGCAGGCACCGCTTTCCGTGGCCTCGGCGTCGATTGGGTTCGCGCGCTACGCTGGCTACCTCCATCCGCTCGCGCGATGGGAAGCGAAATCCATTTCGGGCGGGCTCGTTATTCTACTGGTCATTCTTCTCTATCGCCGCATCCAAACCATCGGCAAAATTTCCGTACTCTTGTGGGTCGGTGTAGTCGGCACGATGCTCTGGCTCATCTATGCTGGCGTTCGCCATTTCGATCCCAAGCTGGCGTTCGATTTTCCACCCGGCGCATTCCATCTTTCTTCGTTGTGGTTTGCCGGTCTGGGCGCTGCGATGGTCAACACAATTTACAGCTATTGGGGCTATTACAATATCTGCCACCTGGGCGGCGAGATTCGCGATCCCGAGAAAAATATTCCGCGCGGAATTTTTCTTTCGATTTTGGGCATCACTGTTTTGTACTTGGCGATGCAAACGAGCCTGCTCGGCGTGGTGCCTTGGCGCGAGGCGCAGCACTCTCCGTTTATCGCTAGCCTCTTCATGGAAAAACTCTACGGAGCTGGCGCGGCGCATTTCGTCACCTGGATGGTTTTGTGGATCGCGCTCGCCAGTATTTTTTCTCTCTTGCTCGGCTACTCCCGCGTTCCGTACTCTGCGGCGCTCGACGGCAATTTTTTTTCCATTTTCGCCAAATTGCATCCAACAAAACATTTCCCGCACGTCTCGTTACTGATCTTGGGTGCGTTGGCATTCACCTTCAGCATCGTGCTCAAATTGGAGACGGCCATCGCGGGAATCTTGGCGATGCGTTTGATCGTTCAGTTCATCGGTCAGGCAGTGGGTGTGATTCTCTTGCGCAGACGTTGGGGCACTAAGCGCTTGCCGTTTAAGATGTGGCTCTACCCGTTGCCCGCGGTGCTGACGATAACCGGTTGGGCCTGGCTTTTTTGGCAGACCGGCCCGGCACGAAAATATGGTTTGATGGAAATTGCCTTGGGGGTGACGGCCTACATGGTTTGGGCGCGCTTGAAAAGCTTCTGGCCGTTTGAAACGCCGGGCGCGGCGAAGCCCAAGGCGAATGGTGATGTAGTCAAGATCGTTGAGGAGGGTGCGTGAAGCGTTTTGTTTCAGTTTGGCTGACAATTGTACTCGGCAGTTTGTTCCACGCATCTTGTGCGCGAGCGCAATTCCCCGCCGCTCCCGGCACCGGTCGCGGTCTCGCCGAAACCATCGAAGCCATCGATTCCGCGCGCGTCACCACTCGCATTCTATACATCACCGCCCATCCCGACGATGAAAGCGCTGCCGTGCTGACGTACCTTGCTCGCGGCCTGCACGCTGATGTTGCGCTTCTTTCGCTCACGCGCGGTGAAGGCGGCCAAAACGCTCTCGGCCCCGAACAAGCTCCCCAACTCGGCCTGATTCGCACAGAGGAATTGCTGGCGGCGACTCAAGGCTACGGCGTGAAACTCTATTTCACCCGTGCTCGCGATTTCGGCTACTCCAAGACTCCTGAAGAAACCGAGAAAATCTGGGGCGACCAAGTATTGGTGGACATGGTTCGCGTGATTCGCGATTTCCGTCCCAATATCGTCATCAACCATTGGGGCAGCATCCACTCCGGTCACGGCCATCATCAAGCGTCGGGCATTCTCACTCCCAAGGCGGTTCAACTTGCGGCGGATGCAAATTTTCATCCCGAAATGATCCACGAAATACTCTCCGAGAGCGCTCTTCCTCCCTGGGATGGAGGTGGGGAGCGTGTCCAGATTTTGCGCTTAGAACGCGGCTCCGAATCACACGAGGGCTTCCGCTTGCCGCTTGATCAGGTTTCCGAGCTCTACGGAAAGACGTGGGCACAAATCGGTCTGGATGCATTTATCAATCACCGCACTCAGGGCATCTCAGGTTTCTTGGGATCATCTTTCCTGCGACGATCCATCTCGCTGGTCGCAGAGGACGGCGGACGCTTTGATCCTTCTACACTTGCTGTTTCTTTCACCGATTGGACCGAGAGAGTAGAGCAGTCCACTTGTAGCCAAGTTGCGCCTATGTGCCGCGCCCGGGATGCGCTTCCTGCGGACCAAAAAATCCTGTCGGCACGCGCGGCCGCGCTCGCTCTCAATTGGAAGGTGGCGGCGACAGAACTCGCCGAAGCCGCTGCGATTTTACGAAAGGCGGTTCCTCGAGGTTTTGAATTGCTTTCTTCGGAGGCTTCTCTTTCGCAAGATCAGCTTTTCACTTTTTGGAAAGCCGAACAGCACGTCGATCGGGCGCTGTCGTTGGCCGCTGGTCTGCAATTGACAGCGGCCGCTGACTCAAACTTTATTGTCGCAGAGCAACCCGTCACCGTTCAGGCTTCGTCCCACTGCAGACCTACGGTGGAGTGCCAGCTTGGCAAAATCGAGCTCGGGGACAGGGACTATTCCAATGCGAACTGGTTCAAGGAGATTGGTCGACAGAAAGATTCGCCAGATGACACCGTACTTTCGATCGTGCTCCTTCCCGACATTCCTCCGCCGGGTCCTCTGTCGCCTCAACTTCCGGAACCGTATTCGCTGGCATCTGTAGTTGAGCCGGTCACCATCGGCGGTTACCAGCTCCGGGCGACCGCGCCGGTAACCTACGTCGCGACTACATCAACGACCCTTACGCGGGTTCCTCTTCGGGTCGTTCCGGCCTACACGCTTTCGGTCGAACCGTCGCAGACAGTCGAGGTGCTGAATGCAGCTCACAAACCTTTCGACGTTCTCCTTCGCGTACATTCCTATTCCACGAAATCCGTAAATGTCAGCGTAGGTCTTGATGTACCGGACGGGCTAAGAGCGTCTACTCCTATCGATGTCACTTTCAACGGTATCGGCGATCAGTATGCGAAGTTAACCGTCACTCCGCCGGCAAATCTGGCCCCCGGAAATTTTAGGATTACGGCCTACGCCAAGCGCGGTGAGGAGAAATTCACCACCTCGCTTGAGCCGCTTCCCTCCGTGCCTACACTTCTCTGGAGCGAGCCGGCCGAGACTATCATCCACGCCTTCGACATCAACGTTCCTGCAACCCTCCGGGTCGGATATATATCCGCCGAAGGCGAGCCGATCCCCGACGCCCTCCGACGCGTCGGCATTAGTGTCGAACTTCTCGATCCGAACACCCTCACCTTCGGCGATCTCTCCAAATTTGATTCCATCGTTGTCGGCGTGCGCGCCTACGAACTCCGCCCCGAACTCGGTTCGGCTAACAAGCGCCTACTCGAATACGTTTCGCAGGGCGGAGCGCTGCTTGTCCAATACAATCGCGATGCTATCTGGGACAAGCTTCAGCCCGCGCCTTATCCCGCGAAAATTGGTTCACCCACTCCGCGCATCACCGATGAAAACGCGCATGTCACTTTCCTCAGGCCAGACGATCCGCTCCTTAATCGCCCCAACAAAATCACGCAAGCCGATTTCGACAATTGGATTCAGGAGCGCGGCCTGTATTTCTGGAGCGATTTCGATTCCCGCTACACTCCGCTCCTCTCCATGAATGATTCGAACGAGCCCGCTCTGAACGGCGCATTGATCTACACTCATTTCGGCAAGGGCATGTACATCTACACGGGACTTGCTTTTTTCCGTGAGCTCCCCGAGGGCGTTCCTGGCGCCTATCGCCTCTTCGTAAATCTCCTAAGCGCCACCAAATTGAAGTGATTCACGATGGGTGGTGATCGTGGAAGCCTGAGACTGCCCACTAACCACGCGCATAAACCAACTAAGCACATCGTTCACCTCCCTGCCCACATTGGGTTATGCTTTTCATGCCCAGTGAAACGACTGCCTTCGGCAACTCAGGCCGTTCATCGGTGGGGAGAATCGACGGCGGCGGCAGTCGCACACGAAGTGCAGGACTGAGGGAAGAGAAATGAGAAGCAAGCTGTTTCGATTTTTATCAGCAGTATTGGTGCTAGGGATCAGCCTGGCTCTGGCCTCCACCGCTTCCGCGCAGAAGAAGAAAACGCAAGCGCAAATCGATCAGGCAGACGCGGAAGGCTCAAAAGCTGTCAGCAAGGAAATGATGGACAAAATGACCGATCAGGAAAAGATCGACTTTGCCATTTCCGAAATGATTGGGGCGTGGCAGATTGGCGACATCACCAAGCTGCACAAAAACATCGCCGACGACATCGTCATGGTAAACGGCAGTTGGGCCCCACCGGTAGTTGGCTGGGACAACTATCTGCATAGCTACAATTTTCAACGCGGCCGCGTGCAGCAAATTCGCATGGATCGCGTCAATACTTTGATCCGCATCACCGGAAATACCGCTTCGGTCTGTTACCAGTGGGAATTTTCAGGAGTGGTCGATGGACAGCAAGCTGGCGCGCGCGGACAGACCACGCTTTTGCTCGAGAAGCGCGCAGACAAGTGGATGATCATCCACAACCACACATCGCTCGTGGATAACGCCCTTCCGCAAACTGCGGGCGCGCTTGCGCCGCAAACCCAGCCGCAACCGAGCCCCGCGGTCAAGCCGTAAGCTCAATCGAACCAGGCGACCGCCAGAAGCTAGGTTACGAAGCTAAAAGTTCCTGAGCCCCTGGTACACAACCAATCCAACGATCACCAGCAACAACACCCCCGAGGCGATACCACTGGTCATCAGCGGGCGCGAGAGCGAATCGATCCTTGAAATCAATTCGCGCTGCTCCCGCTCCATTGGCGCTTGTCCCGAGTCCAGAAACAACTGATCGTCTTCATGGCTGGAGAGCAGGCTTCGCCAGATGATCAGTGCGATAAAGGCGACTGTGACGACGCCCCAGGCAATCAGAAGGTACAGCAGTGGGCCCGTAAGGAGCGATTCCAAGCGTTCCATAACACTACCCCCTTGGGAACCGGTCGATGCCCGTTATGGCAACAGGCAAGGCGAATTCGAGCGGAGTATACCACCGCGCAAAGCGAATGCCAGTGCTATACGGCGCGGGAACCCGGGGGTGGAGCAAAAAGGTTCCCTTGGGGCACCGCACGCCCGGCTCGCTCGCCCGGTTGCTTGAATAAATAGTTTATTATCAAATAATTACGAAATGCTCCGCGTTTGCCACCGAATCCCGCGGCCAGGCGAGCGAACAAGCGCGAACTTGCTCCTTACGGTTTGGCTCAACTGAATCCTTCCCATTTATCCGAATTTCGCGGTAGTGTGCTCGTTTGCGTTCGCCCGGGCTTTCTGAGATCAGGAAACACTGCGTGTGCCGGGCCATTTGCATGCTCCCGAGGAGGGCAAATGATTTCTGGCGCTCACGTCATTCTCTACAGTAAAGATGCGGAAGCGGACCGTGCATTTTTCCGCGTTGTCCTCGGATTTAAGTCCGTTGATGCGGGCCATGATTGGCTGATCTTCGCTTTACCGCCCGGAGAGGCCGCCTTCCACCCGTCCAATGCCAGTGATCCCCACGAACTCTATTTCATGTGCGACAGCCTTCCGGCAGAAATGGCGTCGCTTGCAAAGATTGGTGTGAAGTTCTCCAAAGTCAAACAAGAGCGATGGGGTTCAATTACTCATCTGCAGCTTCCCGGTGGGGGTACTCTTGGCCTTTATCAGCCCACACATCCGACGGCATTGCGTCTTGGTTCGCAGTGAAGTGGGCGTCGACGGACTCTCTTCCCCATTTTTCCGTTCATTGACAAACACACAAGCGGGCCGCAAAATGTGGATTGCCTCACAAGTCGGTCGCTTGTGCCCGAATGGCGGAATTGGCAGACGCGCTAGCTTCAGGAGCTAGTGGCCTCACGGTCGTGGAGGTTCGAGTCCTCTTTCGGGCACCA
>Ga0074045_10000397_pt1 | contig 42951 bp, 37 predicted proteins | sample BogForMeECP23OM2_FD_94442 | JGI IMG/M metagenome (GOLD analysis project Ga0074045, IMG submission 94442) | Bog forest soil microbial communities from Calvert Island, British Columbia, Canada - Bog Forest MetaG ECP23OM2 | ecosystem: Environmental > Terrestrial > Soil > Wetlands ...
CGGAGGAATACCGGTCGATGGCACGGATTTCACGGTCGGTGGAGCCGGCCCCAGATTTGCATATCCGCCCACCGACGGCGCGCGCGTTCTGATCAGCGATGAGGAGCCTACAACAAGCTGCCAGATCTATCAGGATGTCGCCATTCCGCTCGGCGCTTCCTCGGTCAAGCTGACTTTGGCTGCGGGCTCAGTGTTTCGCTTCAACGGGTTTGGCGACACCATTGTTAGTGTCTCGGTGACTACGCCCGGGGGCACGCTTATCGCAAATATTTACACGAACTCGTCCGCAGCAGGTGTCGATGATCCGCTCGTTGACCGGCCCACGGTCGATCTGAGCGCCTATGCTGGACAGACGGTGCGGATCATCGGCACGACAGCGGTTCCTAGCGGCGATTGGTCGGGATTGCAGATGGACAACGTTCGGCTCATTGCTGCGCTTGCGCCGGGCGTCGACCTGAATCAACACGGCTTGACCGGTTCCTGGTATGACGCCGCGACCAGCGGACAGGGACTCGAGGTCGAGGTCTATCCGGATCTGTCGCCTGGAGCGGGTTTCGCCCAGGTCAGCTGGTTCACCTTTGATACCGCCGCCGGATTGGCCGACCACGAGCGCTGGTACACGCTCAGCGGCGCGGTGACGAGCGGACAGCCCAATGCGGCTCTGACGATCTATCAGAATACCGGCGGCAACTTCAACGCCTTGCCAACCACCATGGCGCAAACGGTCGGCACGGCGACCTTGAGCTTTGCCGCGTGCACGAGCGGCGAGTTGGCCTACACCTTCACCGACGGCACGGGGCGCACGGGGAACATCCCGTTGACGCGCCTCACGCAGAACGTGACCTGCGCGACCACGACCCCGTATCCGACCAATGCGGACTTCGCCCTTTCGGGGAACTGGTTCGATCCTGCCACGGCGGGGCAGGGATTCACCGTCGAGGTCAACCCGAATTCCGCCACGCTGTTCGCGGCCTGGTACACCTATGAGCCCATGGGCGCGACTGCCGGGGCGGCGGGGCAACGCTGGTACACGGCGCAAGCCAGCTTTATGGCAGGGATGCGTTCGATCCCGGTGACGATCTACGAATCCATCGGTGGGATATTCAACGCGCCGACGCCTCCTGTCCAAACCGTGGCCGTGGGGACCGGGACGCTGGCATTCCAGAGCTGCACGGCGGCGACGTTTAGCTACACCTTCACCGGAGGCAGCAGCAGCGGGCTGTCCGGGGCCATCACCTTGAGCCGCGTCGGGCCAGTGCCGCCAGGATGTGCATCTTGAAACCAACGCCGGACCTTGCGCGCCGACCCTACGCATTGAGGTTCTAGTCGTGGGCGCCCCGATATGTCATCAAAGCAGACGGCAAGTATTATGTTGTCAACCGTCAAGAAGACACGGCGGAGGCGAGGCTGATAGAGATCTCCAAGTAGTGGTCACGCGCGACCACGGCCACCTCCCTGGGAAGGTGCATCCAGCCTGCCTCTCCGAGGAGAGAGGTATCCTGGTCTGAGTTCGAAGTACTTAGCGCAAAGTACTCAGAACTGCGTCCATGACATGCGCAGGCCGCACTAAGTACTACGCGCGAGGGGTTCGGCCTGGTGCTCAGCACGACATGGGTGCTCCGTACTGAGTACTTCGCGCGAGACTTTCGGACGGCGCGCTAGGCGCTAAGACGTCGTACTCAGTGCGAAGTGCCTAGTGCTCAGCGCGACGCGCTGGGAGGCCGTTTTAGGGGGCTGCAGGGCACGTGAAGGCGCTTTTGCTGGTACCCGCTCCAGGCGTCCTGGCGATGCTTAGGAGGCCGCCCTGAGGCCTAGGTAGCGCTCCAGTCTGTGCCCAGTCCTCGGGCTCAGTATCTCAGTGCTGCGCGTTTAGGGGCCGTTTAGGGGCTGTGGGTGGTGTGTCGTCTGTCTGGTCAATTCGTGGGGCGGACGGCGTGCTAAGGCTTTGAACCGGCCGCTAGGTGCCTTGTGCTGCGTGGTGGAGTGGCATGCGCGAGGGCACTCAGGCTTGGCATGCGTTTTCCGTAGAAGATGGACGCTCGCTTCCAGCACTGGCGCGGCTCCGCAAGGTGTACCATCTTCTACCGAGTGCCCGCAAATGTTTGAATCTTCAGCGTAGATAACCGGATTGTGATTCCGGTTGTCGTGGGTTCGAGTCCCATCAGCCACCCCAATACATCAGCGTTTCCGCGAGTGTAGCTACTAACTCTGTAGAATATTTCGCGCGAACGCATCGCCCCGTCGGCCCCGGAATACGCACGCTTGCTGGCCATGGTTGGTAGTGCGAGAAGCGCCTAGACCCTTGGCGTACATGTGAAGTGTCGTGTCGGCTCGGCCCGCACTTTCATGCGTGGAAGTCCACTGAACGTTGGCGGCTAGGTGCGCCTGACAGCCAAGATGCCAACGCAACGTCTCGCCCGCCTCGTTCCCTGGATTGTGGCGGCGGTGGGCGTCGTCGCCACGATCGTGATCCTGTACCCCGGGCAATACCCGTTCGATTCGGCTTATCAACTATGGCAGGCGCGAGACGGGCAATTCAACGATCTATCGCCGGTTGCCATGACCGCGCTGTGGTCGTTGATGTTAAAGGTCAACGCGAACCCCGCGTCTCTTCTTTGCCTAAATCTGGCGATGTTTTGGAGTGGACTGGCGCTATGCGTTGTCGCGATCAGCGGCATGCAATTGGTGCGCGCAGCTTTGCTGCTTGCGTTAGGAATGGCGCCCTTGACTCTCGTCGAAATGGCGCATCTCCTGACGGATGCCCACATGGCAGCAGTCCTCATGCTGGCGACGGGACTCGCCGCATGGGGGCTGACCAAAGGGGGGCGCGGTGCCATGCTTTCTTGCCTGGTCTTACTGGTCTATGCCGGTCTTGTGCGGCACAACGCACTGGCCGCGGTTCTGCCCTACAGTGCCGTCGTTGCTCCTGCCATGATGCCCAAGCGCCGGCGCGATTGGAATGCAGTGTGGTTGGCCGCCATCGCTTTGGGGGTCCTGTCCCTTGCGACCGCATTCGCGCTGGATCGCGCGCTGACCGTCCAGCGCATGACCGTCTGGCCGACGATCGCGATGTGGGATCTGGCTGCGCTCTCGGTCGATAGGGGCGCGCTTCTGCTGCCATCATTCACGCACGGACCAGGCTTGACAGTCGAAGAACTCCGAAAGACCGGAGCATTCAATCCGACATCAACTACCCTGCTGTTTCAGAGGACATCCTCGGGCATGCGCGACGGTCTCGCCGCGCCGTTTACGCCCGATCAGTTGCTCGAGTTGCGTCGCGCCTGGATCGATGCCGTACGGCAAAACCCTGACGTATACACTCGTCACCGTCTGCGCACATTCTGGCTTCTGATTGGGGCGCACAATGGAGAATTTCAGGGGGTTCCGTATTTCGTCGACCGCGTGCAATATCGCGACAATCCACCGCTTCCGACGGCGCTGGCTCAAGGGCTACAGCAAACGTTTTACACATTCGCCTTGGAGCTACGATCGAGCTGGATCTTCGCGGCGCTGCCCTATCTTGTTCTCAATGTGGTGGCGCTGGTGATCGGCTGGACGCATCGCGACCGTCCGACTGCGCGTCTCGCGGTGGCAGTGTCTGGCAGCGCCTTGCTCTACGCTGCGAGCTTTCTTCCGCTCGCGCCAGCCGCGGATCTACGGTACCTGACATGGCCGATTGTCGCCGGCCCGCTGGCATTGGCGTTCTCGCTCTCGAGGTTCGCCGGCACAAAGTGCAATGATGAGAACGCCGACGCGGGCAGCTCATCGAGTCTGCAATCGGCAGGCACGTTAGCCCGAACCGCGGCTCCCGCGCAGTTCTGAGGTCGCGTACCGAGACGCGGCGAGAATTCGATGCAGGTATGATTATCACGTCAACGGGAAGTGACACGCCCGCATCGGCTGCGTCTCTAACCTGGCTATCGCGCCGCTGACGCTTTCTTTTGCATTTTCCGGCGGCGATCATGCGCCGACCGTTTAGGCGGAAGGGAATCATGTTTACCGGCGGCAATTCGCAGCTCGACGGCCATGCAGATCGTGGCGGCGAGTATGTAAATGTCTTGCGCGGTCTGGAACGTGCGCCGGGAATGGGGCCGGTATCTTCGAGTCGAGGGCATTCTCCGCCGCTACACTCTTCATCACGACCTCGCGGTATTGCGCATACCTTGAGAACGACCTTACCCAGCACGTCGCCGTGGCGCCCCTTGAAATACCTCAGGTCGGGACTTGGCGTGGGCGACCCCGAGCGCGAAAGACTGTGACGCAGGATCTGCGAACCGTTGTGTTGACCGTAGGCCACTCGACGCGGTCGCTTGCCGAGTTTATTGCCCTGCTTTCGGCCCACTCTGCTGACTGCCTCATTGATGTGCGTACCGTTCCGCGTTCTCGCCACAACCCACAATTCAACCAAGACACTCTCCCAGCTGCACTGCAGGCCCGCGCTATTGACTATGCACACTGCGCGGGCCTGGGCGGTTTTCGCCAAACGCATCCCGGATCCGTCAACATGGGCTGGCGCAATGAATCCTTCCGCGGTTTCGCCGACTACATGCAAACACCCGAATTCACTGAACATATCGCTCGCCTGATCGAACGCGCAACGGTCGAGCGAGTCGTGCTCATGTGCGCCGAGGCCGTGCCGTGGCGCTGCCATCGCTCGCTTATCGCCGACTCGCTGCTCGTTCAGGGCATCTGCGCCGAGGAAATCGTTAGCGCGACTCGCCTGCGCGCACATACGCTGACCCCGTTTGCCCGAGTGGAAGGCACGGTAATCACGTATCCCCCAGAGTTGCCGTCGATCTGAAATAGCGTTATTGGACTATGGTATCGATTAGAGCCGGTTCCAGCGTCCCTCGCTTTTGTTCCGATATGCCCGGGCTCTGGTGGATTTGCGGGCTTGTCCCGGTAATCGAATCGCCGTACGATTTGCCAATTCTTGCCTAGCGCATCGTTGGCACGCATACGTGGCCGAGCAAGAATAATCCTTCTCTCTGAGGAGAAACTGATGAACAAGTTGATTGCAACACTGCTCGCCGGCGCATTTGCGCTCGGCTCAGTGGCTGCGCTCGCAGCCGACGAAGACAATCCGGCTTACAAGATGGGCATGGACTCGCAGAGGCAGCACGATCTGCAGCTTATCGACGGTAGGGCCGCCAACCAGTCGGGCACGACGTCCGAAGAGTACAAGGCGATCAACAACGCCGCCAAGAAGGCGCGGACCGCGTATCTGAGCATGACACCGGAAGAAAAGGCCTTGTACAAGAAGGGCATGACCGCGCAAAGGGCAATCGACCTCCAGGCGCAGGAAAACTTGGCAACGCCCGATTCTCCGACCACGCCCGAGCAACAAAAGGCGATCAATGCGCTCAAGGCGCAACCGAAGGCACTGCCGAGCGCCACGGACAAGCAGAAGGCGTTGAAGGAAACAGAAAAGGATGCCGGGCACGGTTCCTGAGGGTGCCCGCGTTCAACCGCAGCGTAGGGCAGGGGATGGTCCTGCCCTTTCGCCTGGACGCGAGGCGTTGGCAATCCCCTGCGCAAAGCGCGTCACCCGCGATCCAATGACTTAGAAGGGACGAGTTCGGCAACCTTCCGAATATGTCTTAGATCAGCGCAAGACCTTGGCTGATCCGCCGGGAAGTGTAGACTCCGTCGCGCCGGTTCCGTGGGACTCCCCGAGCGTCCCGTGACCGATCCTTCATGCCGGTGATCGCCTCAATCGCACTCACTCGGTATCCTGTTGTTGATCGACGATTTTCCTTAAGAGAACGAAACAGCGGAGACATTGCGTTGGGGGAAAAGAAACGACGTTTGGCGGCTGGGAAGGTGCGCAGCCAACGCCACGCGAGCGAGACTGCGCAGTTGCTCCACGACGCGGAGCGCGCTCACCGTGCCCTTCGCTTCGAGCAAGCGCAGTCACTGTTCCAGCAGGTCCTCGAGATCGATCGGTCGCAGCCCTACGCTTGGCGCGGGCTGGGCCTGCTCGCGTGGCATGGCGGTGCGCTGGATACGGCACTCCCGTTCCTAGCCAAGGCTGTGGAGCTGGCGCCCGACGTAGCTGCATTTCGCTGGAATTACGGCACTGCGCTCCAGGAAAAGGAGCGCTTTGCCGCGGCCGCGGAGCAGCTTCATGCCGCCTGCCGCCTGCAGCCCGATATGGCGCAATATTGGGAGGACCTCGGGATCGTGCAGCAGGCCCTCGGAGAAACCGCTGACGCTGCGAATGCTTACCGTCGTGCCTATGAGTTGCGGCCCACGTTGTCGCGGCGCCTGAAGCAGGCGACGCTCGTGTCGCCGATCATCGCTTTGCGCGAAACGATGATCGCGGAGCGTCAGCATTTCGAGGCCTCGATGGATGCCCTGCTGGCGGATCCGTCGCAGGGCGACGCGGATCCGATGCGCATGGCGCTCTGGCCGAATTTCCACTGGGCCTACCACGGACTATGTAATCGCGGCTTGCAAACCAAAGCGGCGATAGTTTATCGCCACCTTTTCCCGTCGCTCGACTACATCGCCGCGCATTGCCGCTCGCCGCGTGGAGTTGATGGAAAGATTCGAGTGGGGCTGATTTCGCAGTTTTTCCATAACCACAGCATCGGCCGCACGAGTCGGGGATTATTTGCGCAGCTGTCGCGAGAGAAATTGGATGTCACTGCGATTTTCATCGCCCCCGCAGTAGACGATCATTTTTCCCGATTTATCCGTCAGCACGCGCAGCATAGCGTGGATGTACCGCGAGACTTGCGTTCCGCCAGGAAGCTCATCGAGGCACAGGAGCTCGACGTTTTGTTTTACCAGGATATAGGCATGGATCCGTTCAGTTATTTCCTGGCCTTTTCTCGACTTGCGCCCATCCAGTGCGTGTCATTCGGGCATCCTGACACGACGGGGATTCCGACAATCGACTACTTCATCTCCAACGACTTATACGAATTGCCCGGCTCGGCGGAGCATTACAGCGAGCGCCTGTTTCTACTCCGTAATCTCGGTAGTCTCGCCTATTACTACCGACCCGAGCGAGAAGGGCCACAAAGGGAGCGAAGCCATTTTGGCCTTTCGGACGACGAGCACCTCTACGTCTGTCCGCAGAACCTGTTCAAGTTCCACCCCGATATGGATGAACTGATTGCCGGCATTCTACGCCGCGACGTCCGCGGCAAGCTGGTCTTGATCGACGGCCGGATCGAGCACTGGACGGATCTGCTCAAACGGCGGTGGGAGGCAAGCATGCCGGACGTCATGGACCGCATCGTGTTTCTCCCGCGGATGCAAAGCGCAGATTACGTCAATCTGATCGCTGTCTCCGATGTGATGCTCGATACGCTGCACTTTAACGGCATGAATACCTCTCTCGAAGCCTTCGCCGTGGGCACGCCCATCGTCACCTGGCCCGGGGCGTTGCAGCGTGGTCGGCATACGCAGGCTATGTATCGGAAGATGGGTCTGACGGAATGCGTCGTAGATGACGCGCAGACCTATATCGATCGCGCGATACGTTTGGCCTGCGATGCCGAGTATCGCGCCACCGTAAGAACCAAGATCCTGGAACGCAACGCAGCCTTGTTCGAGGACATTCAAGTGGTGCGCGAATTCGAGCGTTTCTTTGAGGAGGTTACTTCGACAACCTGAGCCAATGTAAAGGGCATGTAAGCATGGAACGGCAAACGGCTTCGTGCTTCCGCCAATGAAACTATCCGAAGTCCCTCACATGGGATGGTTTGGGCTGGCACCCGGGGCAAATTGCTCCCTCCTTTCATGCCCGGCACGGAAATGAAGACGAAGGTGTGCGGCTTGTGATTTCGGTTGTGATGGGATCGATTGCCGTTGACAGTCTCGCCTCACCGCAGATTCCGCGAAAGCAGCCGATTGGGTAGGCGAATCCGCCCACATATGGCGTGGTCGGAGCGGATCCTGCAGAATTAGGTTCATGATGCGCTACGAGCTTTATTACTGGGCCTCCATTCAGGGCCGCGGCGAGTTTGTCCGGCTCGCGCTCGAAGAGGCCGGTGCGTCTTATGTCGACGTTGCCCGCGTTGCGGATGGCGAGGCGCGTATGGTCGCGTTACTCGGCAGCGTCGCCGTCCGCTACCCACCGTTCGCGCCGCCGTTTCTGAAGGCGGGCAAGCGTCTTATCGGGCAGACGGCAAACATACTTCTGTTCCTCGGCGAGCGCCACGATCTTGCGCCAAAGGGTGAAGCGGGACGTCTGTGGACGCATCAGCTCCAGCTCACACTCGCGGATCTCGTCGTTGAGGCACATGACACCCATCACCCCATCGCATCAAGCCTTTATTACGAGGACCAGCGCCGCGAGGCCAAACGGCGTGGGGCCGACTTTGTCGCGAATCGATTACCGAAATTCATCGGCTATTTCGAGCGCGTGCTTGCGGCTAATCCTCATGGTTCTGCACACCTGGTTGGTAGCCGGCTCACGTACGCCGATCTGTCCTTGTTCCAGGTCGTTGCCGGGCTGCGCTACGCCTTTCCCAACGCGATGGCACGACATGCAGGACGGCATCGTCGCGTAACGGAGCTTTGCGCGCGTGTGGCATCCCGTAAGCGGATTGCCCAGTATCTTGCTTCCGAGCGGCGTCTGCCGTTCAACCAGGAGGGCATCTTTCGCCATTACGCGGCGCTTGACGAGTAGCCTCGCACCGGCAGGCACGTTAGCGCGCTCCTATCGGGTCGATTGATCGACCTGCCTTCGGCTGGCACCAAGTAACATCCGTTTCGCCGCATATCAGCCCTTTATGTGCCCGTTGATGGCCGGGCTATCGAAGGATCTGCCGCTGACAGCGCCTCCACAGTCGCTAAACCGATGTCGCCTTGATTCATATCAATAGGTCACGCCCCAGAGAGCGATAGCATTCAAACAGGCGCTGCAACGTTTGTCTAAGCGCCATGACGCACAGGGGCATGGGATGAAGAGATTTCTTGCCGGCCTGCTTGCCGCCTTACTTTTCGTGGCAACAGCCGCAATGGCTACGGTGGGAGACCCCGAGCCTGCAGCTGTGGCAAAGGGAAAAATGGCGGTCTTGGAACAGGGCGTAACAGCAAATTTCCTGCTCGCAAGCGAGATTGCAAACCTTCAGGCGTCAGAGGACCCCGAATCGCTGCGCATCGAACTCATCGCTTGCCTGCTCCTTATGCTGGGTGTTTCGGCGGGTGCGCTGGTATTGGTTTGCTTTTTCGATCATCGGGCCGGCACACAGGGTCGGTTGCCGACGGAAAAGGAACAATCACAGCTGCCGACGGCTTGAATCGAGAAGCCGCCGTAGGGATTCGACGTCAGAGCGCTTCGTGCTCGAGCGCTTCGCCCAGGTCGATGGGATGCGCTAATGCGGTGTTGAGCTGATCGCGATCGAGTTCCTTTTCCCAGCGGCTGATAACCACCGTGGCGACGCCATTGCCGATCAGATTCGTCAGTGCGCGGCACTCGCTCATGAACTTGTCGATCCCGACCAGAATTGCCAGTGCCTGAATTGGGATGTCGGGAATGGTTGTCAGTGTCGCAGCCAGCGTCACGAAGCCCGCGCCGGTGACGCCGGACGCACCCTTCGAGGTCAGCATGGCCACCAGCAGGATCGTCATCTCCTGCCCAAAGGTCAGTGGGGTATTCGTTGCCTGCGCCAGGAACAGCGTCGCAACGCTAACGGCATGCGAGCTGCAGTCGCGTCGCGCCGATCACCACCCGATCTGGCCCCTGGACAGCCGGCTGACGGCTAATTCTTTCATAATGAGCGTGGCTACGGCGACCGCCACGCGCCGGTTACGGCGAGGACGGCCTCCCTGATCCGGGCGGTCAATTGGAGCTGGCCGCTGGCAGCGGGCGCGGCTCCTTCCTCGTGACATACGCCGATCCATTCGATCGAACCGCGTTAGCTGCGAGCCCAACGCTTTGCTTCCTATCGAACGATCGTTTCTTGAGCCGTGCGCGGCAACGGGTAGGCAAGTTATCTTACAACTTCATCCGCCTAATCGGTTGAGTTGCAGTATTGTTTGCCCATCACGATCTTGCGTGGGTTCTGATGAGTGCGCCGTTCTCGGGCAAGCTCTCCGCGCGCTGGACGTATCGTTGCCTTGGCCTGTGCTTGTCTGAATAAGGAGGATTGCATGATTCGTTTGATGCCTCGAGTTCGTGGCGGCGCGCCGGCATTCGGCCTGTGTGCCCTCCTGTGGTTCAGCGGCGGCGCCGCGGCAATCGGGGAAGGCGTCGCCGCGCCGCAACTGGCAGTCGGCGATCATTGGCAATATCGCGTTACCGACAACCTGCGCCGCGGCGCCTTGTCGCAGCTCGATGCGGAAGTGATTGCGGTGACCGGCGGCATAGCGCGAATCCGGTTTAGCCACGCCGACGCCAGCGGTCGCACGGAGTGGATCGACGAGGTCGATGCCGCAGGCGGCTTGGTTAGCGGCTCGCTCAACCACGAGGCTTCACGTCCGTTCAATCCACCCGCGCAGTTGCTGGCCTTTCCGCTCGATAAGCGAAAGACATGGCGCCAGACCATCAATACGGTGAGGGCGGATACGGGGCTCAAGGACCAGATTCTCATTTACGGAAGGGTTGACGGCCCGGCCGCGACCACGGTGCCCGCGGGAAGATTCGATGCGATATACATTTTTCGGACATTGCAACTCGACGATGCGGAATTCTGGAGGACACGAACCATGCGTCGTGACGCCATCTGGTACGCGCCGGCGGCGAAGGCGGCGGTGCGGGAAACGCGCGAGGCCCAGTACACGGAAAATGACGCGCGCAGCCCCCCGGTGCGGACGGAGTCCACGCTGCTCGAGCTCCTGTCCTTCCAGCCGGGAGCGAAGTGACCTGTCGCGCCGTGCGGTGATGAATCCAGGGGCGAGAGGTCCGGACTCGGCATCAATCCGACCGCCCCGGGTCGGTTTCGGCATTCGCGAGCCCGCTGGTCCGGTTTAGAGCCGCTTTAACTTCAGACGGGCAATCAATGCGGCGGGCCGCACCCGAGCCCACTCGCGCCTGAAGGTTTCCCGGAACTGAAGGTCGTGCGGAACGTCACGGACGGAGGCCCGAGATACGATGGTTCCCTCTTGCGCGTCTTTGGCCGCTATCGTCGAAAGGATTTCCTGGGAAGCCGTGCCTGACCAGCCGGCCCAGGCGAGCACATGCGCGACCTGATCCGTACCCAGATCGCGGAAATCTTCGTAGTAACAGATGTGCACCGCATAGTTGCGGCTCAGCTCGTCGAGGGCGAGCAAGCCCTTGGTCAATTGGGCAAGGGGCCAGCTTACGTCCAGCGAGTTCCTCGACAAGCGTCTTAGCGATGCTGCCCAATCCACCGGGTCCCGCAAAATAAACATGATCCGTGGCGAGTGGAAGGCTCCAGCGAGGAGCAGTGGTGCGTAGTTGCATTCCAATCGCAGTTTGATGACCGAATACGGCAGTAGCTTGGTTGCGCCGGCGATCGCGCTTCGAAGCGAAAGGTCCAACGGCTGATAGCAGGCGGCTTGCGTAAAGAAGTCGGGCTCCGATACGGCGTGCAGGCCTGCGGCCCCGAGCGCCCTGACGAGCAGCGTCGAGCCGCAGCGTCCGATGGAAAAAATCAACGCCGGTGACGGGGGCCCCGCGGGTAGCGATTCGAACGGGATTTTAATTGCATGGCATGCCTGCTGTCGCTGTGCCTGATAGAAGAACGTCGCACCGGAGATATCCGGGGTGGAGACGCAGAATAAGGTGCGATTCGCGAAATCGAAGCAATACGGACTTACATCCGGATCGAACATGCGCGACGAATCGACCGCACGACCCATCTCCAGTTCGAAATCGCCAGGCCCGGATATGGTCGCTATCTCCCGCGTGCGCGATCGAATCGCGTGTTCAGTGAGGCTCATCTTGGGGGCTTCCGGCAAGAAAACATGTCAAGCGTTATGCAGGGACGCGTACGTTCCCGTTTGAAAGGAATTATAATGCGACGCTGCATGCTGACGGCCCTTTCGCGCGATATCCGGCGTCGTAGTTGCCGTTCCGGCGGCAAAGCGAAACGCGCGCCCTCTTCTAATCGACGCAATCAGAAAGTCGCCAGCGCCCATGGCTGAGGATGTAATAGCACTCACCGTAATGCAGTCCATGCAACGCGCGGTGGCTGCATACGAGCAGGGCGAAGTCACCGAGGCGCAGCGCCTCTGCCGCCTGCTGCTCAATGTGAAACCGGACTACTTTGACGCGCTCTACCTGTCGGGGGTCATTGCCGGACAGACGGGGAGGGCGGACGAGGCGGCGCAACTGCTGTCCAGGGCAGTTTCGGCCAATCCGGGGCATGCCAATGCCCATTACGCTCGCGGTGTTGCGCTGGGTGTGCTCCAGCGTCCGATCGAGGCATTGGAAAGCTACGAGCGCGCCATTGCGCTCGATCCCGATCATGCCGACGCCCATTACAATCGCGGCGTGTTGCAGGCTCAACTCGACCGTCCTGCTCTGGCACTGGAGAGTTACGATCGCGTGATTGCCCTCAAGCCCGATTCCGCCGAAGGTTATAACAATCGCGGCACAGCGTTGGCGGGTCTTCATCGTCACGCGGAGGCGGTGGCGAGCTACGAGCGCGCCATTGCGCTCAAACCCGATTACGCCAAGGCGTACAACAATCGCGGCGTCTCGCTGGCCGGCAACCTCGGCCGTTTTGTGGACGCGTTGGAGAGCTATGAGCGTGCCATTGCGCTAAAGCCCGATTACGCAGAAGCGCACAACAACCGCGGCCTTGCGCTCAATGAGCTCAATCGTCCCGCGGACGCCGTTCAAAGCTTTGACCGCGCGATTGCGCTCAAGCCTGATTACGCCGAAGCCTTCTACAACCGGGGCAATGCGTTTCGTGATCTGGGTCGCAATGAAGAGGCGATCGACAGTTACCAGCGCGCGCTTGCGCTCAAACCCGATTACGCGTCTGCGCACTGGAACCTGGCGGACACACTGTTGCTGTTGGGTGACTTCGCGCGCGGATGGCAGGAATACGAGTGGCGCTGGAAATTGGCGGACCGAAACGACGGCAGGCGCGATTTCGAGCAGCCGCTGTGGCTGGGTGCGCAGCCGCTCGAGGGCCGCACCATTCTGTTGCATAGCGAGCTTGGGTTGGGCGATACGCTGCAGTTCTGTCGCTATGCCAAACAGGTAGCTGCCCTGGGTGCGCGGGTTGTCCTGGAAGTGCAGCCGCCTCTACTCCCCCTGCTCGCCCAATTGGACGGCGTGGCGCTTGCTGTCCCACGAGGCGCCCCGTTGCCTGCGTTTGATTGCCACTGCCCGCTGATGAGCCTGCCGCTGGCGTTCAAGACCGACTGGAACAGCGTCCCCGCCGATATCCCGTATGTCCGCAGCGATCCGGCCCGTGTTGCCGCCTGGCAGGAAAGGCTTGGGCGAACCGACAAGCCACGCGTGGGGATCGTGTGGAGCGGCAGCCGGTCGCAACGCAACGATAGACGCAGTATGGCGCTGGCGGAGATGCTGCCGCTTGTGCGCAGCTGGGCTGAATGGATCGGGCTGCAGAAGGAGGTGGCGGCGTCCGACATGTCTGTGCTGGCATCCTGCGCAGACCTTCGTCAACTGGGCAGCGAACTGGCGGACTTCGCGGATACCGCGGCGCTGGTCGAACTAATGGACCTGGTGGTGACTGTGGATACCAGCGTGGCCCACGTGGCTGGCGCGATGGGCAAGCCCGTGTGGATATTGCTGCCGTTGAACGCGCACGACTGGCGCTGGATGCTCGATCGAGAAGACAGCCTGTGGTATCCGACCGCGCGTCTGTTTCGGCAAGCAACCGACGGGGATTGGGCAAACGTCGTCAGCAGGGTGAGCGAGGAGCTGATGCGACACTTCAGTACGCGGCGTTAGGGGCACCGTCGTCCCTTGGCGAGCAAGGCGCTGGCCACGCTCAGCGCTGCCCGACCTTGGCGTGCGCGATGACGCTTCCGGCATCACGCGGGGCGGAACGCCAATATTGCTTGGGAGCCTGAACCTGTGCGCCCAGCGTTGCCGCCGCGTGCCACGGCCAGCGGGGGTCCCACAGCATCGCGCGCGCGAGCGCCACCATGTCCGCATCCTGCGATCTGACGATGCGGTCGGCCTGCCTGGCGTCGGTGATGAGGCCGACCGCGATCGTCGGAATCGAGGTCGCGCGGCGAATGGCCCGCGCAAGCGGCACCTGGTAGCCGGGGCCCAGAGGGATTTTTTGTGCCGGCGAAATACCACCACTCGACACGTCGATCCAATCGCAGCCGAGCTCGAGCAAGCGCCGGGCGAGCGCAACCGAATCATCGATTGTCCATCCTCCGTCAATCCAATCGGTAGCTGAAATGCGAACGCCGACCGGGCCGCTCGGCGGCCATAGGTCGCGTACTGCGGTGAAAACTTCCAGTGGAAACCGGATCCGGTTCTCGAATGATCCACCGTATGCGTCGCTGCGCCGATTCGATAGTGGCGACAGAAACTCATGCAGCAGGTAGCCGTGGGCCATGTGCAATTCGATCGCATCGATGCCGCAACGTAGTGCGCGGGCCGTGGCATCGACAAAGTCGCGTTTGATCTGCGCCAGCATTTGCGCGTCGATCGCGCTCGGCGGGGGTTCGCTGTCGAGTTGGGCAATAGGCGAGGGTGCAACGGGACTCCAGCCCCCGCTGTCGACGGGAATCAACTGCCCGCCTTCCCACGGCAATTGCGACGAACCCTTGCGGCCGGCATGTGCAAGCTGCATGGCCACCGGAATCGCGGGCGCATTGGCGCGGGCAATCGCAAGATGTTCGGCGACTGCATGCTCGCATGCGTCGTCGTAGAGGCCGAGACAGCCGAAGGTGATACGGCCAACCGCCGATACCGCCGTGGCCTCGATGGTGACCATGCCCGCCCCGGACTGCAGAAGCTGCCCCCAGTGAATGGTGTGCCAGTCGGTGGCGCGACCGTCGACTGCGGAGTACTGGCACATGGGCGAGACGATGATGCGGTTGGCAAGCACCAGTTGACGCAGCGACAGGGGCGAGAAGAGGGACGTGGACATGTCGGGCTGGGCGAGGTGGGCACACGTTGGGTGGCCCGGCAAGCATACTATGGCAGCCAGCGGGCTCGGGGCCCGGATCGGTGGCGTGGGGGCGTCATGGCATCCGTCGTCGGAAGGCGCGGTTGACCGGCAGGACCGAACGCCCAATACTCGAACACGCCCGCCCGCTGCAGTCGCGAGCGTCGGCGCCTTGCGCTGGCGCTGATACGGATCTGCCCTGGAAGGAGTCCCGTCATGCCAACGACACCCGAACCTGTGCGCCCGATCGAGTTGAGCGACATACGCGAAGCACGCAAGCGAATTGCGGCAACCATCGTCCGTACGCCGCTGGTTCGGGTGGAATTGGGGCCGGGCTACCCGGACATCCGCCTCAAGCTTGAGAATCTGCAGCCGATCAATGCCTACAAGTTGCGAGGCGCCGCCAATGCGGTGGCGCTGCTGTCGAAGTCCGAACGCGAGCTGGGCGTGTGGACGATCAGCGCGGGAAATGCCGGACAGGGGGTCGCTTATGCGGCGAAGCGCGCAGGTGTACCGTGCACGGTCGTTGTCATCGAGACGGCGCCGGAATCGAAAATCGAACGCATGCGGGCGCTCGGTGCAAAGCTCATTCCAGTGCCCTACGAGGTTGCGTGGAAGGCGCTCGAAGACCGCTCCTATCCCGGCGCCGCGGGGACTTTCGTGCACCCATTCGACGACTACAATTTCATTGCTGGCCACGCGACGATGGGTCTGGAGATTCTTGAAGACGCACCCGATACGGTGGCGGTGATAGCCAGCATTGGCGGAGGCGGGCTAATAACCGGCGTTGGTAGCGCGCTCAAGGCGCTGAAATCGGATATCAAGGTTTGGGGCGCCGAACCTGAGACCGCCGCGCCGGCGGCCCTCTCGTTTGCCAAGGGGTCTCCGCAGGTATTCGGCGATTGGAAGCCCTCGTTTGTGGATGGCGCTGGCGGCCAGAGTCTTTTCCCGCGCATGTGGGAGCGGATGAAGCCGGTCGTGGACGGCTGCATCGTGGTGAGCCTGGATGAGACGAGAATGGCGATGCGACTGCTGGCCGAAAAGGCGCGGGTCATCGCCGAAGGAGCCGGCGCACTTGCGCTGGCGGCCGCCCTGACCGGAAAGTTCGGTCGCGGGCCGATTGTCGCCATCGTTTCAGGAGGCAATGTCGATCTGCAAAAATTCTGCGCCCTTATCGACTTGTAACCTCCACATCGAGTCAAACCGAGCGATGAGCGTGATCGCAAATTCGGTTGTGCGTCGCCTTGTCAGAGGCATCGGCGTCCGGCAGGTTCGCATCACCTGCGGCCTGATTCTGCTGGCCTCGACTACCACATGACTTTCTGGCGCAACGAGGCAGTAGTGATCGTGTTCTACACCGCCGGAATCACCCACTGGTCGCTCGGACTATGGGCGCTGTACGAGCGCAGGGAATTCCGATACAAGGTCACCGAGATCACCCAGCTCCTGCTCGGCCTTTCCATCCCGTTTTTGCTCGTGGCGCACTTACCGGTCCGGTGACGATCGGCGGCGCTGCGCCGATCGGAGGGTTCTCCCTCACCGATGTGGTCATGGTCAATGGCCAGCGCGTGGTCTACTTCAGCGCCGCGGATTCCCAGGGTAACCTTCAGGTTGGCGGAGCACCACCGCTGCCCGCCTCGGCCGTCACGGTGCCCGTCAACAATATTCTTGCCCTTCTCCTTACTGGCTGTGCCATCCTCGGCCTGGCCGTCGCGCGCGCGCGCGCAGGGGCCGAAACGAAGAAGCCGCCGGTGTAGCGCGCCACGCATCTTCCAAGGCGCAAACGGGCGAGCGGGCAAGTGAGAACCCTAAGGTACTCCGGCGCGATGCCTGTCGCTCCTCGGACGGTATAATGCGATGTGAGAGGCGGCCGAGGGGTCGAGGGCGCCGCGCTGGATAGGTACCGCTGCCAGCGATAGGAACGAGTCCGCTCCTCGCTTCACCATCAAGCCCGCCACGGTTAGTGCCACCCTTCGCTGCGCAATTGCCGATACCCACATACCATGAGTCGACGTCTCGCCGCTTAGATTCCCGGCGGCAGATGCGTCATTTTTCCGCGCGCATCGTTGCAGCCATAGACGAATGCCTCGGGGGTGGCCTTTGCGCTTGCCAGCGATGGACATCCCTATTCAGTGGCTGCGCACGTCGATGACCGCACCGGTTCCAGCCTCCCCGACGACACCCTTGCCGGTCGGCACGGTGACCTTTCTGTTTACCGATATCGTCGGCAGCACGACCATGTGGGAGGCACAGCGTGAGGCAATGCGGGTGTCCCTGGCGCGACATGACGCGCTGCTTCGCCGTTGCATTGAGGATCACGGCGGATACGTCGTCAAGACGACTGGAGACGGGTTTCATGCGGCGTTTGCGAATGTCTCGGATGCGCTTGAAGCGGCGGTCGCGGGACAGAAGGCTCTTCTTGCCGAACCATGGCCGGAAGCAGCGGCAATTCGCGTTCGCATGGCGTTGCACAGCGGCGCCGCGGAGCTGCGCGATGGCGACTACTATGGTCCTACCGTGAACCGGGCGGCCCGACTGGCGGCACTCGGACACGGGGGGCAGACCCTTCTGTCAGAAATAACCTACGATTTGTGTCGTGACCTCGCGCCTCCCGGAATGACGTTCAGGCTGCTCGGCGAACATAGCCTGAAGGGTCTCTCGCGTCGCGAGGCGATCTACGAAGCATGTCATCCCGGGTTGCCGCAGGCGTTTCCGCCGTTGCAGACGCTGCTCGAACGGATCGACGAGAACACTCCGTCAATCGCAGTCCTGCCGTTTACCGATCTGAGCCCCGAGAAAGATCAGGAGTACTTCGCCGACGGCCTTGCCGAGGAGTTATTGAGTGTCCTGTCGAAGATTCACGGGGTGCGTGTCGCGTCGCGCACGTCCGCATTCAGCTTCAAGGGGACCAAGCTGGATCTGCCCACGGTCGCGCAGAAACTCAATGTCGCCACGATTCTCGAGGGCAGTGTGCGCAAGGCGGGCAAGCGTGTGCGTGTGGGTGCCCATCTCATCCGTGCGACGACCGACTCGCACCTGTGGTCGCGGTCCTATGACCGCGAGTTGGACGATATTTTCGTGGTGCAGGACGAGATTGCGCAGGCTGTAGTAGAGGAACTGCGCACGACGCTGCTCGGCACGAAGCCAGACGCGTCGGTGTCCGCGCAGGCAAAAGCCGAGGTCCAGGCGGCCGGCATGGGGCGCGGGAAAGACACCCAAGCCTATGAACTCTATCTTCAGGGGCGATTCTACGGCGATCGATTCACGCCCGACGACGCGGCCAAAGGGATCGAATATTACCGCCGGGCGGTCGCACTCGATCCGGAGTTTGCGCTAGCGTGGGCCTGGCTGGCGCGGTCTTATGCCGACCAGGCAGCATATGCCTGGGCGCCCGCCGCAGAGGCCTTTGAGCGCGCGCGAGATGCGGCAGAGCAGTCCCTTCAGCTGAACCCGGACCTGGCGGAGGGCCATGCCGTGCTGGGTCTATGCCGCTTGGCCAACGACCGGAACTGGCACGGAGCGGAAGCCTCGTTTCGACGGGCATTGGAACTGGCGCCGGGCAACGTATTGGTACTGCGGCACGCGGCCATTCTGGCGGCCTGTCTGGGGCGCAACGACGAATCGATCGCCTTGCTGCGCCGCGCCGTCACGCTCGATCCGCTGAGCGTGCCGGCTCAACGTCTTCTCGGCCAACGATGCCTGCACGCAGGCTTGCTCAAGGATGCGGAGGCGGCGCTGCAGAAAACCGTTGAACTCAATCCGCGCGGGGGCTTTACCTACTACTGGCTAGGCATGAGTCATCTGGCCAATGGCAGGGCGCAGGAGGCCTTGTCGACATTCAAGCGAGAAGTCAATGACGTGTTTTCGCTGCTCGGTCTCGTCATCGCCGAGCACGCGCTCGGCCACCGCGCAGAGGCGGATGCCGCGCTGCAGTCGTTGTGCGCCACACACGCCGACGGCGCGGCTTTTCAGATCGCCGGCGCGTACGCCTACCTTGGCGATGCCGACCAGGCGTTCGCCTGGCTGGAGCGAGCCGATGCGCAACGCGATCCCGGTCTGGTCGAGGTGAAAGCGGAGATTCTCTTGCGCAATCTTTATGATGATCCACGCTGGCGAGCATTCCTGCAGAAGATGGGACTCGAGGATCAAGCGGCGCGTGTGCTGGTCAAGACGTGATCTTATATCCAGTCCCTCGTGGCTTGCATGCGGCCGGGCAAGATCACTTGCACTCCAATCCGTTTCATGCCGCGTGGTGCGCCCGCTAGATAATGTGAGGTGATGTTCATGAGCAAGAAAAACACAGGAAAGAAAGTCAGCCTGTCCGATGAAGCCCACGTCCCCACCATTGCATGCTTCAACCTGGCGACGGTCGACCTTGGAGTTGACTTCGATGCCTTGATCGCGGCCATGCAGAAGTTCGTCAACAAGCACGTCGCGCCGGTATGGGGTACGCGGGCGAAGCTGGTCAAGTCCAAGGGCTTCATCCCGGGCCAATGGGCGATGATCTTCCTGGATGACGCGGATCATCCTCGCTCCCTGGCCTATCACGATCTGACACCCGATGGACTGCCCCAGGCCAAAGTCTTCGTCAAGACGACGCTCAGGAACAGGAAACTGGTCAGCGTTTCGGCGTCGCACGAACTCGTGGAGATGCTGGTGGATCCGGCGATCAATTTGGTGACCATGCGGCCACACTCGAAGCTTGTATACGGATACGAGAGCGCCGACCCGGTGGAAGAACTGACGTTCCGCGTGAACGGGATACCGATGACCAATTTCGTCTATCCCACGTATTTCGAGTCCTTTCACAAGCCGGGCTCGGTTCGGTTCGACCATCTCGGCAAGATCAACAAGCCATTCGAGGTCCACCCGGGGGGTTACATCGGCGTGTACAAGAATGGCAAGTGGGTCGCGCTTTTCGGTTCGGCGGAAAAGAAGAAGCGCTTCGCGCGCGAGGACCGTCGTGGGCACCGGAGCGAGCGCCGGGCGGCGAACAAGGCAGGCAAACCATCTGCCAGGCGCAAAGTGCGCGGGGTGGACAAGCGATAAGCGCGGGTGTTCCTGATTCGTTGACCGGACGAATCGGAATTTGCGCAAGGGGAAAGGCCCCTCCTGCGTCATCAGTAGATCTTGGTGAAATCCCCGTGACGGCCAAGACCATTCTTGAATCGCATGGCGCCGGCGGCACCGTCTCTGACCAGCGCCTCACGACCGTTGTACCACTCCTGAATGAGCGCGTCGCGCAGCGAGAGGCCCTGACCCTTGATCGCCGAGCGTCGGTCTGCTCGAACGCATGTGGGTGGAAACGATGCGATATCCTGAGCCAGCGCTTCTGCCTTGGCGCGCACCTCGCCGTTGGGTACCAGATATTCGCAAAGGCCGATGCGCAGACATTCCTCCGCTGGAACCTTGCGCCCGGTCAGAATGATCTCCAGCGCACGACCCTGCCCGACGATCCTGGGCAGGCGGACCGTTCCGCCATCGATGAGCGGCACGCCCCAGCGCCGGCAGTAAACGCCGAAGTAGGCGTCTTCCTGCATCACCCTGAAATCGCACCAGAGCGCAAGCTCCATCCCGCCAGCCACTGCGGGGCCGGCGACGGCAGCAATGACCGGCTTATCCAGCTCGAGCCGCGACGGCCCGAGCGGCCCCCGCGGAATCTCGCCACCATTGCCATGAGGACCCGCAACGGGAATATCGAGCTCGCCAAGCGGATAATTTTCGCTGAGCGTGCTTACGTATTTCAAATCCCAGCCGGCACAGAATGCGCCGCCCTCTCCATAAAACACCGCCACGCGCGCGGTGTCGTCGGCGTCGAAGTCGAGAAAGGCCCGGGTTAGCGCGTCGGCGCTTTCCGGGTCCATGGCATTGCGGGCCTCGGGACGGTCGTGAATAACCGTCCAGACGAAGCCATTCTTTTCTATCCTCACCGTCATTTCATGAGCTCCTTTGGATCGCAACGCCGGCCATCGGTACCATTCTGGTGCGCACACCCAGGCGACGCGTCGAGGTTGAATCCTAAATTGGACGGGAGTGAAAAGGAATCGCTGGCGCTGCAGGCGGCCAAGCCGGACGAGCTCATCCGTTGCGCCGTCAAGACCGGGACACCATGCGCGACCGACAGCAATCGGGGCTGGCGCAAGCGGCCAGCGATGCCTCAGGGGCGATCCGGCGACAGGACGAAACCGCGCCGGCAGCCCAAGTCAGCGCGCGACAGCCGTCGCCGTGCTGACGCCGGGACAACCGACATTGGCGGCTTTGACAAGGGCATTCGCATCGCCGCTACGGCCTTGTCGCTGCGCGATCAGAGCCTCCCCGCAGAGAGAGTCCGGATCGTCGGCACGCAATGCAAGCGCCCGATCAAAGGCCAATTTTGCCTCGGGCAGGCGCTCGAAAGCCAGATTGACGCGCCCGAGGTTGCTCCAAAGCAGCGCGTCCGCCGGCATTAGTTGCGTCGCCCTTTCGGCGGCATGGATCGCGTCGTCGATCTGGTGCAGCTTGGTGTAGCCGACGCTAAGCTCGTACCAAGCGGTGGCATTGTTCGGTTCCTTCCGACTCCACTCGGATGCGTAGAGGACGAGCACATTCCAGTTACCGGCCTGTTTGAGCTCCTGCACCCGGGATTCAAACGCAGGACGCGCATCGACCGCATTGACTACGGGGTTTGGAAGCGCGGCGCTCGGCAAGGTAGCGGGCGTGGGAGCGGATGCCGCGACCGGCTGTACCGCCTGTCGCGGAGAGGAAAGCAGCCATAGGGCGGCGATGCCGGCAACGAGCACGGCCGCGGCCGCCGCCAGATACTTCGGTTGCCTGGCCCAGTAACGGAAACCGGTGCCGTCTGCATCGTCGGGAGGCAACGGTTCCGACCCGCCATCGTACAGGCTTTCCTTGCGTGTCTCGCCTGGCCTGCGCGACGGTCCCTGTGTACTGTCCCCGTGTTTGCGCTGCAGCTGCAACGCCGTCGCGCGAGCGCGCAAGTAGGCCGCAACCACCAGCGAAGCGTCGTTGGCGCCTTGATCCGCAGCCCGCCTCCACAACGCCTGATCGATTTGGCCCTCCTGATACTCCTTGGCTGCCTCGGCGAGAAACTCGTCGGTCGTGCTCATCCGGAGGTTGCGTTTTGCTTTCTCGCCGGACGAAGAATCGTCGCTTGTAGGACGCGGCGCGTCACCTGCGGGTAGCGGCGCGAGTGGCGGCGTTTCGACCGGCTCCAGCGAGAGGGCTTTCGGGGGTGGTGATTTCGCGTCCATCGACCCGGCAATGCAAGCGTCGTGCCAGTCGACCTGATGTGAACGCGTGGTCGTCTACAACCCGCCCCTTCAGGCGCAGCGCTTACTGACAGACCGTTCCTGGTGGGTAGAAAACCTCGCGTGTAATGGGCACGCTTCGGGACACCCCGTTAAAGTTGTAGGCAAACGTCCCGGTGTTGCCGTCGGTAAATGTAAAGGTCGCGGTACCGACCGCGCTCGCAGTGACATGCGCCGGGAGGAAAGGGACGGAGTCGAAAGCCGGGCCGGTCGTCTGATACAGGACGCCGCTGTACGTTCCTTGGATAACCAGGGGTGCGGTGACCGAAAGCCACAGCGGCGACCCGTCGAGGTTGTAGGTAAACCACGTGGCAAAGATCGTTGTTCCCTGCTGCGTGAGATTGATGCCCCATCCCGACTGCGAGCCCGCGGGCGATGCCCACCACAGATCCTGATAGTTGTAGGCGACCGTGAGGTCCGTGAAGATGCCGAAGGTGCAGGTTGGAAGCTGGCCGAACACCTGGCGCGTGATGTTCTTGGTTTGCGCAGTGCCATTGACCGTGTAGGCGAACGTGCCGTCATTGAGATCGGTGAAGGTGAGTGTGCCGTTGCCGACCGCCCTGCTTGTGACCAGCGACGGGTTGAATGACGCCGCGTTGTAGGGCGGCCCCGTATTCTGAAACAGCGTGCCCGTATACGTACCCGTCGAGGTCTGCTGTGCCGTCATCGACAGCCACCACGCGTTGCCCGCCTGATCGTAGGTGAACCAGGTGGCGAAAATCGTACTGCCTTGATGCGCAAAATTGATGCCCCAACCGGACTCGGATGCGGCGGGGCTGGCCCACCACAGTCCTTCGTAGTTCGGAGGACCCGCCGCAATGACCTGGACGCTCGTGGCCGGAGACACGCTGCCGAAGGGCGTGCCGTTGGGCATGTTCATCTGCCATTGAAAATTGTAGGTGCCCACGGTTGCCGGCACGACGGCGTAGAACGTGAAGGTCACATTGGCGTTGGGGGCGACCGAGGCTGGCAACGGAACCGAGCTTACGCCCCAGGTCGTGTTGCCCGCAGGCCCTGCCGGCCCCAGCGTATAGCCATCGGCCACCTGCCAGGTCGTTGTTGTCGTATTGGTGAACGTCTCGGTGACCAGGACGGTGGCATCGGCCGGCACCGTGGCAGGAACCTGCTGCGACACGAACTTCGTCGCGGTCGCCACGACAACTCCCGGATCGGGGGTTTGCTGACCGAAGGTGCCATGCGTCTGCGACAACATGCGGAACACGAACGGCGCTGTGGCCGCGAAACGGCAGGAAAGCGGCATGACGACGAAATTGAAAGTGACCTGCTCGTTCGGAGCGACGTCGTTGGGCACGAGCACACGATTGCCGCTGTACATGCCATAAGGGTTATTCTGAATGCACCAGTAGTAGTTGTCCTGAGGATCCTGTGTGGAGAGAAAGACATCGCCACGGATCCAGGTTGCCGTGCCGGTATTCTGCATCGTTATCGACGCCGATGCGGGCGTGAAGGGCTCGATTTGCGACGGTACCGTTTCCGATATGTACGCCGCGTCGTAAGCCGGCTGCGCATGCAACACCGTGCTCGCGACGCCCGACGCCAGCGCCATGGCGAACAGCCGCAGCGCGACCCGGGCTCGCTTGGCGTTGCTATGGTTCCCCAACCCGTCGCTATCCATGGCCACGCCGGCAGGCTCCCCGATCCCCGAGATCGCATTATATTGAGACAGGGGGTCGGTGCGTTGGTTCGGCGAGTCCAGTCGAGGACCGCGCCGAGGCGCCGCACGTAGCGGAAACTCGGCGCATTGCCCGACGGGTTTTCTTCCACTATAGTGGCGCGTCTGCGACCACGCCTTGGCGTCGGCGGGAGGCGAGAGTTGTGCGGCGTTGGCGAAAGCCCGTTCGAAGCAGGGTGGGCCGCGCTGCAACCTTTCTTTGAACCCGAACAAAGCCTGAGGCTGGAACAAGAAAAAAGATAGTGGGCATGTTGACCAGGGGAAGCCCGGACGCGTCGATCGCATCGCGATCTCGCCGGGACCGAACCCAATTCAATGGAGGATGACGATGGCGAATCAGCGTGTTTCCAAGAAGGTGAGTCGGCGCACGATCATTAAGGCCGCGGCGGCGGCCAGCGCATTGCAGTTGACGGGGCCGTTTATCATCAAGGCGCGGGCAGAAGAGCCGGTCAAGATCGGTCTCGACAATCCGCTGACCGGCACCTACGCGGCGGTCGGCAAGAACGAGCTGATCGGCTGCCAACTCGCCGTCGAACAGATCAACGCCAAGGGGGGAATTCTCGGGCGCCAGGTGGATCTGCTCGTCGAGGACTCGACGAGCGGTGATGCGGGCACGGCGGTGCAAAAAGCGCGCAAGCTAATCGAGCGCGACAACGTCAATTTTCTGCTCGGCAACGTCAACTCCGCCCTGGCGCTGGCCATGGCCGACGTCAGCAGCGAGAAAGGGATAATGCACATCGTGCCGGGCGGCCACACCGACGCGGTCACCGGCGCCACCTGTCACTGGAACGTGTTCCGCGTTTGTAACACGACGCAAATGGAAGCCAATGCAGTGACACCGTCGCTGATCAAGAACGCGGGCAAGAAGTGGTACTTCATCACGCCCGATTACGCGTTCGGTCACACGCTGCAGTCCGGCCTCGAGAGGGCGGGCACCAAGTTCGGCTACTCGAAGGTCGGTGCCGACCTGACGCCGCTGGGTACCACCGATTTCTCGTCCTACCTCATCAAGGCGCAAGCCGCAAACCCTGACGTCATCCTGTTCCTGGTGCAGGGCGACGACATGGTCAACGCCCTGAAACAGGCGGTTCAGTTCGGCCTCGACAAGCGCTTTCATCTGGCCGGCGGACAGCAGGAGCTCGAACCGCTGGAAGGCCTGCCGCCCGACGCGCGCATTGGCACCTGGGTTTTCGAGTGGTACTGGAACCAGCCAAACGTGCCGCACGTGAAGGAGTTCGTCGAGGCGATCATGAAAAAGACCGGCAGGGTTCCGACCGCCCGCACCTGGTTCGGCTTCGCGTCGACCTGGAGCTGTGCGCTGGCCGCCAACTCGGCCAAGTCGCTGGACGCGGTGAAGATGGCCAAGGCGCTGTCCGGGATGAAGTTGCCGCCGGAGGTGTCGCTGATGCCGGACCAGGCGTTCTATCGCGTCGGCCAGAATCAGCTCATTCCCAACCTGTTTGTCGGCCACGCGCAGGCGCAAGGCAGCGCGCCCGACGACCTGTTCAAGGTCACCGAAGTGGTGAAGGGTATCGATGCCGCCGGAACGCTCGAAGAGACCGGCTGCAAGATGACTTGGCCGGCGTAATGCCGGGCCTGCGGACGCGGCTTACACCCCGCGTCCGCATTTCGCCTAACTCGCTCGCGAGCCCAGCCCTGCGGCGGCGCGTGTTTGCCCGAACCGGCCGGCGCGGCGATGGGCCGCGGACGAAAGCCGCGGTGGCTGGCTGCGCGCAGTCCGTTTTTCCGGAAGCGATGGCCCGATGACGCAATTGCTCCTGTTCAATATCTTCAACGGCCTGATCGTGGGCGCCTTCTACGCGCTGATGGCGCTCGGCCTGTCGCTGATCCTCAACCTAAGCGGCGTGATCAATTTCGCACACGGCGGCTTTCTCGCGCTCGGTGCGTACATCGCCTATACGTTGATTCCCTACGTCGGCTTCTGGGGCGGCCTGGCGATCGCGCCGTTTGCGACGGCGGCGGTCGGCATCGTCATCGAGCGCGTGCTCATTCGCCGCGTGTACGGGCGCGACCCGCTCTACAGCCTGCTCTTGACGTTCGGACTTGCCTACATCTTCGAGGATGTTCTGCGTGCCATCTGGGGCGCGCAGAGCGTGCCCTACCCGATTCCACCCGAGCTCGCGACGCCGCTCTCGTCGGAATTCTTCTTCCTCACGGGCTATCGACTGTTCATGGTCGGCTTGGCGACGGCCGTTGTCATCGGCCTGTTCCTCATCCTCAACCGCACCCGGCTCGGCATGCGTATCCGCGCCGGCACGGCGGACCTCGAAACCGTGTCGGTGCTCGGCGTTAATGTCCGGATGCTGCGCACGCTCAACTTTGGCCTGGGGATCTACCTGGCGGGTCTGGCCGGTGTGCTTGCAGCCGGGATGCTCGGATTGCAGCCGACGATCGGGACGTCACTCATCATGCCGAGCTTCGTCGCGATCATCGTCGGGGGACTGGGCAGCCTGCCGGGAACACTGCTTGGCGGCTTGCTGATCGGCCTCGCGTCCGGGATCACCACGGTGTTCTTTCCCTCGGCGACGGAAGCCGTGATCTACGTGATGATGGGTCTGGTGCTCTTGATTCCCCCGCGCGGCCTTCTCGGTGAGGAAGGGAGGATCCAGTGAGGCGCGTGCCGGCGGTGGCGTGGACCGGCCTGATCTGGCTGCTCCTGCTTACCATGCCCTACTGGATGAACGCCGTGGGCGGCTACACCGAGCTCGCCAGCCGCGTCCTGGTCCTCGGCCTGGCGGCGATGTCGCTCAATTTTCTCCTCGGCTTTACCGGCGTTCTGTCCTTCGGCCACGCGGCCTATTTCGGCCTCGGGGCGTATGGCGCGGCGATGACCATCAAGTACATCTACCCCAGCACGCCGCTGGGCATGCTGGTCGGAGTCGCGACCGGGACGCTGGCGGCCATGGTGATCGGCGCCTTGATCGTCCGCTTGCGCGGGGTCTATTTTGCGATGGTCACCATCGCTTTCGGCCAGGTGTTCTACTTCATCGCCTTCCGCTGGAACTCGCTTACCGGCGGGGACGATGGCGTCAGCGGCTGGAAGCGCCAGGCCCTCGATCTGGGCTTCACCCAGATCAACATTCTCGGCAATGACAAGGCTTTCTATTATTTCGTGCTCTTGTGTTTCGCCGTCGCGGTGACGTTGATGTGGCTCTTGCTGCGGTCCCCGTTCGGCCGCACGCTGCTTGCGATCCGGGAGAACGAGCGTCGCGCGCGCTTCCTAGGGATTCCGGTCGAGCGGCACATCTGGCTCTCGTTCGTCATATCGTGCTGCTTCGTGAGCCTTGCCGGAACGCTCTATGCGCTGCTCAGCAACTTCACCGACCCGCGCGCGTTGCGCTGGGACCAATCGGGCACCTTCGTGATCATGGCCGTACTCGGCGGCATGCGCTCCTTCTGGGGCCCGCTGATCGGGGCGGCCATCTTTGTCGTGCTGCAGGACTACGTGTCGAGCCACACGGAGAACTGGATGTCGTTTGTGGGACTGTTCTTCGTGATCGTCGTGCTGTTCTTCCCGCGTGGCGTGCTCGGCATCCTGCGGCGGAAAGGCGTTGCATGAGCCTGCTCGTGGTGGAAAATGCGAGCCGGCATTTCGGCAGCCTGGTGGCCGTCAATTCCGTCTCGCTCACCGTCCCGCCCGGCGAACTGCGGGCGATCATCGGTCCCAACGGCGCGGGCAAGACGACGTTCTTCAACTTGATCAGCGGCTTCTTTCCCCCGACTTCGGGAAGGATACTTTTCCAGGGCCAAGACATAACCCAGGCCTCGCCCGAAGAGCGGGTTGCGATGGGTATGGCGCGCACGTTTCAAATCACCGAAATCTTTCCCGAGCTCAGCGTACGCGAGAACCTGCGGATTGCGGTCGAGGTCGCGGCAGGGTTGCGGCGAAGTCCGTGGCTGCGGCGCGCGGTGAACGCGCAGATTCGGCAGCGAATCGAAGTGCTGCTGCGCATGGGGGGATTGGAGGCCAGGGCCGGGCGGCTCGCCGGCGAGCTGCCGCATGGCGATCAGCGTGCGGCGGAAATCATGATGGCGCTGGCCTTGAAACCGCAGCTTCTGCTACTCGATGAGCCCACCGCCGGGATGGGCGATCAGGAAACCTACGACATCACGCAATTGATCCGGCGCTTGCACAAGGATCAGAAGCTGACGATCGTGCTCATCGAGCACGACATGCGCGTCGTGTTCCACCTCGCCGATCGGATTACGGTGCTCGCCGAGGGGGCGGTGCTCGGCGAGGGCACCCCCGAAGAAATTGCCCGCGACGAACGGGTACAGGCAGCGTACCTGGGGAAAGCCGCATGAGCGTGCTGGAAGCGGCCGGACTGCATACGTTCTACGGCAAGAGCCACATCCTGCATGGGGTATCGCTCACCGTCAACGAAGGCGAGGTTGTTGCGCTGCTCGGGCGCAACGGTGCTGGAAAGACCACAACGCTGCGCACGCTGGTCGGTCTCACGCCGGCGCGTGGAGGATCGGTCAAGATCTTCGGTAGGACCGTAACGACCTGGCCATCCTATCGCATCGCCGCGCTCGGCGTCGGTTACGTGCCCGAAGGAAGGCGGATTTTCTCGCAGCTGACCGTCGACGAGAATCTTCGCGTGCCTCTCGAACGGCCGGGACCGTGGACTATTCCCCGGGTCTACGAATTGTTTCCACGGCTTGCCCAGCGCAAATCCAACAAGGGGCGCCAGCTTTCCGGCGGCGAGCAGGAGATGCTTGCGATCGCACGCGCCCTGCTGCTCAATCCCAAGCTGCTGTTGCTCGATGAGCCATCACAGGGACTGGCACCTTTGATCGTACAGGAAGTCTTTCGCGTCGTGACGTCGATGCGTACTGAAGGGATCGCGGTGCTGCTGGTCGAGCAAAACGTACGTGCCGCAGTGGAAGTTGCCGATAGGGCCTATGTCCTCGACGACGGCCGCGTCGTATACGAAGGGCCCGCGGCCGAGTTCGCCAAGGACGAGGCGCGCGTGCGAGCGCTTGCCGGCGCCAGCGCGGAAAAATGGGAAGTCGCCGAGTGAGATCTCGGCGCTGACACTCGCCTACCGGGCAGGTGCAAACCGGCGCTCGAGCCAGTCATCGAGCGCGATCTTTCCCGGACCGCAGATCGTGAGTACCAGCAGCATCGTTCCCCACAGGATGTGATCCTTGATCGCGATGTCGGTGAGTGCGGGGTAGGAAATCACGGCCACGATGTTGAAAATGAACAGCACGCCGGCGGCGAAGCGCGAACCCAGGCCGAGCACCAGGAACACGGGCATCGACAGCTCGGTGGCGGTCCCAAGGACCGCGGCGACCGCCGGTGGCAGCAGCGGGACGTGATACTCATAGGTGAAAAGCGCCAGCGTTGCGCTCCAGTCATGGCGAATCTTGGTCAAGCCGGAGAGGAAGAATGCGCGCGCGACGTATAACCGCAGGCCGAACAGCAGTAGCGGCTCCAGCCTGGCGAGGAGCCGAGATACCGTGCAATAGAGCGCGGCAATCCGGCCGAGCGGCGTGACGGGTGCCAAGGCATTCATACGTTTACCTTTCTAAGAGAGAGGGGACGGCGCCCGGAACGCGACGATGGTTTGCGCCGCCACATGACGTTTGAGCACGACGGCCAGGTCGAATGCCGACTCCGCGGCCGCGCCACGCTGTTCGGCGTCATCCAGGCGCCTGCTGCGCGCCAGCGCCACCAGGAAGGCGTGTTCACCTGGCGCCAGCCGTTCGATGACCACGCCGTCGGGCGCGCGCCGTACCAGCAGAAGGTCAGCGCCTTCGTTCGGCGCGACGTGATCCTCGCTCGCGTCGCCGGATTGATTGGCCTGCCACAGGCGAAAGACGGGGTAGCGCGATTTGACGAACTGGGCGGAGGGGTGCAGCGCGAAGCGCAGCCCGCCCAGCGCGTCGACCGGGACCGCGCCGAGTGCCGGCAGGTCGAGCGCCGGGGCGTCAGCCGCGATGTTGGCTTGATCGATTGCCCATTCGAGGCGCGCGACGTCGGCCAGATAGGGGCGCTCGCGCGCCGGCGGATAGTTGCTGAGGAAGCGCGCCATGTCGCCACCGTAGCGGTTCACGTCCCCGTGGAGGGATGGATGCGCGCGCACAAAAGCTTCGACCGCCAGGTCGAAAGAAGCGCCGCCGAAGAGCCGCCGCACGACCGGATACGTTGCCGCGAGCGCCTGACGGTAGTTGCCAAAGACATTGTTGCGGTAGACCCCGATACGTGTCGCCGCGTCGAGCGTACCGGCGACGATACCGAGCTCGGAGAGCGCCGCCGTGTCACCAAACAGCGCCGCGGCGGTGAACCCGCGCTGCAATTCACGCAGTGAGCGCATCGGCCTGTTCCAGGATCGCCTGCGCCGTCTTCGCTTCGTCGAGCAGAACCTCGAGCACGGGCAGATCGGCGTCCCATTCGAGCAGTGTGGGCCTGGGGCCGAAACGCTCGATCGTCGCGCGATAGAGCGCCCACACGGGCGGCGCAACCCGCGTGCTATGGGTGTCGATCAAACACGGTCCGGATGCATCGAAACCGGCGAGATGAATCTCTGTCACCGCATCGCCGCGGATCGTGCCGAGGAAGCGGAGCGGATCGAAGCCGTGGTTGATCGCGTTGACATAAGCATTATTGACATCGAACAGCAGCTCGCAGCCGGTACGCTGGACGACCGCGGCGAGGAAATCCCACTCCGTCATCGAGTCGGTGGCAAAGCGCAGGTAAGCGGACACGTTCTCCACGAGCAAGGGGCGCCGCAGGGCACGCTGCACCGCATCGATGCGGTCGCAGCAGACACTCAGCGCTTCGTCGCTGAAGGGCAGCGGGAGCAGATCGTTGAGATGGCGGCCATCGACCCGTCCCCAGCACAGGTGCTCGGATATCGCTGCCGGCTCGATGCGGTCGGCAAGTCGTCTGAGGCGTCTGAGGTGCGTGGCATCGAGGGGATCGGCCGAGCCGAGCGACATGCCCACGCCGTGCAGCGACACGGGATAGTCGGCACGAATCGCATCGAGCGCCACCAGCGCGGGGCCGCCGTCGACGAAGTAGTTTTCGCTATGCACCTCGAGCCAGCCGATCGCGGGTCGATCGCGGCGGACCTGGGCGATATGCGGCGAGCGCAAACCGATGCCCGCGACGCACGGTAACGGAGAGGCCACGGACATGCGTGGGCAGAGGCAAAAAAAGGGGTGGCGGCGGACGCCGTCACCCCTTCACCTTACATCTTCGGCGAGGTCATGCCGCCCATCTTCTCGCACGTACCCTTGTCGACGTACTTCCAGGAAGTCGGATCCTTGTCGACGGTGCTCTGGCCGGCGCAGGAGTGCTTGCCGGAGGCGCAATCGTTCTGGCCCGCCTTGGCGACGCCGTAGCACTTGTCCTTGGTGGGCTGCGGGGCCGCCGGGGCTGCGCTAGCGGTGCTCGCCGCAAAGCCGAGCGCAAGGAGGCCGGCAACGGCTGCTTGGAGGGTAGTCTGTTTCATCGATTCTCCTAGGTGGAATTAAGAACCTATCGTTAGAGACGAGCGCCGAGGGTGCGGGCGCCCATCTAGCCCCTTGGTCGCGCTGGGCTTTGCCACCTTACATGGGGGGTGCCGCGGCCCGCAAGCCCCTGACGCCTGGGCGCCCTCTTTGCGCCGGCCGCGGCCGGCGCCCAAATGCCGCTACCATTGGGTACCTTCGCCCCCGCCTCGCCGCAACCATGCGCTTCACGGTCGCCACATACAACATCCACAAGGGCTTTTCGCACTTCACGCGTCGCGTGGTCATCCACGAGCTGCGCGAAAGGCTGCACGGGCTTTCGGCCGACGTGCTGTTCCTGCAGGAAGTGCAAGGGGTCCATCGACGCCACGCGCGGCGCTATCGCAACTGGCCGGTGAAGCCGCAGCACGAGTTCATCGCCGGGACCGTTTGGCACGAAGTCGCGTACGGGCGCAATGCCGTTTACGACAACGGCCACCACGGCAATGCCGTGCTGTCGCGCTACCCCATTGTCTCCCAGACGAACCTGGACATCTCGGCGCATGCGTTCGAGAGCCGTGGCTTGTTGCACTGCGTGCTGCAGCTCAAACGCGGCCTGCCGGCGTTGCATTGCATCAATATCCACCTGGGCCTGTTCGAGCGCGGACGGCGCTGGCAGGTGCATGCGCTATGCGAGCGGATTCGCGAAGCGGTACCCATGAACGCGCCGTTGATCATCGCCGGCGATTTCAATGACTGGCGGCGCAAGGCTGACCGCACGTTGCAGGAGGAGCTTGGGGTGGTCGAGGTATTCGAGGAGGCGCGGGGCCGGCCCGCGCGCACCTTTCCCGCCGTGCTGCCGGTATTCCGCCTGGACCGCATCTATTCGCGCGCCTTGACCGTTGTTGCCACCGGCGTGCACTACGCCTATCCGCTAGCGCGCTTGTCCGACCACGCCGCGTTGGCGGCTACTTTCGAGCTCGAACGCTTGTCCCATGGCAGCGAACGCTGACCCGGTAGACCGCTACCGTCCGGGCAACCGCATCCGATTGCTGCGCAACGGCGCGGAGTATTTCGTGGCGCTGGAGCGGGCGATCGACGCGGCCGAGCGCGAGGTCTGGCTCGAAAGCTATATCTTTGCCGACGACGCGGCGGGTCGACGCGTGGCTGCTGCCCTGGCGCGCGCCGCGCGCCGCGGCGTGAAGGTACGCGTTATGGTCGACGGCTGGGGCGCCAAGTTCTACCTGACGGACTCGCTCGAGCAATTCCTGCGCGATGCCGGAGTCGATCTGCTCAAGTATCGTCCTGAGGTAGCCCCATGGCAGTTCCGTTCGCACCGGCTGCGCCGCCTGCACCGCAAGCTCGTTCACGTCGACCGCCGCCTCGCGTTCGTGGGTGGCATCAACATCATCGACGACATGAACACCGGAGGGCAGAAGGCGCCGCGGGTCGATTTTGCGGTGAGCGTCGAAGGCCTGCTTCTGCCTGCGATCGTGTATACGATGCAACGCGTCTGGGCGCTGGTGCAGTTCGTCCAGTTCGGCGCCAGCCAGCTGCCGCTGTTTCCCGAACGCATTCGCGGTGAACGCGTCGGCAACCAGACGGCGAAGTTCGTGATCCGCGACAACCTGCGCCATCGCCGTGACATCGAGCAGGCTTACCTGGCGGCGATTCGCCGTGCCAAACATGAAATCATCATCGCCAATGCCTACTTCTTTCCCGGCATCGCCTTCCGCCGCGCGCTGGCGGAGGCCTCGGCGCGCGGTGTTGCAGTTACGCTGATCCTGCAGGCCAAGGTTGAGTACGTGCTGCTGCATTTCGCCGGCAAGGCGCTGTATGGACAGCTGCTCGACGCCGGCGTCGTGATACAGGAATATTCCAAGAGCATGCTGCATGCGAAGGTGGCCGTCGTCGACGATCACTGGGCGACGGTTGGCTCTTCGAATATCGATCCGTACAGCCTGCTCATGGCGCGCGAAGCGAACGTGCTGGTGCGAGACCGCGAGTTCGCGGGCGAACTCAGGCGCGCGTTGGTGGAAATGATCGAGACCGGGGCGAGCCCGGTCGCCCCGCTGCACTGGCGCTCCCGGTCGCGCTGGTACAAGGCCGCGATCTGGATTGCGTACGGTATCGTGCGGCTCGCGATGGGTTTTGTCGGCTATGGCGGCAACGAATGGTTCTCGCGCCGACCCTGAGCTTCGCTCGTCACGGAGTGCCGCGCCGCAGCCGTCTGCTACACTCCCGCGTACCCGTCGCGTCCAAGTGACGGCATCTGTCGATGCGTCGCGCTTCCTCCCTCCCGCTTCCCGCACCTGCCGATCGCGCCTACCGCGGCGACTGGCAGACCGTGCGCACCCTGTTGCCCTATCTCCTGGCATACAAGGGGCGGGTCTTCTTGGCACTGGCCTGCCTCATTGCAGCCAAGGTGGCCAATGTCGGCGTTCCCCTGGTGTTGAAGCAGATCGTCGATCGCCTGACTGCCCCGGCGGAGCTCGTCCTCCCGGTGGCGCTGCTCGCGGCCTATGGCGCGATGCGCCTGTCGACGACGGTATTCACCGAGTTGCGCGAATTTCTGTTCGCCAAGGTGACGCAGCGGACCGTGCGCACCGTTGCGCTCCAGGTGTTCCGCCATCTGCATGCGCTGTCGCTGCGCTTCCACCTCGCGCGGCAGACCGGCGGGCTCACGCGCGATGTCGAGCGCGGCACGCGTGGCATCTCGACCCTGATCGGCTATGCCCTGTTCTCGATCCTGCCCACGCTGGTGGAGATCGGCTTGGTGTCAACGATCCTGATCGTTCGCTACGACGTCTGGTTCATCGCCATCACCATAGGCGCTCTCGCGCTCTACATCGTGTTCACGGTGTCGGTGACCGAATGGCGAACCGGGTTTCGCCGCGCCATGAACGAGCTCGATTCCAGGGCCAATACGCGGGCCATCGACAGTCTGCTTAATTACGAGACGGTTAAGTACTTCAACAACGAGGAGTACGAGGCATCGCGCTACGACGAAAGCATGCAGCGCTGGGAATCGGCCGCGGTGAAGAGCCAGACCTCGCTGTCACTGCTCAACGTGGGGCAGAGCGCGATCATCGCCGTCGCGGTTACGCTGATCATGTGGCGCGCGGTGCTCGGGGTGGTCAACCACACGATGACGATCGGCGATCTGGTCCTGGTCAACGCCTTCATGATCCAGCTCTATATCCCGCTCAACTTCCTCGGGGTCATCTATCGCGAGATCAAGCAGGCGCTGGCGGACATGGAGCGGATGTTCCACCTGACCGAGGAAAACGCGGAGGTCAAGGACGCGCCCGGCGCCGCGCCGCTGCGCGTGACCGCGGGCGAGGTGCGCTTCGAAGACGTGGACTTTGCCTATGAACCGTCGCGGCAGATCCTGTTCGGTGTGTCCTTCACCATCCCGGCCGGTCGCACGGTTGCGGTGGTCGGCCCGAGCGGCTCCGGCAAGTCGACGCTGGCGCGACTGCTGTATCGTTTCTACGACGTCAGCGATGGCGGCATTGCGATCGACGACCAGGACCTGCGCTCGGTGCAGCAGGCGAGCCTGCGCGCGGCGATCGGCATCGTGCCCCAGGACACCGTGCTGTTCAACGATTCGATCGAGTACAACATCGCCTACGGCCGTCCGGGGGCGACGCACGAGGAAATCGTCGCCGCAGCGCGGCTGGCGCAGATTCACGACTTCGTGGCGAGCCTGCCCGAGGGCTATCGCACCGCGGTGGGCGAACGCGGCCTGAAGCTCTCCGGCGGCGAGAAGCAGCGCGTGGCCATCGCGCGCGCGATCCTCAAGAATCCGCGCATCCTGATTTTCGATGAGGCGACCTCTGCGCTCGATACCAAGTCGGAGCAGCTGATCCAGGCGGAACTCGAGCAGATCTCCGCCGATCGCACGACGCTGACGATCGCGCATCGCCTGTCGACGATCGTCGGCGCCGACCAGATTCTCGTGCTCGAGCACGGGCGCATCGTGGAGCGGGGCACGCACGGCGAGCTGCTTGCGCGCGGCGGTGCCTACGCGCGCATGTGGGCGCTGCAGCAGGAGGAGCGTGCCGACGCGGAGGCTGTCGACGCCTGAACGCATCCGCGCCGATGTCATCGCCTAAGCTATTGAAGCGTTGATGGATTTGGCATAACTCCTTTGCCTGTGGTATAAAGCCGGCTGGGTCCGAGAAATGAACTGATGAGCGCTCGCCTAAACATTGTTTTTATTGGCTTAATTGCCTTGAGCACGGCCGCCTTGGCGGCCGGGGAACCGGCATCGACGGTGACCCTGGACGCGAGCAAGCTCAAGCTTGGCTCGGCCAACGCGCTGGTGCTCGACGCCAGCGCCGGGCAGCCGATCTATGCCAAGGGTGCCGACACCGTCACGCCGATCGCCTCGGTGACCAAGCTGATGACCGCCATGGTGGTGCTCGATGCCGGGCAGCCCATGGACGAGACGATCAGCGTCGGTATCGCCGACGTCGACCTGCTCAAGGGCAGCCATTCGCGCCTGCGTCTGGGCGCCGAACTGTCGCGGCGCGAGATGTTGCGACTGGCGCTGATGGCCTCGGAGAATCGGGCCGCTTCGAGCCTGGCCCGACACTATCCGGGGGGCACTGAAGCCTGCGTCGAGGCGATGAACCGGAAGGCGCGGGACCTCGGCATGGCGCACACGCACTTCGAAGACCCTACCGGGTTGACGAGCGAAAACGTCTCGACGGCGAGCGACCTGGCGCTGATGGTCAAAGCCGCCGCCGGATACGAAATGATCCGCGACGCAACGACGACGGCGAGCCACTATGTCGAGGTGCAGCCCCTGGGCCAGGTGCTGGGTTTTAACAATACCAACTTGCTGGTGCGCGGTGGGCAATGGGACATCCAGGTGAGCAAGACCGGCTTCATCCGCGAAGCCGGTAAATGCCTCGTGATGCTCGCCAACATCGCCAGCCGGTCGGTGGTCATCGTGCTGCTCGATTCGTACGGCAGCCTGACCCGGATCGGCGACGCCGTTCGCGTCAAGCATTGGCTCGAGACCGGCGAATCGCTGCCACCGGCAAAGACCGTCAAGGCCAAGCGCATCAAGGGATCGCTCCCGCAGACGTCGCACGCGCCTTCGGCGGCGAAAGTCAAGCTGCCCGCGTAGCGCGACACCGCTGTTCCGCGCCCGAATCGCTGCGGCGCCTTGCACTTCAATTCCTCACCGCGTGCGCGGCGGCCGCGCTTGCTGCTGCGCGAGCAGTTCCTTGGCGTGGGCGCGAGTCTTGGCGGTGATCTCGTGACCGCCAAGCATGCGCGCAAGCTCTTCGATTCGCTGCGCCCGTTCAAGCCGGGCAAGCTCGGTGGCGACGCCTTTGGCGTCGCCGGTCTTGGTCACCCGGTAGTGTTCGTCGGCGCACGCGGCAACTTGCGGCAGGTGGGTCACGCAGAGCACCTGGCGCCTTGCACCGAGCCCCTTGAGCAGGCGCCCGACGGTCGCGGCCACGGCGCCGCCGATGCCGACGTCGACCTCGTCGAAGATCAGTGTCGGCACTTCGGCCACATCGGCGAGCACAACCTGTATGGCGAGCGCGAGGCGCGACAACTCGCCGCCGGAGGCGACGCGGGCAACCGGGCCGAGGGGCTGCTTGGGATGGGTCGCAACCTTGAATTCCACCGTTTCCGTGCCGAAGCTCGCAGGCTCGGCAACCGGCGTGAGCTCGACTTCGAATCGCCCGCTGCCCATCGCCAGCTGTTTCATTGTCTGGCTGACGCGATGGGAGAGCTCGGCGGCGGCGAACTTGCGCTTCGCGGTGAGCTGCGTGGCGAGCGCCTGGTAGGCGGCTTGCGCCTTGCGTTCGGCGCGGGCGAGCGATTCGATGTCGGCGCCCGCGGCCAGTGCGGCGAGTTTTGCGTCGACGTCGGTTGCGAGCGCGGTGAGCGCCTCGGGCGCCACCCGATGTTTGCGTGCGACGGCGTGTATGGCGGCAAGGCGCTCTTCGGTGCGCGCGAGTTCCGCGGGGTCGAGGTCGAGGCGTTCGCGGTACGCACGCAACGCGCGCCCCGCCTCGTCGACACGCACCCGCGCTTCTTCGCCGAGCGCGATCATTGCTTCGAGCGATGGATCGTGGGCCGCGGCGCGGCGCAGGCGCTGGCATAAGGCGCTGAGCCTACTGCTGAGCGCGCCGTCGCCTTCGATGAGTTCCGCGACGGCGGTGGTCGCGGCCTCGAGCAGGTCCGCCGCGTGGGCGAGCCGCGACTGGGTCGCGTTGAGCTCCTGCCATTCATTCGCACCGACGCCGAGGGCGGCGAGTTCGGTCGCCTGCGCGAGCAGCGCGTCGCGCTCGGCGGACGAGGAGGCGGCCTCGCGCGTGCCGCGCTCGCGTCGCAGTGCCGCCTCGCGCCAGTCGCGCCACGCCGCAGCGACCTCGCGGGCGAGCGCGGCGAACCCGCCGAAGGCGTCGACGAGTTGCCGCTGCGTGTCCGGCCGACCCAGCGATTCGTGCGCATGCTGACCATGCAGGTCGACGAGCCTCGCGCCGGCTTGCTCCAGTTGCGCGAGCGTGGCCGGGCCGCCGTTGATCCAGGCGCGGCTGCGACCCTGCGCGTCGAGCGTCCGGCGCAGCAGCAACGGCCCGACGGCACCGAAGTCCTGCTCGGCCAGCCAGGCGCGCAGAGCCGGGGTGGCCGCGATATCGAATTCAGCGGCAATTTCCGCGCGTTCGCTTCCGGGTCGCAGCTGCCGGGCTTCGAAGCGACCGCCGAGCAGTAACGATAACGCGTCGAGCAGGATCGACTTGCCGGCGCCCGTTTCACCGGTCAACACCGTGAAACCGCGCTCGAATTCGACATCGAGCGCTTCGACGACGGCAAAGTTTCGGATCGACAGCAGACGCAGCATCGGGGTTAGAGCCGTATCGGGAAGCGTACCGTCGACGACGCGAATGTCAGGGTACGCGGATGAAGGGAGGATTCGTACCGGGCGGCCTATTGCGGCCGCAGCTTTTCCGGGGTTTCGCTCCAGTGCAGCTTGCGCCGCAGCATGGCGAAATGGTCATGGTCCTTCGGATGCAGCAATCGCACCCGGTGCTCGGCGCGGCGGATGACGACCGAATCGCCTTCGAAAAGCGGAAAATTGGCCTGGCCATCACAGCGCAGGCTGGCGTCTTTCCCGCCCAGCAAGGCAATCTCGATCACCACCGAGTCGCGCACCGCGATGGGACGGTTGGTGAGGGCGTGGGGGGCAACCGGGACGAGCAGGATCGCGGCAACGCCGGGGTCGACAATCGGCCCTTGCGCCGACAGCGCGTAGGCCGTCGAACCGGTTGGCGTGGCGACGATCAACCCGTCGGCGCGCATGGCGTAGACGAAGCGGCCGTCGATGGTAACGGCGCAGTCGATCATCCCGCCGAGCGCGCCGCGATTGACGACGACGTCGTTGAGTGCCAACGCGCTTGCATCGTCGCCGCCATCCGCTCCGCGTGTCACGACCGCATCGAGCAAGGTGCGCGATTCTTCGACAAACTCGCCAGCAAGCATCGACGCGAGAACGACTTCCATATCGGCGAGCGCAATGTCGGTCAAGAAGCCCAGCCGGCCCTGATTGATGCCGATCAGCGGCACGTCGAATTCTGCCAGTTGCCGCGCGATGGATAGCATCGTACCGTCGCCGCCGAGGACGATCGCGAGCTTCGCTTCGCGTCCGAGCTGCGCCAGCGGCGCCGCGGGGCAACCCGGCAGCGGGGTGAACTGCGCTGTTTCCGCATCGAGCAGCACGCGGTGCCCGCGGCGGGCAAGAAATGCCGCGAGCCGCTCCAGCGGTTCGCCGATGCCCGTACTCGCGTAGCGCCCGACCAGCGCGATGGTCGAAAAGGGCTGGCCGGAAGCGCTCATGGCAGGGATTAAAGCATAAAATAGCTCCTATGCTGGACCCGCGGGCGCAACACCTTCTGAAGACACTCATCGAACGCTATATCGCCGATGGCGTGCCCGTCGGTTCGCGCGTGTTGTCACGGCAGTCCGGTCTGGAACTCTCGCCGGCGACCATCCGCAACGTCATGGCCGATCTGGAGGAAATGGGTTTCATTGCCAGTCCGCATACCTCGGCGGGTCGCATACCGACGCCCAAGGGCTACCGCTTTTTCGTCGACAGCCTGCTCGTCATCAAGCCCCTGGAAGAGGGCGAGATCAGCGAGTTGCAGGGGCAGCTGCAGGCGGACCGGCCGCAGCTGCTCGTCGGCGCCGCGGCGCAGATGCTGTCCCAGCTCACCCATTTCGCGGGCGTCGTCGCGACGCAGCGCCGGCGCGAAGCGTCGTTACGCCACATCGAGTTTCTGCGCCTTTCCGATCGGCGCGTGCTGTTGATCATCGTCACGCCGGAAGGCGACGTGCAAAACCGGATTCTGCACACCGACCAGGCGTACACGCAGGCGCAATTGCTGGAGGCATCCAATTTCTTCAATCAGCACTATGCGGGGCAGCCCTTCCACGCGATTCGCGCCCTGCTGGCCGACGAACTGCGGCAACTGCGCGAAGACGTCGTCGGTTTGATGAATGCCGCGGTCGAAGCGAGCGACGCGGCCCTCGCCGAGACCGGCGACGGATTGGTTGTTTCCGGCGAGACGAATCTGCTGCATGCCGAGGACCTGGCGTCGAATATGGATCGCTTGCGGCTGCTGTTCGAAGTGTTCGAGCAGAAGACTTCGCTGCTGCATCTGCTCGACGTCAGCCAGCGCGCCCAAGGCGTGCATCTGTTCATCGGCGGTGAATCCGGCTTGGCACCGCTAGACGAGTGCAGCGTGATCACCGCGCCCTACGAAGTGGACGGGAAGGTTCTGGGCACACTGGGCGTGATTGGTCCCACGCGGATGGCCTACGAGCGCGTCATCCCGATTGTCGACATCACGGCCAAGCTTCTGTCGAGCGCGTTGACGCAGCAGTTGCACGACGCCTGAATACCGTGCGCATCGCGGTGGTTAGTGCACACGCAGCGCTGATCATGCGCTTCCATAGGCCGCGCGCGCGCAGCGACGCTACGCCGGGCCCTGCGGCGCAGACGGCCACGAAGGGCCCACCCATTCTGTGCCACCTGCCATGAGTCGATTTCTTCCCGAACCCGCGTTTTCCCACGACAAGGCCACCCGACTCGGGGTGCTGCTGCTCAATCTCGGCACACCGGACGCGCCGACAACGTCGGCGGTGCGCCGTTTCCTTTCCGAGTTCCTGTCCGACCCGCGCGTGGTGGAAATCCCCCGGGTCGCCTGGGTGGCGCTCCTGCACGGGGTCATCCTGCGTGTTCGACCCGCGCGCTCGGCACAGCGCTACGCTGCGGTCTGGACCAAGGATGGCTCGCCGCTGCTGGTGCACAGCCAGCGGCAGCGTGCGCTGCTGCTTGGGTATCTCGGCCAGCGCCTGAAGGCACTGGGCTTGCCGTCCGATTATGTGCAGGTGGAGCTGGGCATGTGCTACGGGGAACCGTCGACCGCGGAGGCACTGCAGCGATTGCGCGCCGGCGGCTGCGATCGCGTGCTCGTCCTGCCGCTCTATCCCCAGTACGCGGCGAGCACGACGGCGGCGGCCCTCGACCGGGTTTTCGCCGCGATGCGGAGGATGCGTCGGATGCCGGCGCTGCGGGTGGTCGATTCCTATTACGACGACGCAGGATACATCGCCGCGCTGGTGCAGAGCATCAATGAATACTGGGTCAAGCACGGTCGGCCGGACAAGCTCGTGCTGTCGTTTCACGGCGTGCCGCGTCAGACGCTCGACCGCGGGGATCCGTATCACTGCCATTGCCAGAAAACCGGCCGCCTGGTGGCCCTCGAGCTGGGCCTCAAACCCGAGCAGTTCGCGGTCACGTTCCAATCGCGCTTCGGCCGCGGTGAGTGGTTGAAACCGTATACCGAGCCGACGCTGGTCGCCTTGGCCCGGGAAGGGCTGCGCCGCGTGGACGTCGCCTGTCCGGGCTTTGCCGCCGACTGCCTCGAAACGCTGGAAGAGATCGCGCTCGAGGCAAAAACGGCGTTCCTCAACGCCGGCGGCAGGGAATTCCACGCCATCCCCTGCCTGAACGAGCATCCGGCTTGGATCGCGGCGCTGGCGGACCTGGCGCTTAAGAACCTGGGGGGCTGGCTCGATTCCCCGCCCGATGCGGCCGCGCGCGAGCTTACCCAAACCCGCGCCAAGTCGCTTGGGGCTGCGGCTTGAGACCCTGCCGGGGCTGCGGTCACCGTCGCATGCGGCGCTGGCCGCAGGCTCAATCTTTGGGGGTCGGACGAGAACGCGAGGCGGTTGAAACCTGGCCGGATGCCCTCCATCTTGAGAGGCCCGTGGAGATCATCGCGAATGAACAACAATCCTGACCAGAACACTCGGCTTTCTGCCGATCCGGACCGCAGCGCGCCCGTCCCGGGCGAGGAACCGGCGGCCGGCGTCGCGTCGGAGATCCCCGGGCCGGCACCCCATCTCGCCTCCCTGCTGAAGGAGGCTGAGGATGAAGCGGCCCGGCTGAAGGATGCCTGGCTGCGCTCCAAAGCGGAGACCGACAACATTCGCAAGCAGGCGCAGAACGATCTCGCCAAGGCGCACAAGTACGCCATTGAGCGCTTTGCCCAGGAGCTCTTGACCGTGCGCGACGCGCTCGAGCTCTCGCTTGCGACCCCGAATGCCACGACCGAAGCCCTCAAGGACGGCGTTGAGCTTACGCTCAAGAACCTGAAGGCGGCGTTCGACAAGGAGCGGATCGTCGAGATCAATCCGGTCGGGGAGAAATACGACCCGCACCGGCACCAGGCGATGACCTTGATCGAGTCCGGTGAGCCCGCCGGTACCGTCGTGCAGGTGTTCCAAAAGGGCTACCTGCTCAATGACCGCGTTCTACGCCCCGCCCTCGTGGCGGTTGCCAAAGCCCGGGATGGTGCCGGTCCGGGTGCGACAGGCGCTTGAAACCAAAGATAAAAAGCCCCATCTAGACGTTGACCAAACAATTCAGGAATCGAAGGAAATCCTTATGGCCAAGATCATTGGAATCGACCTCGGCACGACCAACAGCTGTGTCGCCATCATGGAGGGCGGGCAGCCGAAGGTCATCGAGAACTCTGAAGGCGCGCGCACGACGCCCTCGATCGTCGCCTACCTCGACGACGGCGAGATTCTCGTCGGCGCGCCAGCGAAGCGTCAGGCGGTCACCAACGCGAAGAACACCGTCTTTGCGGTCAAGCGCCTGATCGGCCGGCGCTTCGAAGAAAAGGAAGTGCAGAAGGACATCGCCTTGATGCCCTACAAGATCGTCAAGGCCGACAACGGCGACGCCTGGGTGGAGGTGCGCGGCAAGAAGATCGCGCCCCAGCAGGTATCGGCGGAAATCCTGCGCAAGATGAAGAAGACCGCCGAGGATTACCTCGGTGAGGAGGTGACCGAGGCCGTCATTACCGTGCCCGCGTATTTCAACGATTCGCAGCGGCAGGCGACCAAGGACGCCGGCAAGATCGCA
>Ga0074045_10000398_pt1 | contig 42898 bp, 38 predicted proteins | sample BogForMeECP23OM2_FD_94442 | JGI IMG/M metagenome (GOLD analysis project Ga0074045, IMG submission 94442) | Bog forest soil microbial communities from Calvert Island, British Columbia, Canada - Bog Forest MetaG ECP23OM2 | ecosystem: Environmental > Terrestrial > Soil > Wetlands ...
AGGGATCGTGGATGAAGATCCGCTTCTGTTCGCTGCCAGGGACGTTGTCAGCCTCGTGATTGGCGTATTCTGCGCGCTTTTTCTATTGGTCGCTCGCTAAGCCGGTTGGCGAAAATAGTTCCTCGCACGGGCGGTCCAGAACCCGGTATGAACTTCCGGTTCATGACAACCAGCCTCGCATGAATATATCCGAACGCTCTGCCTATGGGGCTCTCGCGGCGCTCCTCGTTTTCTTTCTCGTGATCAGCCTGCTAACAGCGACCCGCTATCCGCCAGTTTGGATCGACGAAGTGCAATTCACCGATCCCGCGGTAAACCTTGTACTCGAGGGGCGATTTTCGTCGACCGTTTGGATCGTGCAACGCGGGAACGAATTCTGGGCGGGAAATACTCCGCTTTACACGCTCATGCTCGCTGCCTGGTTGAAGGTATTCGGGATTTCCGTTCTCGTCGTCCGGTCGCTGAATTACGTTTTGATGGCTGTGGCGATCGGCCTCCTCTGGGAACTAACGCGGCGCGAGCATTGGATTCGCAGACCGGACTTGCGGCTGGCCCTCTGTGCACTTCTGCTCACGTCACGTGGGATGGTGTTTACATATCGAATGGGACGTTATGATGTTCTCGGCCTTGTTCTGTTTGCCGCAGCAGCCCTAGTGTGGACTGGGCAAAAAGGCGCGAGAAGAAATTTGCTCCTAGGGTTGTTGGCGGCTCTCGCTCCGTGGGCGGGGCTTCAGCTGATAGCCGGCGCAATGGTCTATTGCGCACTCATTCTGGCTTTCGCCGGATGGAGTGCGGCACCGGCAATCGCCTCCGTGCTTGCGGGTTCAGGAGTCGGAAGCCTTGCGCTGTATGCGCTCTATAACAGCCACGGGGTCTGGCGCGCATTTCGTCTCTCGACGACTATGGTGGGTACAATCGGACAGAGCATTGGGGCAAAATTGCTAAGCCTACCCGCAATCTATCTTGGCGATAAGAGCTTTACGTTGGTGTTGGCGGCGGCCATCTTGCTTGTATTAAGAGACCGGAGAAAATTACTGCCTTGGAGAGAGAACCTGCTGGTGTTTGGGTCGCTTGCTGCCGTGCTCATCCCGGGTTCTCTGGCCGCTATCGGAAAGTTTCCGCTGTATTATTCATGGATGGCATTTGTTCCGCTCGCGATCGCGGTCATTGCCGAGTTGCAGGCCGCAACTTCTAATTCAGCTCGGCGTGCGGTCTGCGTAATGCTGATAATGGCCGGGTTGATAGGCCTGCCGCCGCGGCTGGTTGCTGTCATCTGGAACTGGAACTCGATGAGTCCCAAAACAACGGCAGACTTCGTCGCCAGTAACTTGACGCCTTCCGACGTGGTGGTCGCAGATTTCAAGACTTATTACCCGGTCAAGCTTCGTTGCAAGGCGACCTACGCCCCAACTTATGTACAAATGATGGTACCAGAGGAAAGACACAGCGTGAGCGCCCTGTTGGTTTCGCCCCGGCAGTACGCGATGGTGGCCGAGGCGGTCGGCGGGCAGTGGCACGATACCGGGATCTCTCTGGAGTCGCGGTATGAGCCGCGGGCGCTGCTCTCATTCCTTAGGGATTTCGAGGACCAGCAGTACAAAGTCGAATTGTATCGTCGATCACGACCGAGTTCGTAAAAATCGATGCAATCTTGCAGCGGCTTTGTGGTTGATTGACGACAGTGTTTCCGAAACCGAAACTGGTTCCATCACCGCGGCTGCGACGTTCGACCAAGGTCGGGCGGCGTTGCAAGATGGACCGATGACGGCTTTACCGAATAACGGCGCCATTGCGCCGAATCGGTCACCGAGCCTTTCCATCGTAATAATCGGTCGGAACGAAGGCGAGCGCCTGGATCGCTGCCTGAAGTCTGTCCTCGCGATAGAAGCGTTCGGCGGCGCCAGCGAACTTATCTACGTGGATTCAGCTTCAACCGACGGCAGCAACCTGCGCGCGGCGCAATTCGGCGCAAAAACCCTGAGTATTGGCTCGGCGCACCCGTGCGCCGCGGTAGCGCGCAATATTGGCTGGCGCGCGGCGCAAGCGCCGATCGTGCTGTTTCTGGATGGCGATACGATCCTCGATGGGAAGTTTCTTACGTCTTCCATCGGCGAATTCAGCGACCATCAGGTCGCGGTGGTGTTCGGCAATCGGCGGGAGATCGACCCGTCCGGCTCGATCTTCAATCGCATACTCGACCTGGAATGGATGGTGGCGCCGGGGCCAGTCGAATTTTGCGGCGGCGACGCGCTGATGCGTCGCGATGTGCTCGAAAGGGTTGGCGGTTATGACGAAAGATTGATCGCGGGCGAAGAACCTGAATTGTGCCGCCGCATCCGCGCGTTGGGTTACACGATCAAGCACGTCAATCGTCCCATGACGGGTCATGACTTGGCGATCCGGCGGTTTGCACAATACTGGCGACGCGCGCTCCGCACCGGTTACGCCTACGCGGAAGTATCCGAGCGCTTCAAGCATACCGATCTACCGCTCTGGCGTGAGCAGGCGCGAGGCAATCGGGTTCGCGGCACCGTGCTATCGGTTCTCACGGTAAGCGCCCTTTCGGGCGCAATAGCGCTACGCATGGTTTGGCCATTGTTGGTTGCGACGGCGATAATTGCGGGACTCGCGGTACGCACCGCGAGTCGTTCCAAGTGGCGTTCGTCAAACCTGGCTACGCGGTTAGCTTTCGGTCTGCACTCCCATTTTGTGCAGATTCCTATCCTATTCGGTCAATTGAGATACTTCTATTATCGCGCCACCGGCAAAACCGCGCAGTTGATCGAGTATAAGGATGACGCCAAGCGGTTGGCCGGCAGCCCTGACACTTAAGCCAGCGAACGGTTCGGATCTTCCAGTCCCTTCATTGTTCGTTTCTTGATCGCTCCCCGCTCAAATATCAGATGGGCAAAAGGAGCGTAGCAAGACCTCTGGTTGGTCTCCAATTAGCGTAATCCACCCTCACTCAGGTTAATTTTTAACAACCTGCATTCATCAAATTTTAATTGTGATGGTCTATTCTCGCCAGAACTATGATGATACTCTAAGGTGATGCTGGGGGGCGTCGAGCTAATTTGGAGGTTCAACGCTTGGATTTGCTGATTGAAACGGTTCGTGCGAGCAGGATGTTGGAGCCACTTGCGCGCCCGCAGCGTCCGATATTCCGACCTTCTCGAACCCGAGTTCTGGTGCTCGGAGCGAGTCGTGAAGCCGCAAAACACCCCGGCATCTTCGCAAACGGCAGGAACTTCCGGAGCGACTTCGTCGGGTTCATATCGAACGACGACCGCGGGCGATTGAGATTTCGCAGCGAACAAGGCGAGCAAGCTTGCGAGAGCTTGGACACCGTGCTTGACAATCACGCCATTGACGAGGTTCTGCAGGTCGAACCTTGCGTCGGTGTCGACAGCTCCGACCTGTCCTACATATGCGCTGTCCGCGGCATAACGCTGAAGACTCTGATGCGATCGCCATTGGGTGCCGTCGGTCGCTATAAAACCAAGCGCGTAGGTAACGGCGAATATCTGCTGTCTTTCGAGACCGTGCCTGCGGCAGGCATGGGCTTGGCTTTCAAGCGACTGATCGATATCGCTGCCGCCGTCGTCGGCTTGTTCTTTTGCGCTTTCGCGGGGCTTTTGTTCGCCCGGCGGATCAGAAAGGAGACCGGCGGATCAGCGCTCTTTACGCAGATGCGTGTGGGGCGCAATGGTCGTCTTTTCAAACTATACAAGTTTCGCACGATGCACATTTCGGCCGAGGAGCGTCTGGCGGAGCTTGTCGCACAGAACGAGATGAAAGGTCACATCTTCAAAATGCAGGACGACCCCCGGGTAACTCCGCTGGGGCGGTTCCTGCGTCGTCATTATCTCGACGAACTCCCTCAGTTTTGGAACGTACTGAGAGGCGAGATGAGTCTGGTGGGAACGCGCCCGCCGATACGGCAAGAGGTTGCGAAGTATAGCGCGCACCATCAACGGCGCCTGAGCATGAAGCCGGGCATGACGGGGCTTTGGCAGCTTTCCGGTGGGAAGAAAATCAATGATTTTGAGGAGATCGTACGCCTCGATTGCCAATATATTGACGCATGGTCGCTTTGGCAGGATTGCAGAATTATCGTCGGCACCCTTCTCAAGTTCTGCCGCGGTGACGGCTATTAACGATTGACCTTGTGCGCGGAAGACGCTTTACACATCCAGCGATCGGCGCGCGGCCAGTGGGACTTGCGCTGGCGAAACCGCTAAACCTGCGACCCCCTGATCGGTTTGGCGCTCAAACTCCGCTACGCACTCCTGCCACGACCGGCAGGAGATCGATCTGATCCGCGACCCTCTTCGCGTCGCGATCGGCGGGCGACAGGGAAGGGTCGCGCACAGGCCATTGAATCGCGATGTCAGGATCGTTCCAGACGATGCGGAGTTCGTCGCGAGGATCGTAGAAATCCGTGCACTTATATTCGAGTTCGGCAAACTCACTCGTGACACAAACGCCATGCGCAAAACCGGGCGGAATGTACAGTTGCCGAAAGTTTTCCCCGGAGAGCTCAAAGGAGAGCCAGCGCAGATAGTTAGGTGAGCCCCGACGGATATCCACGACCACGTCGAAGATAGCGCCGGTCAAGACGCGTATCAGCTTGCCCTGCGGATGAAGGCGTTGCGCGTGGAGGCCGCGGATCGTCCCGTAAGCCGAGCGCGAGTGATTGTCCTGGACAAATCGTGCGTCGACCCCGCCCTCACGATATTTCCTGGCGTGAAAGGTTTCCAGGAAAAAGCCGCGTTCGTCGCGAAATACGTCTGGCTCGATAACGATAACACCGTCAAATGGGGTAGTGATGAACTTCACGCTTAAAGATCATGCTCAACGATGTGCCGGAGGTATTGCCCGTAACCGCTCTTGCCCATCGATTCGGCCATGCGCAATACGTCATTCGCTTTAATATAACCCACCCGCCAGGCAATCTCCTCGAGGCAGGCGACTTTCAGCCCTTGCCGTTCCTCAATCGCCTGGATGAAGTTTGAGGCCTGCATCAAGGCGTCGTGCGTGCCGGTGTCCAGCCAGGCGATGCCGCGTCCCACCTTCTCGACGTGCAAGCACCCGGCGCGCAGATAGGAAAGGTTCACGTCGGTTATTTCAAGTTCGCCGCGTGGCGAGGGGCTTAGGTTGGCCGCGATCTCGGATACTCGCTCGTCGTAAAAATAGAGCCCGGTTACGGCATAGGAACTTTTGGGGCGCAAAGGTTTTTCTTCGAGACTGATGGCGCCGCCGCTCGCGTCCAGCTCGACCACGCCGTACCGCTCCGGATCCTTGACCCAATAAGCGAAGATGGTGGCGCCGGCCTCACGGTGGGCCGCGTGCTGCAGAAGTTCCGTCACGCCGTGACCATAGAAAATATTGTCGCCCAGCGCCAAAGCGACCTTAGCGCCATCGATAAATTTTTGACCGATCAAAAACGCCTGCGCGATCCCGTCCGGACTCGGCTGTACGGCATATTCGAAATTGACTCCCCATTGCTCACCTGTACCCAGCAGGCGGCGAAAGTTTTCCTGTTCGTGGGGCGTATTGATAATGAGAATGTCGCGAATCCCCGCCATCATGAGCGTGGCCAGGGGATAATAGATCATCGGCTTATCGTAAATCGGCGCGAGTTGCTTCGAGATTGCACGCGTCAGCGGGTAAAGCCGCGTGCCGGAGCCTCCCGCGAGAAGGATCCCCTTCCACGCCGGTCGGTCACCCTTTGGCCGATCGCTGGCGGTCTGCGAATCAGTCACCGCCTATCCTCTATCCCGGCTCGCCCGGACTTTGCGCGGGGCTGCATAAGTACCCATTACCGCAGCTTATCGGGAGTTGCCGCGACGAAACAAATTGGATCACGCCCCGGCCGCAAGCCCCAGACGCTCGCCGGCGTAGTTACCGCGCTGCACAGCCTCACACCATTCGCGATTCGCCAGGTACCAGCGCACCGTTGCATGGAGTCCCTCGGCAAGGTTCGTTCGCGCCATCCAGCCAAGCTCTCGTTGAATCAGCGAGCAGTCCAGCGCGTAACGCCGATCATGTCCCGGGCGATCGCGAACGAAGGTTATGAGATCAGCATGGCGCGCGATACCGCGCGACGCGAGCGCCGGATTGCGACTGGCAGGCGATAATTCATCGAGAATGGCGCATAGCCGGTTAATCAATACGAGATTCGTACACTCGCTGTTGGCGCCGATATTGTACTTTCCGCCAACGTGACCACGCTCAAGCACGGCAATCAGAGCGTCGCAATGATCTTCGACGAATATCCAGTCCCTAACATTAAGACCGTCACCATAGACAGGTATGGGCTTACCGGCGGTGGCACTCGCGACCACCAGCGGGATCAGCTTTTCGGGGTACTGGTAGTAGCCGTAATTGTTCGAACAGTTGGTGGTCAACACGGGCAGTCCGTAAGTCTCGTGGTAGGCCCGCACAAAGTGATCGGCCGAGGCCTTGGAGGCCGCATACGGTGAATTGGGGGCGTATGGGGCCTCCTCCGTGGAGGCACAGCCATCAGCAAGCGACCCGTACACTTCGTCGGTTGAGACATGAAGAAAGCGGAAGCTCGCGCGCCTGGAAAGATCGAGCCGCTCCCAATGGGCCCGAGCCGCATCGAGCATCTCAAAAGTGCCGAGGACATTGGTCTCGAGAAAACCGCGCGGTCCGTCGATCGAGCGATCGACATGGGTTTCAGCCGCAAAATTCACGATTGCGTCGGGCCGCACCTGCTCTATAGCGGAGCGGACGGCTTGACGATCAGTGATATCGCCGAGCAGAAAGGTATATTGCGGACTATTCTCGACTTCCCGTAGATTCAAACGGCTTCCGGCATAAGTCAACTTGTCGAAAACGATCACTCGCCATTCGCGCCGCGCAAAGGCGGTTCGCACGAAGTTCGCTCCAATGAACCCGGCGCCGCCCGCGACAATTATTGTCTTCATTCTGCCCTGCTTCCGCAGCTCTTGAGGTCTTTGTCCGATCTTGACGAGACCGCTGGTACGCTCAGTTTGGATTCCAATCTAGCATGCTATCTTAGCGGATGTAGCAGCAGCGAGAATCAGGGAATGCGCTTCAGCCTGACGAATCTCTTACGTGCTTACGACAAAATTCACGTGCCACGGCAACTGCCACGCCAGGATGGACGACTCGGCACCCCACCGGGCGCGGGTCGGCATATTCAAGGCAAGCCGCTCGATTCTGGGCGATCTATCGGCAAATCAAGCTTTCGGGTCGTCGCTTTTCAAACGCACGGCAGCCGGAAGAGATACAAAAGGCAAGTTCAATCGCAACGAAGGGTTACATTTAACCATTGATAGAATTGGCAATCATTGCGCGCTTAAGACTTGAGTTGCTATCTTATCTCGTCTCTGGGCTGACGACCGGCGCAACTCCTCATTGATAACGCGGCACCGTACCAAGGAGATTAACGTGCGATTAGCAAAAGTGCAATCTCTGCGCGCTGTTTTCGGCCTTCTGACGCTGGCTATCATTAGTTCAGCTGTGCAGGCACTAGGCGCCACCGAGGGCATCCGCTGGAATTTTGGTAATGGCATGGACGGCGCGGCACCCGAGGCCGGTCCGATCTTGGACAAGCGGGGCAATCTCTACGGCACGACCGCCACCGGCGGGGCCGACGTTGGACCTTCGGGCGGTGGGACAGTGTTTGAGCTGACGCCGAATGGCGACGAATCCATCCTTTGGAACTTTGGCAACGGCGCAGACGGTGCTTTCCCCGCGGGCGGCCTGATCACCGATAAGCGGGGCAATCTCTACGGCACGACCGCCACCGGCGGGGCTTACGGTAGCGGGACGGTGTTCAAACTGACGCCGCCCTCGACCGACGGGGAAAATTGGACCGAGTCAATTCTCTGGAACTTCAACTCCAACGGCACAGACGGCTATAACCCCCGGGCCGGCGTGATCATGGATACGCGCGGCAATCTCTATGGCACGACCCAACTCGGCGGGGCCGACGCCGGGTCTTCCAGCGGGGGGACGGTGTTCAAGCTGACCCCGCCCGCAACGATCGGAGGCAATTGGACCGAGTCAATCCTCTGGAATTTTGGCGGTTACAGCACCGACGGCGCCGAGCCCGAGACGAGCCTGATCACGGATGAGGAGGGCAACCTCTACGGCACAACGACCGGCGGCGGCGCTTACAAGGCGTTTCTACCCCCTTTCTTCGACGGGACGGTGTTCAAGCTGACCCCACCCGCAACAATCGGAGGCAATTGGACCGAGTCGATCCTCTGGAACTTTGGCAACGGCAACGATGGCAATACGCCCTTTGCCGGTCTAATCAAGGACAAGAGCGGGAATCTCTACGGCACGACCTATTTTGGCGGGGCTCAAGGAGCTTATGGTTACGGAACGGTGTTCGAGTTGATGCCGCCCTCGATCAGCGGGGGCAATTGGACCGAGTCGATCCTCTGGAACTTTGACGGCGACGACGGCTCTAACCCCTTGGCCGGTTTGCTTATGGATCCAAGCGGCAATCTCTACGGCACCGCCGAAAACGACGGGACCTACTTTGGTGGGACGGCGTTCGAGTTGACGCCCCCGTCAACCAGCCAGGGAAGTTGGACCGAAGCAATTCTATGGAGCTTTGGCGATGGCACCGACGGCAAATTTCCTGGCGGCTTGATCATGAATACGGGCGGCAAGCTCTTTGGCACCACCGGCGGCGGCGGGGTCTACAATGACATTTCCGCTGAAGGTTCAGATGCGGGAGGAACGGTGTTCGAGATCTCGAAGGGACAGCCTCAGATCCTCCTGAAAGCCACCAAGATCGTATTCCCCGACACGGCGTTGGGCAGCACCTCCACGGCCAAGCTGATGGTGCAGAACATTGGCGCTGCCCAGTTGATCGGGACGGTGAATATCCCGCCAGCACCATTCGGCATCCGCGGGCCGACGAGCTTTAGCCTGGCGCCCACGACTGGAACCACAATTACCCTGACTTTTACTCCTGCCGCCCTGCGACTCTCGAGTAAGATAGACACCGTTGTGTCGAATGCGGTTAATCACCCTGTCGGTCATCTTGAGCTGCAGGGTACCGGTGCTGCCCCTAGCCCGTAGGCGAGACCCGGCTCAAGACTGATCGACCGCGAAACGCAGCGTAGCCCGGTCGGGGGGCGAGTTACACGCGCACGGCGAAAGATTGCGCCAGACCTTGGGTCGACGCTACCGCATAAATTATTGCAAGAATCGCTCGTTTTTCTGCGGCCCACTAACCCTTGGCTCGTCTACGAGCACTTTGGTTAGACGGTTCGATGCCGGGCTCAAGAGGATTACGGAGACGGCGCGGTCCCGCTTCCAATTCCTCAGACGCTGGACCAGGACAAAAAAACAGGGCTTCTCGCAGCATCCCGAGCGTCGGTGGCGTGGATTCTCGGACATCCCGCGAATGAGCCCCTCCGGCGTCCCGAATGAGGCGATTCAGCGGTGCTTTTTTGTGGGTGATTTCCGGAACGGAAGTCTGTGTGACACGATACATGGCTCAGATACCCCCCTCAATAGATTTCGAATCGGTCAGCCAGTAACAAAATGATGCCATCGATACCAAATTGAAGCAACATATAGCGTTTAGAACTTATCAGCTTGTTTAGCTTGATACACGAATGGATGACAGTGTTTGCGATGCTTTAATTCCAAGTCGGGCGACGCTCTAGAACTGAGCCACCACACGGGCAGGAGCTCTCGACGCTATTGGTCTCACGAAAGCGCGCCAGCGCGCGCTTTGGTGCGCTCCGGTTCGGCCTCGGCGCGAGGGCCGAGAATGCGATTAAGCTGGTCGAGATTGACCGTTTCCTCCCGCAACAACGCATCGACCAGCCGGTCCAACGGCTCCCGCGCGGCAGTCAACTGGCGGCGCACGTCTTCATGCGCTTCATCGAGCAGGCGCCGAACTTCAGCGTCGATGGCGGCGGCAGTTGCTTCACTGTAGTCGGGCCTTTGCGCGAGCTCATAGCCCAGGAACGGCTGTTGTTCGTCGGCCCGGAAAGCGATCGGGCCGAGTTCTCCCATCCCCCACCGGGTAACCATCCGGCGCGCCAGCCGCGTCGCTTCGACCAGATCGTTCTCGGCGCCAGTGGTAATCTCGTCAAGGGCAATCTCTTCGGCAGTGCGCCCGGCCAGCATCACGGCCAGGCGGGCTTTCAGATACGCCTGATTGAAGTTGTGGCGCTCTTCACCGGGAACCTGCTGGGTCATGCCGAGCGCCTGACCGTGCGGAACGATCGTCACTTTTTGCACCGGGTCGGCGGGCGGGGTGAACCAGGCGACGACCGCGTGTCCGGCTTCATGGTAGGCGACCACGCGCCGCTCTTTGGGATCAATCAGTTGGGGATGGGCGACGCCGAGCCGGACTTTGTCGTGCGCCTCCTCGAAATCCGCCATCGCGACCGCGCTCTTGTTGTGCCGCGCCGCGACCAAGGCCGCCTCGTTGCAAAGGTTCGCAAGGTCGGCGCCATTAAGGCCGATCGTCTCGCGCGCCAGCATCGCCGGATCGACGTCGTTCGCCAGCCGCAGCCGCTTCGCGTGGATCCGCAGGATGCCTTCGCGCCCCTTACGGTCGGGGAGTTCGATTACTACCTGCCGGTCAAAACGTCCGGGCCGCAAAAGCGCCGGGTCGAGCACATCCGGCCGGTTGGTCGCGGCCAGGATGATAACTTCGAGACGCGGGTCGAAGCCGTCGAGTTCGCCGAGCAGTTGATTCAGGGTCTGCTCGCGCTCGTCGTTTACCATACCGACACCGGCGCCCCGGCGGCGCCCCACAGCATCCAGTTCGTCGATGAACACGATAGCCGGGGCGGCCTCCTTGGCTTGGCGGAAGAGGTCACGCACGCGGCTGGCGCCGACCCCGACAAACATTTCGACGAATTCAGAGCCGTTGATGCTGAAGAACGGAACCCCCGCCTCGCCGGCGACGGCTCGCGCCAGCAGAGTCTTGCCCGTGCCCGGCTGCCCGACCAGGAGAACCCCCTTAGGAATACGCGCGCCCAGGTCGTGGTACTTCTGTGGATTCCGGAGAAAATCCACTTCCTCCTGCAACTCGGCCTTGGCCTCGTCGGCCCCGGCAACGTCGCTGAAGGTGACTCCCGGCTGTTCGCTCGAATAGCGCCGCGCCTTAAGTCGGCCGAAACCGAACATTCCCCCTTGACCCCGGCGGGCGCTGTTCGCCATCCACCAGAAAAGGCCAAATAGCAGCAAGACCGGCGCCCACTCGATGATCGCATCGAGCAGCCAGGGTTTGGAGGGCGCCGAGACTTCCACCGTCACGTGATGGGACTCAAGCAGCGTCATCAGATTCGCATCGCCCACGGTCGTGGGGAAAAGCGTGTGAAACTGACGATAAGCGGCCGGCGCCGGCGGATTCGGCGCTTGCGTACTGGCGGCGGGCGACGGTGACGCGGCGGTGGTGGATTTCCCCGCAGACCCCGGAGCCTTCGCTGCGACCGTCTGTTCCGCCCTGGGCCAGAGCAACGGCTCTCGGAAAACCCCGCTAATCGCGTCCCCGGCTATCTGAACCTGCGCGACATTGTCGCGACGCACCTCATCCTGAAAAGTCGAATACGGAATGTCGGCAAAATCAGGGGCTGGCCCGGGCCGTAACGTGAACAGGCTCCAGGCGAGCAGCACAGAAGAGATCAGCCACCAGAGCCAAAGCCCTTGAGGCGGTTGAGCGCGCCGCGGCGGCGACTTTTCTTTGGCTTCTGAATCCTGTGCTGACATTCGTTTTTTTTTGCCAACCGCCGCTTTGCCTTAGGCTTGACGGAAACTGCTTTAGAGATTAGTTCCGGCCGGCTTCGCGGAACAGACCTCCCAACCCTTTCGGCTAAAGCGCCCGTACCCGTGAGAGGGACCAAATTGACCAGGCGTCTATCGCGGCGCTGTCGGCCCTGGGCGGGATTGTATTGTCAATATTCAACGATGCGAAGCAGCTTTGCACGCTCGCCCAAGCGTTATAAAGTGCGTCCGACTTCGCCTGGCTCAAAGATTAACCATCTCGCCAGTCAGAGGTTAAACTACTCGCGGCTTAATTGCGGAGCGCGGCACGACCGGATAATCGGGGCTTTCGCGCCCATGGTTATTTCGCGAATAGAACCGCCTGGACGCAGAATAAGGTGACACCAATGAACTGGCGCGAGGTTCAAGATGCATGAGTTGTCACTCGCGCGTGACCTGCTGGGTGCGATTGAACGAAAGCTCTACCCCGGCGACGCGCGGGTCGTGCGCGTCAATGTGGGCATCGGGTCGGCGACCGGGATCATGTCCGAATCGTTACGCTTTGCGTTCCGCGTCATTTGCGAGGGAACGCGGATAGGTGGCGCCGAGCTCTGCGTTACGACTATCGCCGCTCGCAGCCGCTGCGGCAATTGCGGCATACTCTTTGAGTTCGACGGTATGATCGGTCGGTGCCCCGCGTGCGGACGGTTCAGCGGGGAACTCCTGTGCGGAGATGAAATGATTCTGCGAACAATCGAGGTCGCCGATGTGTGACACTTGTGGCTGCGGCAGCCCATCGGTCCGCACCATCGATGTCGATGAGCGCCTGCTCGCATTGAACACAGCGATGGCCGAACATAACCGCGCTCATCTAGCGGAGCGGAAAATCCTCGCGGTCAACCTGATGGGTACCCCGGGCGCGGGGAAGACCGCGCTCCTGGAGACAACGATCGTGAAGTGGCGCGCATACCGGCGCATCCTGGTTATCGAAGGCGATCAGGCGACTGATCGCGACAGCGCACGCATCGCCGCCGCGGGTGCGACCGCCTGCCAGGTGGAAACTGGCCTCGGCTGTCATCTCGATGCTCATCAGATCCACGACGCGCTGCATCATCTCGATCCCCGTGAAGGCGACCTGCTCTTCATCGAGAATGTGGGCAACCTCGTCTGTCCCGCGCTGTTCGATCTCGGCGAGCGGCTTCGCGTGGTCGTGACCAGCCCAACCGAAGGCGCCGACAAGCCGCTCAAATATCCGCCGATGTTTCGCGCCGCGCACGTCGTCGTGCTGAACAAGTGCGATTTGCTTCCGCACGTGCCTTTCAACCTCGACGAATGGACCGCATACGTTCGTGAGATCAATTCCCATGCGCGAATTATCAAGACGACCGCGCTCAGCGGCGATGGCGTCGGCGAATGGCTCGCCGAAATCGACAATCTGCGGCGGTCATTGCTCGTGGGCATTTCCGTATGAGTGAATTGCTGCACATGCCGAAGACCGCGCTCGAGGATCTGATCACGATTCTGTGGCGCGAAGGGTTCAAGGTGCTGGGTCCGGTCGCGCGTGATGGCGCCGTCGCATTCGACGAGGTGCGCAAGGTGTCCGACTTGGCCGTCGCGACGCGCGAGACGCAGGAGCCCGGGCGCTATCGGCTCGTGCCGGGCCCCGCCGGCGAGATTTTCGGCGTGGTGAACGGAGCGGGCTCGCTCAAGCCGTTTTTTTTCGCGCCCGAGGAAACGCTGCTTGAAATCAATCGCGAGCGGCGCGGCTTCAAGGTCACCGAGGTCGCCCCGGCGGCGCCGCGCCTCGCATTCATCGGCGTGCGTGCGTGCGACCTCGCGGCGCTCGCCGTGCAGGATCGTATTTTTCTGCACGACCGCTTTCAGGACAAGCACTACGAGGCTCGTCGCAAGGATGCGTTTCTGGTCGCCGTCAACTGCACCCGCTCGGCGGCGACCTGCTTTTGCGTCTCGATGAAGACCGGGCCGGAGGCGTCGACCGGTTTCGATCTTTCGCTGACCGAGCTGGAACAAGGCTTCGTAATGCGCTGCGGTTCCGCCGCCGGCGAAGCGATCGCCGCGAAGCTGGGGCTGACTCCGCCCCCCCACGATGACGTCCTGTTGGCGAAATCCCGAATCGATGAATGCGCCGCGGGCATGCGGCGCCGCTTGGATACCGCGGATCTGCCCCGCTTGCTCTACGATGAGGCTGAGAACCCGCGCTGGAAGGAGGTCGCATCGCGATGCCTTTCGTGTACGAACTGCACCATGGTTTGCCCAACCTGCTTCTGCCACACCGTGGTCGACCAGGAAGAAATAGACGGCAACATGAGCCAGCGAGTACGCAAGTGGGACTCGTGCTTCTCGCTCGAGCACGCGCATATCCACGGAATCAACTTCCGGCGGAAGATAGAAGACCGCTATCGTCAGTGGCTGACGCATAAGCTGGGTTCGTGGATCGATCAGTTCGGCACGTCGGGATGTGTCGGCTGCGGCCGGTGCATTACCTGGTGCCCGGTGGGTATCGACCTGACCGAGGAAGTCGCCGCGATTCGCGCGTATCCGGTCAAGCGGTGACTCCTTACATGATATATCCGGCGCGCATTACCGCGCGTCGCACCGAGACCGCCGGCATTTACACGTTCACTATGCGCTTCGTCGACAATAACGTGCGACGTGCGTATAGCTTCAAGGCGGGGCAATTCAACATGCTTTACGCGTTCGGCGTCGGCGAGGTTCCGATTTCGATCGTCTCCGATCCCGCCGACCCCGAAAACCTGGAACACACGATCCGGATTGCCGGGCGCGTCACCGGTGTGATGGCTGGATGGAAAGTCGGCGACGTGGTGGGACTGCGCGGTCCATATGGCAATGGGTGGCCGGTCGAAGAAGCTCGGGGCCGCGACGTCGTGATCATCACCGGCGGTCTCGGCTGCGCTCCGGTGGTCGGGCTTATCAATTATATATTCGACCGCCGCGAGCAATACGGTGAATTGCATATCCTGCACGGCGTGAAGACGCCGAACGATCTCCTGTACCGCGAGCGCTTCGACGAATGGCGCCGCGCGCCGCGCACGAAAGTTTACCTCACGGCGGATCAGCCCGACAAAAGCTGGCACTACAAAATCGGGGTGGTGACGGAGCTCTTCGACGAGCTCACGGCGCCGCCGTCGGCGATCGTGATGATGTGCGGCCCGGAGGTGATGATGCGGTTTGCGGCGCGTGCGCTGCGGCAGAAGGGTATCGGCGACGAAGCGATCTACCTGTCGATGGAACGCCGGATGGAGTGCGCGGTCGGACTCTGCGGCCATTGTCAGTACCGCGAGCATTTTGTGTGCAAGGATGGACCCGTGTTTTCATATCGCACGGTCAGGGAGCTGTTTAGCACATCGGGCATATGAAACCTCGCGTTGCAGTATTCAAGTTTGCTTCGTGCGACGGCTGCCAGTTGCAGTTCCTGAACGCTGAGGACGAACTGCTGACGCTCGCCCGGCAGATCGATTTCGTTTACTTTCCCGAAGCGCGGAGTCGCGCCCTCGAAGGCCCGTACGATATCGCCTTCGTCGAGGGCAGCATCACTACACCCGACGATGCGCGCCGCATCGTCAACGTGCGCGAAGCAAGCCGCTACCTCGTGACGATCGGGGCATGTGCCACGGCCGGCGGCATTCAGGCGCTTCGCAACTGGGCTGATGTCGAGCAGTACCGGCGCGTGGTCTATCCGAGCCCGGAGTTCATCTCGACGCTTTCGACGTCGACGCCAATTTCGGAGCACGTGCGCGTTGACTTCGAACTGTGGGGCTGCCCCATCGACAAACAGCAGCTTCTCGCCGTGGTGCGATCCCTGTTATCCAAAGCGCAGCCGGTTCTCCCGGCGCACAGCGTATGCATGGAATGCAAACGGCGCGGCAATGTATGCGTAGTGGTTGCGCGCGGCGAGCCGTGCCTGGGACCCGTGACGCGCACGGGCTGCGGTGCGCTGTGTCCGGCGTTCAATCGCGGATGCTATGGATGCTTCGGGCCGGCCGACGATCAGAATATGGAATCGTTCGCGCGCTTGCTAGCCAGCCAGCGCATTACGGACGATGATGCCATGCGCCGCCTGCGCGGAATAAACGGCTACGTGCGGCCATGGCGGGAGACCGGGGATGCCATCGCGGCGGGCAAAAAGTAGAACCATCCAGGTCAACTATCTGACTCGCGCCGAGGGCGAAGCCGCGCTGCGTATCCACCTGCGCGACGGCCGTTTGATCGATCTTCGTCTCGAAATTTTCGAACCGCCGCGGTTCTTCGAATCTTTTCTGCGTGGACGTGACTCGCGCGAAGCGCCGGACCTCACCGCGCGCATCTGCGGCATCTGCCCGGTCGCATATCAAATGAGCACGGTTCACGCTTTCGAGCGGCTGTACGATATCAGTATCGATCCGGCGGTCCGCGAATTGCGGCGCCTCTACTTGTGCGGCGAATGGATCGAAAGCCACGCGCTGCACATTCATATGCTGGCGGCGCCGGATTTTCTCGGATGCGACAGCATCATCACACTGGCCGACAAGCATCGCGAGGCGGTGGAGCGTGGCCTCAGAATCAAGAAAGTCGGCAACGCAATTGTTGCGGCGCTCGGCGGCCGATCAGTGCATCCTGTGGGCGCGTGCATCGGCGGGTTCACCCGCGCCCCCCGACGCGATCAGCTCGCGGATCTGCGCGAGCGGATTCTCCGCGTACGCGACGACGCGCTCGAATGCGTGCGATGGGTTTCGCACTTTGACTTGCCCGCCGTTAGCCGCGACATCGAATTCGTCGCGCTGCGTCATCCGGACGAATATCCGATGAACGATGGGCGCATAGCTTCGACCAAGGGCATCGACGCGTCGCCCGACGACTTTGACGATTTCTTCGAAGAGCATCAGGTGCCGTACTCGAATGCGTTGCACTGCAAGGTGAAGGGTCGCGGGCCCTACTTCCTGGGACCGCTCGCGCGCGTGAATCTGAATTTCGATCGGATGGGCCCGGACGTAACTGCCGTTGCGCGCGGGACCGGAATTCCCTGGCCCAATGCGAACCCCTATACGAGCATCGTGGCGCGCGCCCTTGAAGTCCTGTACGCAATCGACGAGGCGGTCAGAGTCATCGACGCGTATCAGCCACCGCCCGCGCCCGCCGCATCGTTCGAAGTCCGCGCCGGCGTCGGGCGGGCGATTACCGAGGCGCCGCGCGGTTCGCTCTACCACGCATTCGAAACCGACGAGCGCGGACTGATTCACTCGGCGCGCATCGTGCCGCCGACGTCGCAGAACCAGGCGCGCATCGAAGCCGACCTGCGCGAGCTGGTTCCCGACATTATCCAGCGCAGCCAGGTCGAGGCCACGCACCTGTGCGAAATGGCGATCCGCAACTACGATCCGTGCATCTCGTGTTCGACGCACTTTCTGCAACTCGAGATCGATCGGCATTGATTCGGATCATCGGAATCGGCAGTCCTTTTGGCGACGACGGCGTGGGGCTGGCGATCGCACGGGTGCTCGCGGAGTCGCCGCCGCCGAATTGCGAAGTGATGGCGGCCGACCGTCCGGGTACCGCGCTTCTGGACCTGCTGGAGGGCGTCGCCGCCGCGATTCTCATCGATGCGGTCCGCTCGGGAGCACCGCCCGGAACGATCCATCAATTCCGGTTCGACGAATTTGACCGTTGTGCGGCGCACTTCGTCTCTTCGCACGATCTTGGTGTTGCCGCGGCAGTCCGACTCGCGCAAAAGTTGGGGCGCGGACCGTCGGCGGGCCGAGTGATCGGAATTGAAATCGCCGCCGCGAGCACAGCGCAGCCCTGCGGACTAAGCCCGCAAACGCACGAAGCAGTGAGCCGGGCCGTTGAACGGGTGCGGTCAGCGGCCGTCGAATTAGATGATCGGGGCCGCGAACGTCTGCTCATCAGCGGAACCGTTCAAGGCGTCGGCTTGCGGCCGTTTGTGTGGCGGCTTGCGAACTCACTGCGGCTCACCGGCTTCGTGCGTAACGTTCCCTCCGGGGTCGCGATCGAGGTCCAAGGCCGCCCCGCTCCTTTGCGCGAATTTCGCTACCGTCTGCAGGTGGAGCTTCCGCCCGCGGCCGCGATTGAACGCATCGAGTCCGAGCGCTTGCCGCTCCGGGGCGAGACGGATTTCTCCGCGATGCCGAGTGAGCGCGGGCGCGTCGCGACGACCATTCCGCCGGACCTCGCCGCCTGCGCCGAGTGCGTACGCGAAATCCTTGATCCCGCCGACCGCCGCTATCGCTATCCATTTACCAACTGTACTTCATGCGGTCCGCGCTTCACCGTGGTTCGCGCCCTGCCCTATGATCGCGAAAACACCACGTTGCGCGACTTTCCGCTGTGCGACCAATGCAGGTGCGAGTATCTGGACCCGTCGAATCGGCGTTTCAGAGCCGAGCCGATCGCGTGTCCCGCTTGCGGTCCCGAAGCGTGGCTGGAAGTGACTGCGCCTGGTTGGAAAAACGCGGCGGGCGAAGATGCGATCGCGCGGACGGCGGCGATTTTGCGCGCGGGCGGCATTGTCGCGGTTCAGGGCATTGGCGGCGTCCATCTCGCCTGCGACGCGAGCAGTGAAGCAGCCGTCGGACGTCTGCGCACTATCAAACGGCGTCCGCATAAACCTCTCGCGGTGATGGTCGATTCAATCGAGTCGGCGCGAAGCCTTGCAGAGGTCTCCGATGATGAAGCTGCGCTGCTCATGTCGCCGCAAGCGGCGATCGTTCTGCTGCGCAGACGCGCGAGCGCCCAACTCGCAACTGCCATCGCGCCGGGTAATGATTACGTCGGGGTCATGATCGCCTACTCGCCGCTGCATCATCTGATCATGCGCGATGCCGCTCGCCCGCTCGTCATGACCAGCGCCAACCGGCCGGGAGAGCCGCTCGCGCGGAGCGGTGATGAAGCGCGCGCCATTTTCGCGGAGCAAGTCGACGCGTTCCTGCTGCACAACCGGCCGATCCATCAGCGTTGCGATGACAGCGTCTGGATGGTCGGGCCGCGTGGTCAGCAGCCAGTTCGGCCAAGCCGCGGCAGCACACCGCGCTCCCTCAGCGTGCCAATTGCAGCACCAGTTCCGATTCTCGGCGCCGGCGGCGATATCAAGAACAGCTTCTGCATCCTGTCGAACAGCAACGGCCTGATGAGCCAGTACATCGGAACGCTGGAGAACATGGCGACGCAGGATCACTTTCGTGAATCGCTGGAGAAATGGATCGCGATGAGCGGTGTCATGCCGCGCATCGCCGCTCACGATCTGCATCCGCAATCGTTAGGCCGCGACCTTGCCGCGCGCCTTGGCGTGCGAACCATGGGCGTGCAGCATCATCATGCCCACATCGCCGCGTGCATGGCTGAAAACGGCCATAAGGGCCCGGTGATCGGTATCGCTTTTGATGGGACCGGCTATGGCCTCGATGGCGCAATCTGGGGTGGCGAGGCGATGATCGCCGACTACCGGAACTTTCGCCGGACTTCGCATCTCCAGTACCTGCCGCTGGCAGGCGGTGACGCTGCGATTCGCCATCCGGTGCGGATCGCCGCGGCGTTTTTGATCGCACTGTTCGGTTCGATGTTTGAAAATCGAGTATCTGCGCTCGTCGGCGAAGAGCAAGCACGGATGCTCGCGACGATGATCGATAGGGGCATCAACACGGTTCAGACCTCCAGTTGCGGTCGGCTGTTCGATGCGGTCGCGGCGCTGCTTGGTGTGCGGGATGAAATCAGTTACGAAGCGCAGGCTGCGATCGAACTGGAAACGCTCGCGCGCAGCTTGCCGCCGGAAAATCATATTTATCCTTTCTCGACCCGCGACCAGACTATCCAGACCGGAGACATCCTCGCCGCGATCATCAGCGATTTGGAAAACGGCACGCCGAAGCCGAAGATTGCTCGGGCGTTTCACGACACGATGGCGGAGGTCGCGGCGCGAATGGCTGCGGACGCGCGCGCCAACAGCGGCATCGGCGTCGTGGCGCTGAGCGGTGGATGTTTTCAGAATTGCCTGCTGCAAGCGGCGGCGATCGGGCGGATGGAGCGAGAAGGATTCACCGTCCTGGTTCATCACCGGGTGCCGGCCAACGACGGCGGATTGGCCTTGGGGCAGGCGGTCGTCGCGGCCGCTCGCCTGAACTCTGAATAGTTGGAGGTTCGTCATGTGTCTTGGCGTTCCCGGCAAAATAGTCAGGATTTTCGATGAGCAGGGCCTCCGCATGGGCGACGTCGACTTCGGCGGCGTCACACGTAAGGTCTGCCTGGCCTATTTGCCCGAGGCGATCGTCGGTGCTTACGCGATCGTGCATGCGGGCTTCGCGATCAGCAGCGTGGACGAGGAAGCAGCGGCGCGAACGCTGGCACTGGCCCGCGAAATCGAAACGCAGCTCGCGGAGGAAGACCAGTCATGAAATTCGTCGACGAATTTCGCGATGCCGGCGCCGCCCGTACGCTGATTGAACAGATTCATAAAACGATCACTCGGTCCTGGACCATCATGGAGGTTTGCGGCGGGCAGACCCACACCATCGTCCACTACGGGCTCGATGAGTTACTGCCGAGCGAAGTAACGCTGGTTCACGGTCCCGGATGCCCCGTATGCGTGACGCCAATCGAAATGATCGATCTTGCGATCGCCCTGGCGAAACGTCCAGGAATCACACTATGTTCGTTCGGAGACATGCTCCGTGTGCCCGGCTCGACCTGCGACCTTTTCGACGCGCGCGCGGTCGGCGCTGACGTGCGTGTCGTTTATTCGCCGCTCGATGCGCTCGACCTTGCGCGTCGCGAGCCGCTGCGCGAGGTGGTGTTCTTTGCGGTGGGGTTTGAAACGACGGCGCCGACTACCGCGGCAGCGGTGCGTCAGGCCGCGCGCCTCAAGCTCCCCAACTTTTCCGTTATTGCGGCGCACGTACGCGTTCCACCCGCCATCGAGGCAATAGTTTCTTCCGGCGACAATCTCGTGCAGGGATTTCTGGCGGCGGGCCACGTGTGCACGGTCATGGGTATCGACGAGTACCGGCCGCTCGTGGAGAAATACAAAGTGCCGATAATCGTCACCGGCTTCGAGCCGGTAGACCTGCTGCAAGGCGTGGCGATGTGCGTGACACAGCTGGAACAAGGCCGCGCCGAGGTCGAAAATCAATACGTCCGCTCGGTGAAGAACGAGGGCAACATCACCGCGCGCGATCTGATGGCGGAAGTGTTCACCTTGGTCGATCGCCGATGGCGCGGACTCGACACTCTGCCAAAAAGCGCGATGGCCCTGAGCGATCGTTACGCGGCCTACGATGCGATTGGCCGGTTCGGCCTTACGCAAACGCCGGTTGATGAGCCGGTAGAATGTCGCGCCGGCGAGGTGCTGCGGGGACTGCTCAAACCTCCACAATGCCCGGCCTTCGGAAGCTCGTGCACGCCGGATCACCCGCTCGGGGCCCCGATGGTTTCGGCGGAAGGCGCATGCGCCGCGTATTTTCGCGCCGGTCGCGTTGCAGCAGCGGCGATGGAGGCAAAATGAGCAATTCAGATCGCGGCGGCTCTCCGGTCTCGTTTAGCTGTCCATCGCCGGTTCCGAAGGGCGAGGTCATCGTGCTCGGCCACGGAAGCGGCGGACGGCTCACGGCGGAATTGGTGAGCAGGGTTTTTCTGCCTGCGTTTTCAAACCCGCTCCTGGATCGCCTCAACGACAGCGCCGAAGTGAAGGTCGGCGCGAGTCGCGTCCTGTTCACCACAGATGCGTTCGTGGTTAATCCGCTTCGCTACCCGGGCGGCGACATTGGCTCGCTCGCGGTCAACGGCACGGTCAACGATCTGGCGGTGGCTGGCGGTCAGCCGATCGGACTGTCGGCCGCGTTCATCCTTGAGGAGGGCTTTCCGATCGCGGAACTTGAAGCGATCGCACAATCGATGCGCACGGCAGCCGACCGCGCCGGCGTTGCGGTAATCGCAGCAGACACGAAAGTCGTCGAGCACGGCAAGGCCGATGGCCTCTTCATCACGACCAGCGGCATCGGTGTCGTCGCAGGCAGTATCGAGCTCGGACCTGAGCGAATCCAGGTTGGCGACGCAGTTTTGGTTAGCGGCCCGATTGGAGATCACGGAATCGCCGTGATGTCGGCGCGCGAGGGGCTTGCATTCCAGACCACGATCGTCAGCGACAGCGCCCCGCTCAATGGCCTTGTTTCCCTGATGCTGGAAAGCGGCGGGGCGCTTCGATGCATGCGCGATCCCACGCGGGGCGGCGTTGCCACGGTAATCAACGAAGTGGCGAAAGGCTCTGGCGTCGAAATAGTCATCGAGGAAACGCTAGTCCCGGTGCGCAGCGGCGTCCGCGCAGCATGCGAAATTCTCGGCCTCGATTCTTTATATGTCGCATGCGAGGGCAGGCTGGTTGCGATCGTTGACGCCGCAGATACGGCCAAGGTGCTTGCCGCGATGCGCCGTCACCCGCTCGGGCGCGACTCTTGCCGCATAGGCACCGTCACCGGAAGCGGCGCCCCGCGCGTGCTGTTGCGAACTGCTTTCGGAACAACCCGTCCACTCGATGTGCTCGCCGGCATGCAGCTTCCTCGCATTTGCTGAGATTGCTTTCTAACGCCGTCGAGTTCGCCGGACATCGCACCCAATGCTAAACCGTTAACCGCGATAAGCCGTCCGGCGTAGTGCGTCGCAAGACCACAATGCTGGCGCCCTAGTCGATTTCGCAGCCATTTATTCATAGCGATTTAACCCCGGCCCACTCCGCGAAGAGAAGAGATTAAGTTAAACGTGGGTTTCTCTCTCTCTCGGCCAGTTCCCTCCCTGGGTTATGTAAGGCTCTCAAATTACGGTGTCATCTGGGTCGCATTTGGAAACAACCTTTCAGAGCGGATGGACCGCCAATACCGCCCCGTGGTAGTTGGTTCATCGGGACGTCTGCGGAATCCTGATCAAGGTCGGAAGGGCGCGCCAATTGCGCGGACTCCCCAACGGCGTGAGGCGTCAAGGATGTCGTCGCCCGGCCGCAAGCGGGGTCTGACGCGGAGGAATGCATGACCTGGAAGACAATCGAGAAGCCGCGGCAGGGCTTAGCCGTCGTTCCGAACATGTCGGATTATGAACGGGCGCGGGCGGAATTCTCCTGGAAGGCCGCCCGACGCGAACTCGACGGACTTCCCGGCGGCCGCGGACTCAACATCGCGTACGAAGCGATCGACCGTCACGCGGGGGGGCCTCATCGCGATCATCTGGCGCTGCGCTGGCTCGGCAAGCGCGGAGAAGTGCGCGACTTCAGCTATCTGGATCTATACTCACTTACTAATCGTTTCGCGAACGTACTCAAAAGTCTCGGCGTGGGCAAAAGTGAGCGCGTATTTCTCCTCAGCGGGCGCATTCCGGAACTTTATATCAGCGCGCTGGGCACGCTCAAAAATGGTAATGTTTTCTGTCCGCTTTTTTCGGCTTTCGGGCCGGAGCCGATTAGTCAACGAATAGGTATCGGCGATGGGCGTGTGCTGATCACAACCGCCGTGCTTTACAAACGTAAAATAGCGGATATGCGTGGTTCTCTTACTGGTCTTCAGCACGTACTGTTGATCGGCACGCCTGAGGAAATTCGAGCGATTCCCGGTGCGCAGGACTTACACACGCTGATGGCAGAAGCGGACGACCGCTTCGAAATCCAACCTACCGATCCCCAGGATTTGGCCTTGTTGCATTTCACCAGTGGCACGACCGGCAAACCAAAAGGGGCAATGCATGTGCATGAGGCTGTCGTCGCGCACCATATGACCGGTTACCTTGCTCTCGACTTTCATCCGGACGACATTTTCTGGTGCACAGCCGATCCGGGCTGGGTAACGGGCACCTCCTACGGGATCATCGCGCCGTTGACCCATGGGATTACCAGTATTGTCGACGAAGCGGAGTTCGATGCGGAGCGCTGGTACGGCATCTTGCGGGACCAGAAAGTCACCATCTGGTATACGGCGCCGACGGCGGTGCGCATGATGATGAAAGTCGGCACGGAAGTGATACGTAAATACGACCTTCACCACCTCCGGTTCTTCGCGAGTGTCGGCGAGCCGCTCAATCCCGAGGCCGTGGTGTGGGGGCAGGAAGCGTTTGGCCTGCCTATTCATGATAACTGGTGGCAGACGGAAACCGGCGGCATCATGATCGCCAATTATGCCGCGATGGATATTCGTCCGGGTTCGATGGGGCGCCCTCTGCCGGGGATCGAAGCGGGTATCGTGCGCCGCCAGAAGGACGGAAGCGTCGAAGTGATAACGGAAGCCGGAAGCGAAGGCGAGTTGGCGCTCCGACCGGGATGGCCTTCCATGTTTCGCGGCTATCTGCACGAGGAGGAGCGTTATCGCAAATGCTTTGCGGGAGGTTGGTACCTTACGGGCGACCTCGCGAAGTGTGATGCTGACGGATACTACTGGTTCGTTGGCCGGGCCGATGACGTGATCAAATCGTCCGGCCATCTGATCGGTCCCTTCGAGGTCGAGAGCACGTTGATGGAACATCCGGCCGTGGCCGAAGCCGGCGTTATCGGCAAACCTGAACCTGTGGCGGGCGAAGTCGTGAAGGCGTTTGTCTCGCTCAAAACCGGGTATTCACCGAGCGAAGAGTTGCGCCGCGACCTGCAGGGTTTTGCCCGGAAGCGATTAGGCGCGGTGGTCGCGCCGAAAGAGATCGACTTTGTCGACAACGTGCCCAAGACGCGCAGCGGGAAAATAATGCGGCGGCTGCTCAAGGCTCGCGAACTCGGGTTGCCGGAAGGCGACACGTCCACGCTGGAGAGCGATTAATGGAGCCTCAGGCGAACTTCTCGCGACCGCGTTTGGAGCATGATCACTCGCTGTTGCTTCTGCGCGAGATGGTGCGTATCCGCCGCTTCGAAGAAAAGTGTGCGGAACTGTACAGCGCCGCCAAAATTCGCGGATTTCTCCATCTTTACATAGGCGAGGAAGCGGTCGCCGTGGGAGCGATGCAGGCGCTGCAACCCGACGACGCGATCGTGGCTACGTATCGCGAACATGGCCATGCGCTTGTTCGTGGAGTCTCGGCCGCGTCGATATTGGCCGAGATGTACGGCAAGCAAGAGGGGTGCAGCCGCGGGCGGGGCGGCTCGATGCATCTTTTCGACGCCGCGACGCGTTTTTACGGAGGCAACGCGATCGTCGGCGGCGGATTGCCGCTGGCGATTGGCTTGGCGCTTGCTGACAAGATGCAAGCACGCTCGCGCGTCACAGCCTGCTTTTTTGGTGAGGGGGCGGTAGCCGAAGGCGAATTTCACGAGTGCATGAATCTAGCTGCGTTATGGAAGCTGCCGGCCCTGTTTTGCTGCGAGAACAACCTCTACGCGATGGGTACGGCGCTCAAACGTTCCGAATCGGAGATCGACCTCTGTCTCAAAGCGACGAGCTACGAGATACCAGCATGGCCGGTCGACGGCATGGACGTTGCCGCATGCGAGGAGGCAGCCCACCGGGCCGTGGAGGCCGTGCGTGCGGGAGGAGGACCCTACTTTCTCGAATTTCGCACCTACCGGTTCCGCGCTCATTCGATGTTCGACCCGCAGTTGTATCGCGACAAGCGGGAAGTCGAGGAATGGAAGAAGCGCGATCCCATCCTGATGTTTCAGGCACGCATGCAAGAGTCAGGGCTGTTGCATGACGATGACCTTAAACAGATCGAAGAAGACGTCGCGGCGGAGATCGCGAAAGCGATCGAGTTCGCGGAGGCTGGGACGTGGGAGCCGGTCGAGGACCTCACCAAGTTCGTTTATTCCGAGAGGAAGCAATCGTGACGGCGACCGCGAAGACGGTCCGTATAACTTATCGGGAGGCGATGCGGCAGGCGATCCGCGAGGCTCTGCTACGCGATCCGCGGGTATTCCTGATGGGGGAGGACGTGGGACGTTACGGCGGTTGCTACGCGGTCAGCAAGGGATTGCTGGAGGAATTCGGCCCCGAGCGCATCCGCGACACGCCGCTTTCCGAATCGGCCTTTGTCGGCGCCGGGATTGGTGCGGCGATGGGTGGAATGCGGCCGATCGTCGAGATTATGACGGTAAATTTCAGTTTGCTGGCGCTCGATCAGATCGTAAACAACGCCGCGACGATCCTCCATATGTCCGGTGGCCAGTTCAACATTCCCGTGGTGATCCGTATGACGACCGGGGCCGGACGCCAGCTCGCGGCCCAGCACTCGCACAGCCTTGAGGGTTGGTATGCGCACATCCCCGGCATCAAAGTGCTAGCCCCGGCCACTCTCGAGGATGCCCGCGGTATGTTGTGGACGGCGCTGGAGGACCCTGACCCTGTTCTGATTTTCGAACACGGTATGCTGTACAACATGGAAGGAGAGTTGGCGGCGGACGCGGGAGCGGTGGGTATCGACAAGGCGGCGGTACGGCGGTCCGGCACGGACGTGAGCCTGATTACTTATGGCGGTACGCTGGGCAAAACGTTGCAAGCCGCCGAGGAATTGGCTCGAGCTGGTATCAACGCGGAAGTCGTCGACCTCCGGACGCTGCGGCCGCTTGATAGCGAGACCATCCTCGAATCGGTCACGCGGACCCATCGAACAGTGATCATCGATGAAGGGTGGCGCAGTGGCAGTATTTCGGCCGAGATTAGCGCGCGCATCATGGAAGGCGCCTTTTACGAACTTGACGTGCCGGTGGCGCGCATATGCAGTGCCGAGGCGCCGACGCCGTACGCGAAACACCTGGAAGAGGCGGCGGTTCCACGGGTATCGACAATTGTCGAAACCGTGACGGGCATGGTGGGCGCCCGTGGCTGAATTTTGCATGCCGGCGCTTGGTGCCGACATGGAAGCCGGCACCATCATCGAGTGGCTCGTCAAGCCGGGCGACGCGGTAAGGCGCGGCGACATCATCGCCGTGGTGGACACGGAAAAGGCCACCATCGAGGTCGAGGTCTTCGAAACCGGCGTCATCCAAAACATCGTCGTCGGGAAGGGCGAAAAGGTGCCCATCGGTACCGTCCTCGCACTAATTCGCACCGACGGCGAAGCTGTCCTCCCGCCAACCGAGATAAAGCCCAAACCCGTCGCTGCTCCGCCCCCGATACCGCCGCGACCGCCGACTCCTCCACGCATCGAGAAACCGCCACTGGCGGAGGTGCCCCCCATCACGCCTCATCGCTTGCGTGTTTCTCCCCTCGCGATGCGAGCGGCGCTGGACCTGAAGGTAGATCTCTCGACGGTGAAGGGAACGGGTCCGGACGGCGCCATCATCAAGGCCGACATCGAGAGAGCTGCCAAGGCGGCCGTTGCTGCGCCTCCCGCCACACCGGCACATCCGACTGCTCCCGCAGTTGAAGCGGCGGTGACTCCAGCGCCAAGCGCTCCGTCAGCCGAAGGACCGAAGCTGGTACCGCCGCGCAAACCGACCATTGCACCGGCGGATCGTCAAGCGGCAATGCGCAAAGCGATCGCCGCGGCGATGGCGCATTCCAAGCGCGAGATCCCTCATTACTACCTTGGCGCTCATATCGACATGAGCCGGGCAATGACCTGGCTTCAGGCGGAGAATCTCAAACGAATGGTGACCGAACGACTGCTCTATTCGGTGCTCCTCCTCAAAGCGGTCGCTTTGGCTGTTCGCGAGATACCTGAGATGAACGGGTTCTGGACGGATGGTGCGTTCAAACCCGGCGCGGCGATTCACGTCGGTGTGGCGATCTCCTTGCGCCAAGGGGGACTGATCGCGCCGGCAATTCATGACGTCGACAAGAAAAGCCTCGATCAGATCATGGTGAACCTGCGCGATTTGGTGAAACGAGTGCGCGCCGGGGTTTTGCGCAGCTCAGAGATCGCCGATGCGACCATCACGGTCACCAGCCTGGGCGAGCAGGGAGTCGAGGCGGTATTTGGAATCATCTACCCGCCGCAGGTTGCTCTCGTCGGTTTTGGCAAGATCGCCGAGCGCCCATGGGCGTTCAACGGGATGATCGGAGCGAGGCCGGTCGCGATGGCGAGCCTTGCCGCGGATCATCGAGCGAGCGACGGGCATCGCGGCGCACTCTTTCTCGCCGCTATTGACCGCCTCTTGCAGGAGCCAGAGAAGCTGTGACGGACGAGCAGATCAAAACGCTGGTGCTGGACGAACTCGGCAAGATCGCACCGGAGATCGCGTTGGACCAAATTGACCCGGCCGTCGATTTGCGTGATCAAATCGACCTTGATTCGATGGACTTCTTGAACCTCATGATTGCGATCCATGAGGCGACGGGGGTCGATATCCCCGAGGCGGATTATCCCAAGATGGCCAGCCTCGATGGCTGCGTTGTCTATCTCCGTTCGCGTATCAAGGAGGCGTAGCGCGAGCGCGACGATTGCGCCTGCGGCTCGTCAGCGGACGCACTTCTTGCGAATGGCCAAATATGGAAGGCAAAGAAGTGCGCTTCGGGGATCGACGGTACCGGACTCTTTGCTGAGTGTGGCGACCGATTCGGGCGCTGGCGCCTCGAACTTCGCATGTGTATGCACTTGGCGCAGGCCTCAACGCAACAGTTGCTTTCTGCCGTTCCGTTCTCCACTGTTAATGAGCGAACAGGTACTGCGGCTCGCGACCGTTACCCGGATCATGGCGATGCGCCGCAGGGTTGCGCCGCAATGATAGCTCTATGGTAATCTCTCTTCCGCGGCTCGGAGAGCCGCTCCCACGGCCTCACTAGCACATAAGCGCTTTGCTACGGCTGCTACGACCTTGGACTCGCTGGTTGTCGAGGCGATCGGACTCCGCAAAAGCTATGGCGCGCGACTAGTGCTCGACAGCGTAACGCTGAGGATACGCGCGGGCGAAATCGTTGGCTTGCTCGGCCCCAATGGTGCAGGCAAGACGACCTCGCTCTTGATTCTTGCGACCTTGTTACGTCCTGATGCAGGCGAACTGCGGATCGTCGGCGCCGACCCGCGTCGCTCCGCCGCGTCCATTCGCCGCAAGCTTGGCTTCGTCCCACAGTCGATCGCGCTGTTTCCATCCCTCAGCCCGCTGCAGAATCTCGAACTCTTTGCCCGAGTCCACGGCATTGCTAAACGGCCGGCGCGCGCGGTTGCGACACGCATGCTTGAGATAGTTGGCCTCACCGAGCGTGCTCGCGATCCCGTCGCCATACTATCGGGGGGGATGAAGCGACGGCTTAACCTCGCTGGCGCAATGGTCCATTCACCCGAACTGTTGCTACTCGACGAGCCAACCACCGGCGTCGATCCGCAGTCGCGTGAGCGCATTTTCGCTACTGTTCGACAGGCCGCCGCGGCGGGAGCAGCTGTCATCTACAGCACACACTACATGGAAGAGGCAGAACGTTTATGTGATCGCGTGCTGCTAATCGATCACGGCCGGCTGATCGCCGACGGCACCGTTGGCGAATTGATTGCTCTCGGCGGCACGCAAGCCCGTATGGAAATAGCCTTCCAAACCGAGCCGCCGACTGGATGGCTCAAGGGATTGCGGGGCATTAGCAAATTGCCCACTCAGTCCGGCGTAGGCAAAACTGTACTGGCCCTCGCCAGTTTGAACCAGGCTGGCGAAGTGCTCGAACGGGTGCATACGTCAGGTGCTCATGTGCTGGAGTTCAGCGTATACCGCCCCAATCTTTCCGATGCCTTTATCGCGCTGACTGGGCATGCCTTGCGTGACCCCGAGCCGCAATAATCCTCGATGATGCTCCGTGCGGTCTTTCTGATTTTTCAGAATGAATTCCGCCTTTTGTCAAAAGATCGCGTGGGCCTGTTTATGCTCCTGCTCGCGCCGGTCGTGATCATTGTGGTCGCCGGTTTTTCGCTGGGCAACCTCTACGGCGCTCATCCCAGGCCACACGCCTGGTTGATCCCGATCGTTGATCGCGATCACGGCCCGGTCGCGCAAACCATGATGCAAGCGCTTGCCGCCGAACCTTCGATTACAACTAATCGGCCGGCCAACCTTGCGGAGGCTCGCCGCGTCGTCCTGCGGGATGCCCACGCCGCCATCGCCATCGAAATCCCCGACGGCGTCAGCAACATGCTCAAGGCTGGACAAACCGCTCATCTGATTATCTACGTTGACCCGACCAAAAGGATTGAAGCCGACGCCATCGAATTGCGCCTGACCACCCTATGCGAACGCATCAGCGCCGCCGCCGGTGCCGCGGCCCGCGTCGAAATAGCGGCGCAAGGCGCCGCCGCGCAGGCTCAAATTGATCGGATGGGTCAACAAATGACCGCGCTTAAAGCGCGCATCGAGGATTATCGCCAGAGCGTCATATCGGCCAAGTCAGCGGCCGAGCGCAATCTAAAACAGCAACAGAACAGGCAGATCGCCGATTTGCAGGCCTCAACCGAAGCGGCAGTGAATCGATCGATGGTGGCCATGCGAACGGCGATCGCGAGCCAACTCGAACCTCGCGAGCGCGCAATTGTTGCCGCCACGGACTACCTGCATCAATTGGGGATTGCGCGCCAGCAATTCCAACATTGGCTCTTAGATCTGAGAGAGGCAGCCGGCTCCCATGCGAAGGACATTCCCCCAGCCCCACAATGGCCGGCCCCGCCTGCGGATCTCGCGCTACTGTCAGAACCTTTCACGTTGTCGCTTCCGCCGCCCTCGATTCTGAATATTACCCGGCCGCCGCTGCCTTCAATTGCGATGCCGCCACTGCCTTCAATCAATCGGCTGCTACCGGACCTTCCGACTATCAAGTTGCTGGAAGGGCCGGCTGTACCGGGTCAATTGGGATGGAGCGAGCGCTCGCTGACCGGCGGTGACGCGCGGGTCAACGCCTTTGATCAATATGTGCCGGGATTTGGCATCACCTTCCTCCTCATCGGGATGCTAATGGGAATTTCACTCCGCCTAATCGAGGATCGCGATTGGGGAACCCTGCAGCGTTTGCGGGTCATTGGCGCACCGCTCACGGGGATGCTCATCGGAAAATTGCTCGCGCGATTTCTGGTCGGTCTCGCTCAATTGACTATTCTCTTCGCGATCGGCTGGTGGCTCTTTGACATTTCCCTCGGTCGTAACCCTATGGCCTTGTTCCTGCCCGCGATCGCGATCTCGTTTGCCGCCGCCGCCTTCGGCCTGGTTATCGCCTGTCTTGCGCGCACCCACGACTCGGTGATGCCGATCGGCGCCGTCTTCGCGATGACGATGTCGGCTATCGGCGGATGCTGGTGGCCGCTGAGCTTCGAACCATCATGGTTGCGCGCGTTTGGGCTTTGGATGCCGACCACCTGGACCATGCAGGCGTTCAACGATCTGATGATTCGTAATCTGGCCCCGTCCGATATTCTGCTGGCTTCAGCAGCGACAATCGGATTGGGTGTGCTGTTCGCAATCATTGGTCTCATTGGAGCATCGCGACTGTATAGCTGACGTTGAAAACCCGGCCTGGACATGGTCATCTGAGGCAAACGGGGAGAGAAAAAGATCCTCTGCATCAATGCGCGCAATTTCTAGCGCATCGAGCAGCCCAAAGAGCGAAGGAAGCTGCGATGTTCGAAGGAAACCGACCGCCCCGGCGAGCCAAACAAATACCTGAGAAGCCGAGCGCGATAAGGCCAACGGAAATCTGACGGAGGGATACCATGAGTGGTTACACAATCATTGACGCCGACACCCATGTGACCGAAACGCCGGACCTGTGGACTAGCCGCGCGCCTGCCAGTATGCGCGACCGTGTGCCACGTATCGAGACCAGTGCCAAAGGGAATATGCGATGGGTGCTGGGAGGAGAACAAGGCATGCTGGCGAGTCCCGGGACGACCGCAACCGCGGGGGCAGGGAGTTTCAAGCGCCCGCCCAAAACCTACGAGCAGATGCACCCCGGCGCATATGACGCCCTGGCAAGGCTGAAGTACATGGACCAAATGGGCATCTGGGCGATGGTCATGTACCCGAACGTTGGCGGGTTTGGAGCCCAGCAATTCCTGAAACTGAATGACCCCGAGCTGATGCTCACTTGCGTCCAGATCTATAACGACTGGCAAACCGAATGGGCCTCCGCCGACGCGCGCCGCCTGCTGCCGATCATCTCGCTTCCATTCTGGGACGTCACCGCCGCGGTAAAGGAGGTGCGTCGCTGCGTCGCCATGGGCCACAAGGGCATTCTGTTTACTGGAGAGCCGCAATACTTTGGTCAGCCGCTGCTGGGCGACGCGCATTGGAATCCGCTGTGGGAAGTGGCGGTCGAGCTGGATCTGCCGATCAGCTTCCATATCGGCTCGGGCGACATGTCCGAGGGCCTGCTGAAAAATAAGGTCGCGGCCTACGGCCAGGCGGCGGCGTTTACGGCGCTGGCGGTCAGCATCTTATTGCAAAACGGGATCCAAGTGAGCGACCTGATAATGTCCGGAGTGCTAGCGCGCTATCCTCGGATCAAGTTCGTCTCGGTGGAAAGTGGCATCGGTTGGATTCCCTTCATGCTCGAAACGATGGATTACCAGTTCCAGGGCAATAGCGTAGCTGAAGAGCATCCCGAATTCGATCGGCTGCCGTCGGAGTACTTCGCGCGCAACGTCTATGCTTGTTACTGGTTTGAGCAGACCGCGCCGCGCCGCCTGATTGATAAGATTGGTGCGGACAACGTCCTCTTTGAGACCGACTTTCCGCATCCGACCTCGCTCTATGGCGATGAAGTGCACGCCCGCATCAAGGGTGGTCTGTCGGACTGCGAAGATTCAGTGCGGCGCAAGATCCTCTGGGAGAACGCGCAGAAGCTCTACAAAGTTACGGGTCCGTCCGCGGCAGACGAGGCTAAGCGCATCGTGGCCGTCGGCAGCGATTACGGAGCACCGCGGCTCGCAAACTAGAACAGCCACGCCACTCTGGACTCGGAGACTCATGCAGGCGAGCGTCGTCGTCACGGGTGAGCTGGCAAACGCGGTTATGCGCAATCAAAGAGCCGGCCCTCGCCGGGCCGGCTTTTTACTTCGTGTGCTGTGGAATTATTGATCGTCACCGAGCGACTAAAGGTCGTCAGAATATTCATGGACACAATCTCACTGTTGCTCACACACTTACAAAAGTCTCTATTGATATCGATCGTTCGGCCTGATCGTCAGCACGGGTCGCTTCGATTGACGGACTACATGTTCAGCGACACTCCCCAGAAACAAGTGGCTGACGCCCGTCCTGCCGTGCGTGGCCATGACAATCAGATCGACGTCAAAATCTTCCGCAGCTTTCACGATGGTCTCGGCCGGGTGGCCGGTGCGAGCCACGAGCTCATATTGAACTGTGCCATTCAAGTGCTCGCGCGCAATCTTCTGGAGTTCGAGCTTACCGGGTTCATCGGAAACCACCGGGTATGGTTCGAGGGGAAAGCCTGCGCCCGGTAGCAGAACAACGACCACATGCATGACGCAGAGAGTAGCGCCCTGCGCTTTAGCGAGGTCGCGAGCATAATCAAGTGCCGCTATCGAGTTGTCGTCGAAATCGATGGGGCACAATATCTTCTTAAAGAATTTGGCCACTACTGTTCCTCCTGAGGTACTACTGAAAGTGTCATAAGCATTTCCGGTACCAGATCGCACGCTCATTCGGGAACGCTAGCTGCTCTCGGGTCCACTCACTGAGCGTTCGTCTTCCATACCGAATTGTTGGCGGCATCAGACAAGTGCTTCGGGTCGAACAGCTCCGCAGGCGCCTGCTTGTCGTACGTCACGCTGGACACGTCGATCTCGCTGCTGCCGCCCATTTGCACGTCGTACATCACGATTTTCATGATAGTTGGGACGTTGTCGATGGTGGTGATCTTCTCGAAGTGCTCCGACTTGTACAATTTGCCTTCGAGGTCGTAGTAGTCGCGCTCGACCGGCAGGCCTGTACCGGTGGCGACCCAGGTTACGGCTTTCGAAAAGAGCGGATTGTTGGCGAGGGCCTGTTCCAGCTTGTAGACCTTTACCCCGTTGTGAGTCTCGGTGCCGTCCAGCTTCTCCTGGCCACCGAGACTGACGAAGCCCAAATCCCCGTAGGTGAAGTCGGTTCCGCCGAACGGCTCGTAACCGGCCACCGGCGTGACCTCTTGCACGCGGCGAACCGCCGGCAGATACGAATATTCGATGACGCCCGCGCCGGGTTTCTCATTGGCCAGGAAGGCGATTCCCCTGGCGGCGGCCGGCTTGAGAACCACCGTCAGCATCGAGTCGGCGTCGTTCATATGAGCGCGGGCCTGCCCCACCGTCCATTGCGCGGCAAAACCTCCTCCGCTGCTGTTAACCTTCACTGTCATGATGCGCACACTGGGACGCGCCGGTTCCAACGCTTGCTTCATCCGCTTCACAATTGAGGCCGCGTCGGGTTCGGTCGCCGGTGCCTCGGCTCTGACCGCGAATGCGCAAGCGGCAAGAAACAGGATTGCGATTGTGAGGTTTAGAACGTACTTCAAGATCTTCGTCTCCCTTCTGAAAGTTCGCCAGGAGCATGACGCGCGTCAAGGCGCGCGTCATGCTCAGCCTGCCGGGTTGCTCAGGCCGCTACGACGATTTCACGCGCTGGGCGAGGCTGGCAGACCGATGACAGGGTTTCCACTACGCCTTCGCCGGTGACCTCCGCGCGCTTGCCGATCGCCGCTTCACGCTGAGCCTCGCGCGCGATGTCGTTCAGAGAGATTATCCCGACCAGGCGTTCCTCCTTGTCGATGACGGGAAGTCGCCGCACCTGATTGTCGCGCATCAAGGCCTCAGCCTGGCTGATGCCGTCGCTCGCATGACAGGCGATGACGTCGCGCGCCATGGCTGTGCCAATCGGGAGAGCTGAGAGTTCCTTACCTTGCGTATACGCCGCCATCGCGATGTCGCGATCGGTTACGACTCCGACCAATCCTCCGTCGCCATTAGCGCTGATTACGGGTATGCAACCGCAGTCACTTTCCCACATCAGTTCGGCAGCACGATTGAGCGTATCTATGTCCGTACAAACCCTGGTCTCCCGCGTCATCAATTGTTCGACTTTCATGACTAATCCTCTGTAAGGTTCGCTGGTTTTCGGGAGTTGAGCCCGGGGCCCTGTCACACGCTCGGTTCACGCCTTTTTCTGACTGTTTTCTTTCGGGCCTTCGACCTGAATTTTCACCTCCTTCGGCGCTGCCTCCTGGGGCATCGGTGCGGTAAGTTCCAGCACGCCGTCGCGATAAGTGGCCTTCAGGTCATCCGCTTTGATTCCCGCAGGTAACGAAATTGCGCGTTCGAACGAACCGTAACGGAGCTCCCGCCGGAAAAAGTCGGCCTTCTTGGTTTCCTGCTTCTCTTCTCTTGAACCCTTGACCGTCAGGACATCGCCGACGACCTTAATCTCGATATCCTTCGGATCGATTCCCGGAAGATCGGTGCGCACGACGAACTTGCCATTTTCCACACACGACTCGATTGCGGGACGCGTCGATACGGGCTCCCGCGGCCCGAACCAGTCGCGGTCGAGGCCAAAGCGTTCGAGCAGATCGTCGAACTCGCTGCGGAACCGGTCCAGCTCTTTCGATGGTCGCCATTTTTCCAAAAATCCCATGGTCTTTTCCTCCTGTCCGTTTGCGTTAGCCGCTCCCGCTTATTGAGGCGCCGGAGCGGTTTGCTGCGTTTCCAGAATAGACTTCACCTCGTCGTCGCTGACCTGGTGGAAGTCGCGATAGAATTGGCCAACCGCGAAGAAATCATCCGGCGTTTCCAGGCAGACAATTTCATCCGCTTCGCTGCGTAACGTCTCGATAGTTTCAGCGGGCGCCACCGGCACCGCGAGAATCAACCGCCTCGGCTTCTGACGCCGCACGCCACGCAACGCCGCTCGGACGGAAGAGCCCGTGGCAATGCCGTCATCGATCAGAATCACGGTTTTGCCGGCGAGCGGAGTTTGGGGACGGCCGCCCCGGTATGCGGTTTCGCGCCGGTTGACCTCCTTCAACTGTCGCGCGATTTCGGCCTCGATGTATTGGTCGGAAACCCCGAGGTGTTCGATGATGTCCTGATTGAAAATCGCGCGCGGCTGGTCGCCGTCGACCACCGCGCCGATCCCCAGCTCCGGCTGACCCGGAGCACCAAGCTTTCGCGCCACGATCACGTCGAGCGGCGCGCTCAGGGCACGAGCGACCTCCCGGGCAACCGGCAGACCGCCGCGTGGAATGCCCAACACGACCACATCGCTCCCGGCGTACGCCATGAGGCGTTGGGCGAGAAGGCGGCCCGCCGCGGCGCGGTTTGCGTATACCTTCGGGACTGGCGTCACGGGATCGAGGGTGTCTGGAGTCTTTAGATGGAGGCTGAACCACTCAGCCGCCAGCTCAGCCACCCGTTCCAACGCTCCCGGTTCCTCAAACAGATGGGTCGCGCCCCGCACGATTTTCAGCGCCTTGACGCAGCGCAGCGCGCGATAAGCCTTCTCGTTGAGCTCGATTACACCGTAGTCATTGCCGCCGACGATCAATAGCGTCGGCGATCGGACGTCGGCGAGTTGGCGCATCGCCAGATCGGGCCGGCCTCCACGCGAGACAACGGCACGAATCGTAGGGTCCTGTGCCGCCGCGACCAGCGCCGCCGCGGCGCCCGTACTGGCACCGAAATAGCCTAGCGGATAATTTCCGCAGTCGCGACTGTTTTTCAGCCAGCGTGTCGCGTCCGCCAGCCGATGGGCCAGAAAGTCGATGTCAAAGACGTTGTCGCGGTCCGCGGCCTCATCCTCGGTAAGAAGATCGAACAACAGCGTGCCGATCCCCGCGTTCCGCAGCGCCTCGGCAACGAATTGATTGCGCGGGCTCAGCCGGCTGCTGCCGCTGCCGTGCGCGAACAGCACCACTCCGACGGCGTTCTTTGGAACCGCCAGATCACCTTCCAATTGGACGGCGTCCGAAGGTATCGAGACCTGTTTCGATGATTTAGTCATAGGCCACACCGATTCCGTGATGAGCATCAGGCATGCCGAACAAATTCAGGTGTAATCCTCTCGGAAAATGCGCCGCAGCGAGGCTCAAGAGAAGACTTCCTTGTGGTAACGCGAGAAATTCGTCGGCACTGCGGCGTTTAACGAACGGATAAGACGAAATCGACACCAGACTCACAGGAGTCGACGCCTTATCTACGCCCGTCGTGTTGCGCAGTGGTGCCTTTGGGGTCACCTCAACCGTCTCCATCGGATGCAGAGGGGAGTCCATGTGCACCACTCAAGCCAGCTACGATCCGCTTGGCTCTAATGCTTTACCGGCTTGGTGAGAATGACGCTGCTCGCCTGCGGGCCCTGCTCACCCTGTTCCTCGACAAAACGGACCTCGTCACCCACTTCGAGCTTGTCGAAAGCGCGATCCAGCACGCTGTGGCAGTGAAAGTAGATTTCGCGGCCGTCGGCCGTCTCGAGAAAGCCATGGTCGAGCGCGGGTTCGAGCCGGCTGACGCGGGCGAGGGATGCAGGCTCGTGACTCTTTACGGATCCACGCTGTTCCCGCGCATAGTCTTCGAGTTGCCGGCGCGCTGCATCGAAGGCCTCGCGGACCGCCAACGAAAGGTCCTCCGCAGCCTGGTGATCCACCACCAACTCCTTGCCGGGCAGGGTCAGGCGGATTCCGACGCTGAAGGGCCCGCCCTTCCGATGATGTTTGATAGCGGGAGCGTGCACGGTCACTTCGCATCCGCTCAGGCGCGCGTAGAAGGTCTCCAGCGCGGCGCATTTCCCACGAATCTCGGTTTCGATCGCTTCCGTCAGGTCAAAATCACGCGAAGTTATTTTCAATGGGCGTTGCATTGCTTCCTCCAACCGCATCATAACAGCAGGCGCCATGCCAATGGTCAAAAAGGTCGTGGAGCCGTTTCACGCGCGAAGTCGCAGCTTCTCGACCGGCCGCGTATTGAGAATATCTTTTTTTTCGATCCAGCCGCGGCGCGCTTGATTCACTCCGTATTCGAGCAGATCGAAGTCCCGCGGTGAATGCGCGTCGCTGCTGATGACCAGCTTGACGCCCGCCTGTTTGGCCGCCATACAGGCGGTGTCGTTCAGATCCAGCCGGTCGGGCTGCGAGTTGACCTCCAAAGCGCATCCTTCCTCGCGAGCGACGCGGAGAATTTCGCGCAGATCAAATTGGCTCGGTTCACGATGCCCGAGCAGGCGGCCACTCGGATGGCCGATCGCGTCAACGTTGGGATTGCGTATCGCTTTCAGCAGCCGGCGCGTCATCTCGGCGGGATTATGTTCCAGCTTGTAATGCACGGACGCGACTACCCAGTCGAGTTCGGCCAGTGCCTCGTTGGGCAGATCCAGAGTCCCGTCTTCGAGAATATCGACTTCGATTCCATGCAGCAGCGTGATTCCCGCGAGTTTCCGCCTGATGCGATCGATCTCCCGCCTTTGCTCACGCAGGCGCTTGGGCTCCAGACCATGCGTCATTGCCACCCGGCGAGAGTGATCGGTTATCGCGATATATTCGAGTCCGATCTCCTGTGCGCGACGTACCATCTCCGCGATCGACGCGCGCCCGTCGGTGTAAAGAGAATGGGTATGCAGGTCGCCGCGCAGGTCGCCGCGCTCGATCAGTTGCGGAAGCTTGCCGACGACGGCTGCTTCGATCTCGCCCCGATCTTCGCGCAGTTCCGGAGGCACCCAGGCAAGCCCGAGCGCGCGGTAAATCTCCTCTTCGGTCCGTCCCGCAATCACCGAGCCGTCGCGCTCCAGACCGTACTCGTTGAGCAGGAGGCCACGCCCTTGGGCAATCCGCCGCAGATGCACATTGTGCGACTTCGAGCCGGTAAAATAGGTCAGCGCCGCGCCGAAACTCTTTGGGGGCACGACGCGCAGATCGACCTGCAAACCGTCTTTCAGCACGACGGTCGTTTTCGTCCCGCCCGACCCGGTTACCTGGGCGACACCTGGAAAGGCGATGAAATGCTCCGTGACCGCGGCGGAATCCGTGGCCGCGGCAACGATATCGAGGTCGCCGACCGTCTCGCGCCTGCGCCGAAAGCTGCCCGCGACCTCCAGTTCCTTGATCGCCGCGCATTTGCGCAAATACGCGCCCAATTGTGCGGCGATCCGCGCGGCTTCGATGTAGAGGATTCGCTTAGCTTCCGCAGGCTCGTGATGGGCCAGGGATTCCAGGATGCGTTCCTCGATCTTCGGCCCAAAACCGCGAATCTCGCGGATACGCTCGGATTTAATCGCGCGCGCCAGGTCATCGCGGTTGCGAATATGGAGATGGTCGATCAGCAGTTTGAGGCGCTTCGGACCGAGGCCTGGAAGATCGCGCAGCTCGAGGAGTCCGGGCGGAAATTTCGCGGCCAAGTCGTGATGCAGGACTAAGTCCCCGGTTGTTGCGACGCTCTTTATCTTTTCCGCCAGGTCGGCGCCGATGCCGGGAATTTCATCAATCTGCTCCTGGGTCAGATCGGCGACCCGCACCGTTTGATCGCGGATCGCCCGTGCCGCGTTACGATAGGCACGTACGCGAAAGAAATTCTCGCCGGCCACCTCCAGCATGTTGGCGGTCTCGTCGAGAACCTTCGCAATTTCGTAATTCTCAGCCATCGCTGATTCTTTTCGTGGCCGGCAAGCTGCGGTTGTGTAATGCGTGTCCTGCCACTGCGATGTTGCAAAACGTGAGCCGAATGGTGATACGCCTCTTAGCCGCGCGGCAAGGTTGCATTTGGTCCGATTGGAACCAACTGACTGTCGCCGTTGGCGCCAGGCAGCAGGTCCCGCCTGCCCCCACGTTTGATATAGAGGTGGCATGGCACGTGCTCAAGTCTAGGAATGAAGGCTTACCGCGCTGAGCTTCGCTCGGCGGATCTTCCGCTTTCCGGGAGGAAGCGAAAATGGCTCATAAACAGGTGCTGTTCAGGTCCGAGGCCCGGGAGAAGCTGTTGCGGGGCGCGACGGCGCTGGCTGACGCGGTGCGCGTTACCCTCGGGCCTAAATCGAAGTGCGTGTTGATCCAGCGGTCCTTCGGCATCCCGCTCGTCTGCAATGATGGCGTCACGATCGCGCGGGAGATGGACCTCAAGGATGCGAGTGAGAACCTGGGCGTCCAGATGATCAGGCAGGCTGCGGAGCGCACGGGCGACGCGGTCGGCGACGGCACCAGCACAGCCACCCTTCTGGCGCATGCCATCTTCGCTGACGGTCTGCGCAACGTCGTGGCGGGCGCGAGTGCTATCGATATCAAGCGCGGCCTCGATCGCGGGGTCGTGGTCGCGGTTCAAAGCCTCAAGGCGCTCTCGCGTCCGGTCGAGAGCCGCCTGGAAAAATCCCAGATTGCGGCGATTTCCGCCCACAATGACTCGCTGATCGGCAACCTCGTCGCGGACGCGATGGAGCGGGTCGGCGATGAAGGGGTGATTACCGTCGAGGAGTCCAAGACGACGGAGACCGCGCTGGAGGTCGTCGAAGGCCTGCAATTTGACCGTGGGTATCTCTCACCTTACTTCGTCACCGAACCGGAGAAGATGGAGGCCTCGCTCGAGAAGCCCTACATCCTTCTGACCGACAAGAAGATCACGATCATGAAGGACTTTGTCCCGATCCTCGAGCAAATCGTGCGAACCGGGGCGCCGTTTCTGGTGGTCGCCGAGGAAGTGGAAGGCGAAGCGCTCGCGACTCTCGTGGTGAATAAACTGCGCGGCTCGCTCCATTGCGTTGCGGTCAAGGCTCCCGGGTTTGGCGATCGCCGCAAGGCGATGCTGGAAGATATCGCGATCGTCACCGGTGGAACCGTCGTCTCGGAGGAGCTGGGTCTTAAGCTCGAGGAGCTTCAGCTATCGTCGCTGGGACGAGCCGAGCGGGTGATTGCCGACCGTGACAATACCAAGATCATCGGCGGTCTTGGCGACAAGCGAACTATCGAAGGGCGCAAGCAGCAGCTTCGCCAGCAGATCGACAAGACGACCAGCGACTATGATCGCGAAAAGCTGCAAGAGCGCCTCGCCAAGCTCTCCGGCGGGGTAGCCGTGATAAGGGTGGGCGCACCCTCGGAGGCCGAGCTGAAGAGCCGCAAGGAGGCCCTGGATGATGCGATCAGCGCCACGAAAGCGGCCGTCGCCGAGGGCATCGTTCCCGGTGGGGGGCTCGGTCTGCTGCGCGCGATCGAGGCGCTCGAGCTCGAAGAAACGAAGTGCGACGGTGACGAGCGCACCGGGCTGCAGATCCTGAAGCGGGCGCTTGAGGCTCCGACTCGCCAAATCGCCGAAAATTCGGGGGCCGATGGCGGCGTCGTCGTGAATGCGATGCGGACCGGAAAGGGAAGTTATGGCTTCGACGCCGGGCGCAAGGAATACGTTGACCTGGTCGAGACCGGGATTATCGATCCAACTAAAGTCGTGCGAATTGCGCTCGAAAACGCCGTCTCGGCCGCGAGCCTGCTGCTGCTCGCCGAAGCAACCCTGACCGAACTGCCCGAGCCCAAGGAACCGCCACCGACGCCCGGCATGCCGTAACTATGCGTCAGCCCTTCGCGGATCTCCGCATTTTAGCGGCCTTGGCGGCGCGGCGCTCGCAGGCTGGAGCGGCGATCCGCCCGAAGAAGGGGCTCAGGCCACACGACAGGCGGACCCGACCCCGGCTCGGATCTAAAACCAGAACAGTAGGTCGCCGTAACTCCAATGTGCGGACCTGTCGACTGGCTGTACCAATCCGATCCACGTACTTCTCTGACTCCATCATAATTTTTGCGGCCACTGCCGCGCACCGTGCAGTACACGCAAGATCGTCACCATGTCGTCGACCACCCGGTAGGCAGCAATGTAAGGCGTCCCAGTAACCACCAGCTCGCGGGTGCCTCGAAGCCGACCAGGGCGACCGCTTGCCGGATGCATTGCCAGCCTCTCAGTTTGCCTCCGAATCTCATCGTGCACACGGTAGGCGGCGCTCACGTCGTCGGTCGCAATGTACACGACCAGTTCGGCTAGGTCAGTGCGCGCTAACAGGTGCCACTGGACCCTCACGCCTTGCTTTTCGCGGTCGCGATCCGCTCAATGATGGCGCGCGTCTCGTCCATGACGACATCATGCGGGATGCCGGGGCGCGCATCGTCTAAGGCCTCCTTTACCCTTGCTCGAAACCAGCGATCATGTTTACGCGCCGCGCGCTGGCACTGGACGAATTCACGCATGAACTCGCGCACCAACTGGGAGGCAGGCCGGTGGGTCGCCTCGGCTTCGGCCATGAAAGCGTCACGCAAATCGGCTTCCAGCTTGACGGTGAAAACAGCTTCCTTGGGCATGATTCTTCCTAGGTAAGGACGATGACTGTACAAAGTCAATACTTGGGACAAGCATGCATGGCGCTCGGTCTTTCTCCACCACTCTATTTTCACGTCGAAAAGGATCATAGCTAGGTCGCAAACCGGCTCAGGAGCGGGATAATCGCCTGCTGCGGTGGACCGCCGCTGATCGTCGCGCGGCCGTCTTCGATCGTCATGTCGAGTTCACTGCGGACGCCGAAGCGCTCGGGCAAGTAGATGCCCGGCTCGACCGAGAAGCAGGTGCGCTCGATCAGGTTGCGATGGTCGCGCGTTTCGAGTGAATCGAGATTGGCGCCAGTGCCGTGGACCTCGCGGCCGATCGAATGGCCGGTGCGATGGACGAAGTTATCGCCGTAGCCGGCGGTTTCGATCACCTGGCGGGCGGCGCGATCGGCCTCCTCGCCACTTACTACGCTCCCCTGCGCGACGCGACTCTGAATCAGCTCGACGGCGGCGTCGCGCGCGCTGGCCACGGTCCTGAAGACCTGCGCGAAGGCGTCGGGCACGGTCACGGCCGCACAGCCCATCCAGGTGAGATCGCCGTAGATACTTTCGGGCGGCTGCTCTTTGGCAAACAGGTCGAGCAGAATCAGATCGCCGTGCCGGATCGCCGTGTCGCGCTCCTCGCCGGGGCTGAAATGCGGATTCGCGGCGTTGGCGTTGACCGCCACGATCGGCGCTTCATCGGTGCGCAGACCATGCGTGGCGATCCGGCCGAGCACGAAACGCTGGACCGTGAACTCGGTGCACGGCAGATGATGGCGGATGCGGCGCGCGATTTCCGCAAAGCTCTCGTCGACGATTTCGCGCAGATGGCGGGCGGCCCGCCGATGGCTCGCGAGCTGCGCCGCCGTCAGGGTCGCCTCGAAGCTCTGGATCAGGTCGGCCGCCGTGACGACTTCCACCCCGAGACCGCGGATCAGTTCGAGCGTGCCGCCGTCGAC